>VFQP010001784.1_pt1 | contig 26694 bp, 27 predicted proteins | sample 3512351 | NCBI WGS metagenome assembly VFQP01 (sample SAMN10412372, study PRJNA504923) | tailings metagenome | isolation source: Relicate 1 Philex TSF1 revegetated site | place: Philippines: Tuba, Benguet | collected 2017-08-29
TTCTCGCTGGCGATGGTCAGCGGAATTTGTTTGCTGGCGACAAAGGGTAGCGAGTACGCGGCGAATCCATTTCTCCTCATCAAATTCGGCGCAATCGGGTTGGGGATTTTGAACGTTGGACTGGTGCGCGCGTCGGCTGCATGGAAGGAGCATGCGAAGCGGGATCTTTCGGATAAGGAGCAAACGCGTCTGGCTATATTCGGCGGGGTTTCGCTGTTTTCGTGGTTGAGCGCGGTGGCCGCGGGGCGGATGATCGCGTATTGGTGAAGCGTTTCGAGGTTGCGTGCCCGCTCGGCCACTAATTTGGCTGATTCGGAGGGGTTTGGGGCATTGCGTTGGAATGAGGGTGTGATAGCGATTGACTAGCGGAGGAGGAAGGCCCTGGCCAGAACCGCTAGCTTTTCCAAGGTGGAGAGGCGGTGGCGCGCGTGCATGACCCGGAAGTGGGAGGCTTCGATTTTCTTGAGGAGGCGATCGTAGATTTCGATGAGGGCCCAGAGGCTGGCTTGGGAGTCTTTGTCGACGAGTTCGATCAGAGGGCGGGAGGATTCGAAGTAGGCGCGGGCGCGTAGGCCGAGGTCGGTGAGGAGAGCTTCGAGTTGCGGGGTGCTGGAGTTGAGGTGAGGAACCTCGTACTGCCGCATCATGTCGGCGGGCAGGTAGGTGCGGTGGTTGCTCGCGTCTTCGCGGACATCGCGCAAGATGTTGGTGAGTTGAAATGCGATGCCGCATTTTTCGGCCATGGCCAGGGCTTCCGGTTTCTGGAAGCCGAAGATGTGGGTGATGGTCAGACCGACTACGCTGGCGACGCGGTAGCAGTAGAGGTAGAGTTCGTCGAAGTTGGCTGGTTGCGTGAAGCTGAGGTCGCTGGTGACGCCGGTGATCATGTCGTCCAGGTACTGGCGAGGGATCTTGTAACGATGGACGGTGTCGGCAAAGGCAGGCCAAAGCGGGTGGGTGTCCGTGCGGCCGGATAAAGCCGTGTCCAAATCCTGTCGCCATGCTTCCAGTCGCGTCTGTGTTGCGCCGGCTTCATCGCTCAAGTCGTCGCATTCGCGCATGAAGGCATAGACGGCGCACATGGCCAAGCGCTTGGATTTGGGCAAAACGAGGAATGAGTAGTAGAAGTTCTTCGCTTTGGCACGGGCGATGCGCTCGCAGTGCGCGTAGGACTCCTCAAGGCTAAGGGGCAATCCCTATTAGTATCCCGCAGCTTGCTTTTCGGCGGCCAGTAATGCCTTTTTGCGTTCCATGCCCCAGCGGTAGCCGCCGAGGCTGCCATCGCCACGGATCACACGGTGGCAGGGAATGGCCAAGGCTACGCGATTGGAGGCACAGGCTCGGGCGACCGCGCGAGTGGCTTTGGGCTGGCCGATGGCTTGCGCTACTTCCTGGTAGCTGCGGGTTTCGCCCAGAGGAATCGTTTGGAGGAAGCGCCATACGGAGGCTTGGAATGCCGTGGCTTGCAGGTCGAGAGGAAGATCTGCGGGGATGGGCTGGCCTTGGAGATAGTTTTGAAGTGCAACTTCCCAGACCGCGAGGGGGCCGTCAGTGCTTTGCTTCGCTTCCGAGACGGCGGCTTGGGGAAATTCCTCGCGCAGACGCTGGCGGAGAGCGTCCTTGCGATCGCCGAGTTCGAGCGAGCAGAGACCCTTGTCGGTGGCCGCGATCAAGATCGGGCCGAAGCGCGACGAAAAGATCGCGTAACTGATGGCAAGGCCGGAGCCTTGGCGGCTGTATTCGCGTGGTGTCATGCCGAGGGTGTCGGCGGCGTTTTCATAGACTCGGCTGGTGCTTCCGTAGCCCGCGCCGAATAGGGCATCCGTGACGCTGGCTTCGTTCCGGAGTCTTGACTTAAGCGTTTCGCGGCGGCATTGGGCGTGGAACTGTTTGGGCGTCACGCCGAGTTCGGCCTTGAACTTACGTTGGAGGTGGAAGGCGCTATAGCCGGTGAAGCGGGCCATCTGGTCGAGGGAAACATTGTCCTCCGCATGTTCGCGCAGGTAGCCGGCCAGGGCGGCGATTGGATTCAGCGTTTCAGGAGCGTGAGGCATGGTCATGATTTGACCTTAACGGCTGATTGTATCCGCCCGCTATCCGCTTCTTGCTCCAGGCGCCGAGGACTTGGAAGAGCAGCCAGACGCGTTCGATCTTGCCGATCTTGGGGCGGCGGTCGAGGACGCGGTAGTCTATGTCCTCGATCTTCTCCAGGATCTTCGAGCCGCCGCGGCTGAAGAGCTCGATGTCGAGCGCGAGACGCGGTTCCAGGGTTGGGATGAGGGCGAGGCCCTGGTGGAAAAGATTTCGAGCATACGCGACCGCTTCTTTCATAGCGGCCGCGAATTCCGGGCTGTGTTTGCGGGCAATCACGTCGGCTTCGGGCACATTGTGACGGGCCAGCAAGTCCATCGGCAGATAGACGCGTTCTTTCTCAAGGTCGACGCGTACGTCTTGCCAGAAGTTCGCGAGTTGGAGGCCGGTGCAGGTGTAATCGCTGAGGAGCGCCCGGGCTTCGTCGTGGTAACCACAGAGCTCAAGAACCAGGCGGCCGACGGGGTTGGCGGAGTAAATGCAGTAGTCGAGGAGTTCTTCCCAGTTGGCGTAGCGGGTCTTGGTCTGGTCTTGTTCGAAGGCCTTGATGAGGTTGTCGAAGTGGACTATGGATAATTTGCGGGCGGCGATCGTCGGGCGCAGTGCGACGAAGACAGGGTGCCGGGGCTCCTCAGGGCTTAAGAGGCAGTCGCGCCACCAGGAGAGAAGTCGCAGGGATTCCTGGGTGTCGCCGATTTCATCGCCCAGATCATCGGCCCAGCGGCAGAAAGCGTAGACATTGTAGAAGTCCTGGTGGAGTTCCTTGGGGAGCAGGAAGCTGACGACGTGGAAGTTTTCGTAATGGCCGGTGGCGATCCAGCGGGTGTAGGCGAGGCTTTCCTCCAGGCCCCAGGAGCGAGACATCGATGCGGCGTCGCGTACGAAGTCGCTAGGGGATAATGGCTGTCTTGACGGCGCCATTTTTGTGGAGTTGGTGTTGGAGAACCTCGTTGAGGTTGGCGAGGGGTTCTTCGCCGGTGACAAAGTCGCGGGCGTTGATGTATCCAGCCACGACGGCTTCGAGTGCCTTGCGGACGTGCGCTGGAGAATGGTGGAAGCTCGCGGTGCAGGTGATTTCCGAGTAGTGCATCAACTGCGTGTCCAGGCTGACTTTCGTATCGGCAGGGCAACCTCCGAAGAAGTTGACGACGCCGCCGCGGCGGAGCATCTCCACGGCCTGTTGCCAGGTTTCCGGCTTTCCGACGGCCTCGATCACAACATCCGCGCCGTAGCCTTGCGTAAGGTGACGCACCGCGCCCACCACGCTCTTTTCTTCTTGAATGGAGATCGTGGCATGCGCACCAAGGGCAACCGCACGATCCAATTGCGGGCGGCGGCGGCCGACGGCAATGACGCGGCAACCGCGGAGCGAGAGAAGCCGCACGAACATGAGACCAATCGGACCCACGCCAATAACGACAACCGTGTCGCCTTGCTTGACCCCGGTTTCATCGATGCCGCGAATTACACAAGCCAGTGGTTCCACCAGCGCGGCGTCTTGGTAACTGACGTGATCGGGGATTTCGTAGGTGTTCTTTTCGACAATGCGCGAAGGGATGCGGATGTATTCCGCGTAGGCGCCGTTGTTGAAGAGAAGGTTTTCGCAAAGATTTTCGTTGTCGCGGCGGCAGTAAAAGCATTCGCCGCAGGGAGCGGAGTTGGCGGCGACGACGCGCTGTCCGGGCCGGAACTGTTTTACATGTTCGCCCACGGCGACAATGTCGCCAGCAAGTTCATGACCGAAGAGGGCCGGGGGGACAATCATCCGCGCGTGATAGCCGCGGCGGAAAACCTTCACGTCGGTACCGCAGGTGAGCGCCGCGCGTACACGCACCAACACGTCACCGGGTCCCAGTTCGGGAACCGGGACACGCTTGATTTCGACTTGCTCTTTGCCGTAAAGAACGGCGGCCAGCATCTCTTGCTTCAATTGAGTCTTAAGCCTTCAGCCCTAAACTTCCTGTGGCAATATCACTATTTTCAACGATTCCGGGGTCGGATGGGTAGCCATTTCTATTCCTTCATCGATTCGGGTGAGGGGAAAGGTATGCGTGACGAGTTCGCCAACCGGAATTTCGCCGTTAAACACGACGTGAGCGGCTTCCGCTTGCAGATCGACATCCGCCGAGTATGCACCCATCAGTATCCTTTCATCTTTGCAGATGTCGGCGCCGGATAGTTCGATGCGCTCTTTCTCGCTGGTTTGCGCAAAGAGGACGATTTTCGCGCCGGGGCGGGAGCAGCGTACGGCTTCCTCGACGACGCCGGGTGCGGAGACGGCTACGAAGACTACATCGGCGCCACGACCTTCGGTGAGGGAGTGGGTCTTGGCGCTGAGATCCTCACGGCGCGGATCGAGCGCGGCGGCGGCGCCGAATTGGAGGCCTTTGGCGCGCCGTTCCGCGCTCAAGTCCGTAACGACGGTTGTTGTGCCAAGGCGGCGCAAAAGCATAGTGAAGATGAGGCCGATAGGGCCTTGGCCCATGACGACGGCCAAGTCATCCGGGCGGACTTGCGATTGGGCAACAGCCTTCAGGCAAGTGTTGACCGGCTCGACGAAGCTCGCTTGCGCGAAGCTGACGCCAGCCGGTATTTTCTCGACGCCGCGCTCCACGATCCACGGCATGACGCGCGCGTACTGCGCATAGCCGCCGCCCGCCGCTTCAAATCCCGCCGTGATGCCTACCTTCTTGTAGACGGGGCATTGGGCGTAGAGACGACGCTCACAGTAAAAACATTTCTTGCAGGGAATGTGGTGGAAGGCGATGACCCGGTCGCCGGGGCTGAACTTCGTGACGCCCACGCCAACGGCAGCGACCACGCCCGCGGTCTCGTGTCCGAAGACGCGCGGAGGCGTAAGCAGGCCGTATTCGATCTTTTTCAGATCCGTGTGGCAGACGCCGCAGGCTTCGACGCGAATGAGGATTTCACCGGCTTCGAGTTGCGGAACGGGTATTTCTTCGATTTGGATGCTTTGCTTGCCGCGATACACGGCGGCGCGCATGGTTGCACTAGAAGAGGTGGGCAAGAGCTTCTCCCAATTTTTCGACAGCGAAACGGGATTGGCGCTGGATGCGCATGAGTCCCCGTATCTTCATGATGCCAGCAATCGCGATGCGCGCGTTTTGAAAGTCGCCCTCTGGCGTGCGGTAACGATTGAAGTCCAGCGGCAGGTCTTCGTCCGCCAGATCGCTTACGGCTTTGATGGCGGCGAAGGGAATGTTACGTTCTTGGCACACGGCGGCGACGGCGGCGGCTTCCATGTCCACCAGATCGGCGCCTTGGGCGGCGAGGGCGGCTTTCTCTCCTTGGTTGGCGGCGACGCGGTCTTGCGAGCGCAGGATGGCCTGCGCGCCGGGAAGCGCGCGAGGATGAAAGACGCCGAGATCGCTTTCGATGCGTGAGACGGCGAAGACGTCGCCGAGTTTGTACTGCGGGCGCAGCGCGCCGCAGGTGCCGGCGCTGATAACCAGCGTGGGCGTGGAATGCGCGAGCGCGTCGCGCAAAGCGTTGGTCGCGCGCCGGAAGCCGGGGCCACCTGCGATGGCGGTTGCGCCGGTGGGGGCGGCGGCGAGTTCCATCGTCATCCCGAAAATGAAAAGCGCCTCAGACATGACGGTTCTCCCGAAACCATTGCACAGCGCGAGAAAGAGCGTCGTCAATCGCGGCAGGCCGATAGCCCAGTTCGCGCTCCGCCTTGGCATGACTCACCCACATCTTGAGGTGCGCATAGCGGACACCATCCAGGGGAATCCCCGGGTGCCGCTTCGTAATGCCGGCCCAGGCGGTAGATGCCAGGGCCGCGCCATAGGCAACGAAGTATGGCAGTCTGATCTTAGGTGCTGGCCGACCCGCGGGTATGGCGAGCCGTTCGAGCATCGCAATCAGCGTCAGATTCTCGCTGCCCAGGATGTAGCGTTCCCCCACACGGCCTTGTTCGGCGGCGAGGATGTGCCCTTCGGCGACGTCGCGGACATCGACGTAGTTCAAGCCCGTGTCAATGTAGGCGGGGATTTTACCTTGGAGGAAGTCGACAATCACCTTACCGGTGGGAGTTGGCTTGGCGTCGTGATCGCCGAGAGGCGTGGTGGGGTTGACGACCACGACCGGTGCTCCATTTCTCGCGGACTCCAAAGCCGCCTGCTCGGCCAAAAACTTACTGCGTTTGTAGTGGCCTTTCATGTCGGCAAGTGAAACCGGCGAAGCCTCGTCCGCGATGAGGTTGGCGCGCATGCCGATGGCGCCGACGGTCGAGCAATAGACGATTCGCTGCGCGCCGGCTTCGACGGAGGCGCGTATGAGGTTGCGGGTTCCTTCGACGTTGGAGGCGTACATCTCTTCCGGATTCGCGGACCAGAGACGGTAATCGGCGGCGACGTGGAAGATCATTTCGCAGCCGCGCGCAGCGGCCTGGAGGGAAGGGAAGTCGCGGAGGTCGCCCCGCACTGTTTGCAGATCAAGATCGGTGATTGGGGCGGAACGCGAAAGAGCGCGGACTTCCCATCCGCGCTCCACGAGTTTTTTCGCTACGTGCCAGCCGACGAAGCCCGTCGCGCCGGTCACCAGGACGGTTTTCACTTTTGCAAGCGCGTCCTTACTTGATCATCCAGCTCATGTACGTAAATGCATCCTGCCACTTCGAATTGATGCCCATGGCGGCCGAGGGCTCGTAGCCGCAGTGCACCATGCAATGGTCGCAGCGCGGGTCGGCGCCGTGGCCGTAGTTTTCCCATTCCGTCTTGGTCATCAATTCTTCGAAGGTGTCGTAGTGGGCGTCGGTGATCAAGTAGCACGGGCCTTTCCAGCCTTTGATGTTGTAGGTGGGGTTGCCCCAAGCGGTGCAGGGCAGGTCGCGGTCGCCTTCGAGGAATTCCAGGTAGACGGGGCTTTGGTTGAACTTGATCTTCGAGAAGCGCTTGCGGAAGCCCGAAAACTTTTCGACGATGTCGTCGCGGGTCATGAAGATCTCACGTTCGTTGACGGCGGAATATCCGTAGGCGGGGGAGATCATGTGGCCGTCCAGCTTCCACTGGGAGAGATACGTGAACATCTCCTCCAATTCGTCCATGGAAGTCTCTTTGTAGACGGTCGTGTTGGTGCAGACTTTGAAGCCGGCGGCCTTGGCGGCCTGAATACCTTCGATGGCCTGCTTGAAAACGCCTTCGCGTTCCACGGCGATGTCGTGGTTCTTCTCCATGCCATCCAAGTGGACGTTGAAGAAGAAGTTATCGTGCGGCTTGTATTGCGCCAGTTTCTTGGCGATGAACATGCCGTTGGTGCAGAGGATGACGATACGGCCGCGTTCGAGCAGCGCTTCGACCAGCTTCGGCAGTGGGGCGTAGAGCATGGGCTCGCCGCCGCAGATGGCGACGACAGGCGCGCCGCATTCATCGCTGGCCTTGATGCATTGCTCCAGGCTCAACTGCTGCGTGATAGTAGACTCGTATTCGCGAATGCGCCCGCAGCCGGTGCAAGTGAGGTTGCAGGCGTGCAGCGGTTCCAACTGGAGAACTAGAGGGAAGCGCTTGTTGATCATCGGATGGGGCTTGCGGTCCGTGGAGCGGCCGAAGCGAGTATGGATGATCCGGAATGGGTTGGCGTCGTCATTGTCCGACTTGACGGTCTTCTGCCATTCGGGGCGGGGACTGATCTTGTTCTTGGCGATATAGGTGGCAAGCGATGCCATCGCCGAAACCGTGAAACTCATTGTTCGTCCTTACCTCGATTCAAATACATGGCCAGCGCCATCATCGGAAATGCGTTGCGATACATGTGGTAGTTCAAGTAGAAGACTTGAGGGAAGCCGGTGCCCGTGGCGAATTCTTCGTCCCACGAACCATCGGATTTTTGTGTGCGGATCAAATACTCTACGCCTTTGCGGACGCTTTCGCTGGTGGTGTCTCCGCCGGAGAGCAAACCCATTACGGCCCAAGCGGTTTGCGAAGCAGTGCTGGGGGCCGCCACGAAGGTGTTTTTGTCGTAACTCTGACAGCTTTCGCCCCAACCGCCGTCGGCGTTTTGAACGGAGCGAAGCCATTCGCCGCCGCGCAGCACGGGCGCTTCACGATCGCTGACGCCAGCGGCCTTCAGGCCTTTGAGCGCGAGGAAGGTGCCATAGATGTAGTCGACGCCCCAGCGTCCATACCAGCTGCCATCGTTCTCCTGTGTGCGGAGCAGGTATTCTACGCCCTTGCGCACCGAAGGGTGAGAGGCGGAAACACCGTAGCGTGAGAGCGCATCGAGAACGCGACCGGTAATGTCCGGACCCTCCGGATCGAGCATGGCGTTGTGGTCGGCGAAGGGAACATCGGAAAGGAAATTCCAATTGTTGTCGACGTCGAAGGCCGCCCAACCGCCGTCCTTGCCTTGCATGCCGAGCAGCCAGTTAACCGCGCGCCGGGCGGCGGCCTGCTGGGCGGTCGTGTTGGTGGCTTTGGCCTGATCGAGTCCGATCAAGACCATGGCGGTGTCGTCGATGTCTGGATAGAACTCGTTGGCGAACTCGAAGTACCAGCCCGAGGGTTCGAGATTGGGACGCTTGATAGCCCAATCGCCCTTGCGGCGGCATTCCTTTGTGAGTAGCCAGTCCGCGCAGCGGGTTAGCGGCTTGGACACGTCCACGCCGGCTGGGCTGGCGGCCACCTCGGCGAGCGCATAGGCGGCGATGGCAGAATCCCAAACTACCGAGAAGCAGGGTTGGAAATAGAAGCCTTTGGCGTCGTCGTCCACCAGCAGGTTATGGAAGTGCCGCAGTGCATCCACGCGGCGTTGATCGTCCTTCGCGTAGCCGAGGACGTCCATCGCCATGACCGAATACATCATCGGCGGGTAGATCGCGGCGAGACCTTCGGAGTACTGAAGCCGTTCCAGCATCCACTCTTCGCAACGCTTGATGGCGTGCGGACGTAGGAGCTTGGCGAGCGGGGACTTTTCGTAGCGCTTCAGGAAGCGGTCCGCGGTGTAGAAGAAGTTCTTGCCCGTCAACATCTTGTTGGTAGGACGAAGCGTAAGGGGTTGGCCGGGCTTGGCGATTTCGTCGAGGCGGAAGCCCGCAGGCACGGGGCACTGGGGATTAGCCGCGCTCAAGATCGCCAATGGGATCACGATCGCGCGGCTCCAACTCGACATCTCGTAGATAAAGTTCCCTTGGAGGATCATCTCCGGGGGGATGGTGGGAACGGCGTGGCGGGGATATAGGCCGAAGAGGCTAAGGTTGATCTTGGTGTAGGAGTTGGCGGCTTGGATGCCGCCGAGCTCGAGGATTTTACTGCGAAGCTTTTGCAGGCGAGGGTCTTGTGCATCAGATCCCGTCAGAGGAAGCGCCAGCTTGAGCGCGAAGTAGGCTTTGACGCACGCGGAGATTTCGCTTGGTCCGCCGGGATAGATATTGAAGCCGCCATCGGGTAGTTGGCGCGAAAGAATAGACGCTACGGCGCGGCGGATTTCATCCGCATTCGGGGGATTCCATTTGCCATGCTCGACCCGATGGAGCCAAAGTTGGAAAAGTATGTAGTCGCTCTCGAGCGTGGTGTCGGCGCTGAGGTCTTCCCACCAGTACCCATCGCGATGTTGACGGCGTTCAAAGAACTGAGCGGCTTGGCGGACGGCCTGGATGCAGTCGCCGGTGGTGGTATCGGAAAATTGGAGTTGCGGCGTCATGCGGTCTGGATGCTATGGAGCTTGATGGTGGCACTGGTGAGCTCCGACGGCAGGATGAAGCGCACGTCTTCTTCCTTGATTTCCATTTCCTCCATGGAGCCGAAGCCATGCTCGCTTTGTAGATGCGCAATCAGTTCCTGGACCAGATTTTCCGGGGCGCTGGCGCCGGCAGTGATCGAGACGGTCTTCACGTTCTTCAGCCACTCCGCCTTTACTTCGGACTTATCGTCCACCAAGTAAGCCGGTACCCCGGACTTCTCGCAGACTTCCACCAGGCGGCGGGAGTTCGAAGAGTTCTGGCTACCTACGACGAGCAGCAGTTCGCAAAGAGGGGCGACGGCCTTCACGGCAATCTGCCGATTCTCGGTGGCGTAGCAGATATCTTGCGAAGGTGGACCTTGGATGGCCGGGAATCGTTCCTTCAACGCAGCAATGATGTCCGTGCACTCATCCAGGGAAAGCGTCGTTTGCGTAAGGTAGACGATTTTGCTCTCGTCGGGTAGCTGCAAACTTGCCACATCCTCGGGCTTCTCGACCAAGTAGGTGCAATGTGGCGCTTCACCCATGGTGCCCACGACTTCATCGTGGTTCGCATGCCCCACCAGGACGATGGAATAACCCTTGGCCGCGTACTTCTTCGCTTCCAAGTGGACCTTGGTGACCAATGGGCAAGTGCCATCGATGACATTCAGGCTTCTCTCCTTGGCTTCTTCGCGAACCGCGGGAGAAACCCCGTGCGCGGAAAAGATCAAGCGTGAACCATTCGGGACTTCCGAAAGCTCATCGATAAAGATCGCCCCTGAAGCCTTCAATTCGTCGACGACATGTTTGTTGTGAACGATTTCCTTGCGGACGTAAATTGGTGCACCGTAAAGGTCCAACGCAATTTTTACAACGTCAACGGCGCGGACAACTCCGGCACAAAAACCACGGGGGGAGAGAAGAATTATTTTCTTCCCAGTTGCGCTTTGGGCGCCAAGGCCTGAACTGGACATCAGAACCTTTATTATACCGAAGGGAATCGCTTGCTGCCGTCTCAGGCCTATATCGAATTCCCATTGCGGAGCCTCGCAAGCTTGAATCCAGCGCAGCTTACCTGAAGTTGAGAGGAACTTCGCCGGGGCTCCAGTAGAGACCTAAAGTTGCAAAGTAGCTGTTTCGCCGAAAGTTGTTTGTCGGGCCATCGAGAAATCGCCGGTTCCCGACGCTAAGGCTAATGAAGGTATCGCCGACCAAGCGGCTGGAGGCTGCCGCACTGGCGTTTAACGAACTAAAAACTTGGTTCGCGCCAATCAGACTGCTCATTCGATTGTAAAAATAAGTTGCGGATATCCCCATGCGCCTCAAGCCGGTATAGTTATACGATGCCCCAGCATTCCAGTTCTTAGCGGTGGAAATTACACCGTTTCCTGGGACGGCGAACAGCCCCGCGCTAATGCCAAAGGTAGAGCGCCTGGTGAGGGAGCCCCCGAAATTGAGCGAACCAGTTGGCAGGTATCCAATGCGATGAGCGACGGTTTGGGTGGATTGAATGCCCACGATGGCGGCGATCACGGGGTCGACTGCCACTTTCTGCAAGAAGAGTGATTCCATCCGAATGCCGCCACCCCTGATCGAGAAGTCATATTTCCTGCCGATGCGAGCTGAATAACCTGCTAACACAGCGTGGCCATGGGTGTCGCCGAAACCGCGGGTGAAGTTAAAGAAAAAGTAGTTATAGCTAACACTCAGCGCCTGGTTGCGCGTCAGCCGGTAAGCATAGTCAGCCGAAGCGCCAGCTCCATTGACGCCAAAGAGCACCGCTCCCGTGCGGCGAGTCAAGAAGGCATTGCCCGCAAGACTTACGGACGTTCGGCTTGTCTTCTGCCAGATATAATTAGCCGATCCGCTGCCGTAGTATATTCTGTTATCGAAGATTTCAGCGGAGGGCGTGCCGAAGCCGATAAAGTTCGGATCTATAAAACCATTGATGCTATTCAGCCCGAAAGCCCGGTTTGTAGTTCCCGCAACAACACCCACACCTAAAGCCTTTCGCGCATCCAATTGCCTGCTCGCGGAAAGTGTAATGTTTTGATCGGTTCCGTTGAATCCAGTAATGTTGGTGTACTGCCGGTAAGAGCCTTGATAATTGAGGTTCACTATCATGCGGCGTGAGCGCTTGGATCCATAAACTCCGGCGACGCCTTCAACCCCACGGGAACCGGCATTTTGTACGTTGCCATTGGGGTCTAGCGCGAATCCTGTCAGACCGTTGTCATAGCCCGCCGTTGCGCCGGCATAGAAGCGCATTCCGGTCTCAGCGCTTCGGCCTGAACCGGCGGCGGTACCCCTTCCCAGAATCGAAGGACCACCAAACCCACCAACTCCAGCAGAACCAATCTGTGCCGAAAGGCTTACGGCGCAAATTGCCGCAACGATAAGGAGCTTGGGAAGTTTTCTCATGCGCTTATAGTGAATCGGGGGCGTATAAGCCATCCATATTCCCTCCTGTGAGTTTGACCGCAGTGGGGGTACAAGTCAAGTTGTAGCCTTCCTTAGACCATCGGCCTAGGCAAGGGGTTGCTTTAGTGGAGGGGGATTATGCGGGAATCGCTTCTACCTGACGAGCGAGGCTATCGATTTGGCTCGCATGAAGGGTGACGAGCGTCTTGTCCATATCTTCCCATGTGGAAATCATCTGCATCAAATGAAGACCGGCAAGTTTCATACACCAGGGGTCCGTTAAAGGATGCCCATGTTGCTTGGAAGCGGCCAAGAGTGCGGGATGAGGCAGGGCGATTACCTTCTCTTGTTGTTCGCCCTCGCATTCGAGCAAGTACTTTACGTCGACGGTGTCGGCATGGCGAATGGAAATTCCGTTCTGCTGCCAGCAAAATGTCAGCTTCCAGGCCCGTCCAAACGGATCTGGCCCGGTTTCAAAGGAGCGGAAATTCTCGATCATGAAACTACTAGGTTACCCTAGCGCATGCTGGAGCGGATCAGGGCCAGGAACTCGTCCTTGGTTGCTTTATTGCGGCGAAACTCTCCGAGCATGGCGCTGGTCACCGTGGAAGAGCATTGCTTTTCGACGCCGCGCATCATCATGCAGAAGTGTTGCGCTTCGCTGACTACTGCCACGCCTCGGGGCTGGAGAACTTCCATGAGCGTATCGGCAACCTGTTGCGTGATGCGCTCCTGCACCTGCAGGCGGCGGGCAAAGACGTCGATGATGCGAGGGATCTTGGAGAGACCAATGATCTTCTTGTCGGGCAGGTAGGCCACGTGCATCTGTCCGAAAAACGGCAGCATGTGGTGTTCGCAGAGCGAGTAGTATTCGACGTTCTTCACCACCACCATGTCGTCGTTCTCGGCGGTAAATAGAGCGCCGTTGATCAACTCATCGACATTGCGCTTGTATCCGCTGGTGAGATAGCGCATCGCCTTTTCAGCGCGCAATGGAGTGCGTAGCAATCCCTCACGCGAAGGGTCTTCGCCGAGATCGCGTAAGATGTCCTCGTAGTGGTCGCCAATACGCGTGCGGCCTTCTTTATGGCTGCCTTCGGCGTGGGGAGCGACCGTCGTGGAACTGGGGCGAGTCTTCACTGCGCTCTTCGTGGGGACGACCTTCAGGGCTGCCGAGGATTTACTGCTGGATTTCATGCGCTTCCATTTCAAACAAATTATTTCGCGTTTCGTAGATCCGCACGCGATCAAAGCGGAGCTTCGCAGATTGAGGGAAGTGATTTGCCCAGCCACGAGCCAGAGCGCCGGTCACCACCGACGCTAAGTTCTCCGTGGTGGGAACCAATGCCTGGAATTCCTCCATCTCTTCATTCAGATTGCGGTAGGAGAGGCGAGTGAGAATTTCTTTCTTGACCCAGGCATCAAATTGATCGCGCTGCAGCAAGAGCCCCGTCACAGGATCCGTCTCGCCAGTCACACTCACTTCTAAAAAATAGTTGTGCCCATGGCCATGCGGGTTGTTGCACTTGCCGAAGACACGGCAGTTTTCTTCCTCGCTCAGTTGGCTGGCGTGGAGGCGGTGCGAAGCGGAGAAGGGGTAACGTTGCGTGAGTCTCGTCATTTGCCCTGGTAATCCACGTAGAGGTTTTCCGTCTCGTAGAGACGGACCTGGTGCAGATGGACGTCGGCTGAGTGGAAGTGCGGCGCGAGCCGATCCCAAATATTGCGAGCGATGTTTTCCGCCGTGGGCACGATCTCGTCGAAGGGCTGCACCTCAGCGTTCAGATATCGATGGTCCATTACGTCGACGACTTCGCGGTTGAGGATCTCTTTCACGTCTTTCAAATCCACGATCATCCCGGTGATGGGATCCACCTTGCCGCCCAGCGTCACTTCCAGCACATAATTGTGCCCATGCCCGTGCGGGTTGGCGTCCGGGCCAAACACGGCTCGATTTTGCTCGTCGCTCCATTCCGGCACAGCACAGCGGTGAGAGGCGGAGAATTCTACCCGGCGCGTAATCAACATGCTCTTTTTATCTTGGATGAACGCCAGGCGGCTGGCGATTCCATAAAATGGAAGAAATGGCAAAGGTGAAGAAGAGCCCGCCCACGGATTCCGCGGCGGTGGAAGTAATGGATCGAGGCGTGAGCCGCAATTACTGGATCGGTATTGCCCTCAGTATCGTGGCGATGTGCTATATCTTCGCGGATTCTTTAAGCGAGAAGCTCGTCAATCAAGGCGATCAGGCGGCTTCCTTCAGCGTCACCGCGAACGATGGCAAGCAATACTCCATCAAGGATTTCCATGGGAAAGTTCTTGTGCTGAACTTCTGGGCCTCCTGGTGCAAGCCCTGCGTGGATGAGATGCCGTCGCTCAACCGCTTTGCCGCCGAGATGAAAGACAAGGGCGTCACGGTGCTGGGCATCAGCGTGGACCATGACGAGGCGAAGTACAAGAAGTTCCTGAAGGCCGCCAACATCACGTTCCCCGTCTATCACGATCCCAAAGCGGACATCTCCTCTTCCTACGGCACCTACAAGTACCCGGAGACCTACATCATCGACAAGAGCGGTAAGGTCGTCGAGAAGATCATCGGCGAAAAAATGTGGCTCGATCCGGAGGTGATTGCCAATGTCAAGCGTTACCTTTAAGAACCCCAAGCTTGCCGCCGCCCGGCAAGCTCTGGCGGCTATCGTAGGCGAGCGCGGCATTCTGGATCGCGCGGAAGACTTAACCCTGTATGAGTACGACGGTGGAGTGGACAAACACAAACCGGAACTCGTCGTGTTCCCCCGCACTGCGCAACAAGTCGCCGAAATCTGCAAAGTTGTTGCCCAGCATGATCTCACCTTCGTCGGCCGTGGCGCGGGCACCGGTCTCTCCGGCGGCGTCATTGCCCGCTGTGGCGGCTTGATGATGAGCTTCGCGCGCCTGAACGCGATCGAGAACATCGATCTGCAGAACGAACGCATGCAAGTGCAGGCCGGCGTCGTCAATCTCGACGTTACGCTTGCCGTTCAAAGCCAGGGCTACTTCTATGCCCCCGACCCCAGCAGCCAGCGCGCCTGCACGATTGGAGGCAACGTCGCGGAAAACGCCGGCGGACCGCACACGCTCGCTTATGGCGTCACCACGAATCACGTGCTCGGCTTGGACGTTACTCTTCCCAATGGTCACAACTTCTCCACGGGTGGCGATGAACTCGACCTGCCCGGCTACGATCTCACCGGCTTCATAACGGGCACCGAAGGCACCATGGCGCTTGTCACCAGCGCCAAACTGCGCCTCATGCGCCAGCCCGAACTCGTGAAGACCGTCCTGGCCATTTACAACACCACCAAGGACGCTGCCGACACGGTGGCCGAAATTACCGCTCGCGCCATCACGCCTGTTGCCGTGGAAATGCTCGATGGCGAAATGCTGCGCATGGTCGAGGAAGCCACGCACGCCGGTTACCCGCTGGATGCCCAGGCGGTTCTTCTCATCGAAATGGAAGGCTTGAAAGAAGCCGTCGAAGAGCAAGTGGAAGAAGTGCGCAAGGCGTGCGAAGCCTGCCATTGCCGCGAGTTCCGCATCGCCAAGGACGCCGCCGAACGCGACCTGCTTTGGAAGGGCCGTAAGAACGCTTTTGGCGCCGTCGGCCGCATGAGCCCTTTTTATTACGTGCAAGACGGCGTGGTGCCGCGCACCAAGATCACCGAGACTCTGCTGGAGATCTACCGCATCGGCGAAAAGTACGGCCTCAAAATTTCCAACATCTTTCACGCCGGCGACGGCAACATGCACCCCATTATCCTTTTCGACGCTCGCGTTCCCGGCCAATTGAAAGCCGCGCAAATGGCGGGCGACGACATTCTTTCTTATTGCATCAGCGTCGGCGGCTCCATCACCGGAGAGCACGGCGTTGGCATGGAGAAGATGGAATTGATGACAAAGCAGTTCAGCGATGACACGCTTGATGAGATGAAGAAGTTCAAGAACCTCTTCGATCCGGAGTGCCGCCTGAACCCCGGCAAGCTCCTGCCCAGCGGTAAGTGCTGCGGTGAAATCTTCCACAAGCCGCTCGAAGCGGCAAACACCTACTAATCATGTGGTGGCTGATTCTCTTCAGTTCGGCAATCGTTAGCCTGCTGGCCGCTGGCTATCCGATGTTTGTGATCCAGCCCTTCAAACACCAGGACGCCTCCGCGCTATCGCTTGCCCTGCAAGTGCGGCAGTGGGCGCCTCTGCTATCGCTGCTGGCTGCGTTCGTGGCCGTGCTCGCGTTACTCCGCGTTTGGAGTGGGCTGCGCTGGCCCGCTAAGTCTGGCGCGGTCTTACTCGCCCTCCTCGCCGCCGGCGGTGCGGCCTTTTCCCGTGTCAATATTTTTGAGCGCATGTTCGCCCCGATCGACCAAGTGGGCTACTGGAACGCCTCGGAAGCCAAGCTCGATGCCGATGACATGGTGATGGCCGTGCGCTTCCAGAACGAAGCCCGCGCTTATCCCATCAGAATGATGGCCTACCATCACGTCGTGAACGATTGGGTAGGCGGCGTCCCCCTCGTGGGCACCTATTGAACGCTCTGCCACACCGGTCTGGTGTGGAAGCGGACTGTCGACGGCAAAGTACTCACCTTCCGAGTTGCAGGAATCAATAACCAAAACTTCCTCATGCGTGACGAGGAGACTGGATCCTATTGGCAGCAGATTAGCGGACTGGCCATTTCCGGGCCCCTGCGCGGGAAGCAGTTGGAACTTGCCCATAGCGATGAACTCAGCTTTGGGCTTTGGAAGAGTGAGAACCCGCGCGGATCGGTCTTGAAGCACATCGAGTCCATGGAAAAGCTCTACGCCGCCAAGGATTGGGAAGAGAAGATGAGTAAGCGCCAAACCGTAGTGGACACCAAGGCTACCGGTATCGCGGAGCGCGAACTCATGATCGGTCTAATCGTGAACGGCAAGGCTCGCGCCTATCCCCAGCGGCGAGTCCTCGAAGCGAAGTTGATCCAGGACTTCGCCGGCGGGCAACCCGTCATCCTCGTTGTAGGGCCGGACGGCAAATCGATTCGCGTTTTCGAAGCCCGAATTCCGGGACGCGATGCCGCTGTGGATTTCTATCGCGAATTGGACGGCGCGCGCTTGCGCGATGCCGCCACGGGCAGCCTCTGGAACTTTCAAGGTTGTGCCGTTGAGGGCGAAGCGAAGGACAAATGCCTGAAGCCCGTCTACATGGTGAAAGACTACTGGTTCGACTGGCATCTCTACCATCCAGACAGCAGTGTCTTCGGGCGCTAATCTTCCAGCGTCAGCTCCATATCCAACAACTCGTGGCCCCCACCAGTGTGTCTGCCCGTTTCCACAAAGCCCCGGCGCCGGTACATCTCCACGGCCTTGGGCATCTTGTTGGCGATCGTGTCCAAGACTACGCGCCGAAAACCCAAGCGCCGCGCTTCGCTCAATACTTCTTCCAGCAAGGCCTTGCCATAGCCATTCCCCTGTGCAGCCTCCGTCACGTAAAGCCGCTTCATCTCCCCAGTTCCCTCGGCCTTGATGGCCAATGCCGCACATCCCGCGATTTCTCCGCCGTGTTCCAAGAGGAAGACCGTCGCATACCGCGCCTCCAGATTCTCCAATTCTGCGCTGAAGCTCTGGAAGCAGAGATCCACTCCAATGGAAGTCTGGTAGGCCCGGAAAAGAAGGGCAATGGCCTCTTGGTCGTCTGGAAAAATAGCTCTGCGGATCAAGTTTTATAGCTTAGCGTGGAGCCACTCAACCGCGCAGCAAAAGTACTGTACTCAGCGCGGTTAAACCAATGACGGACCACTCGAAAGCCTTCGCGGGAATGCGCTCGATCAGCCACTTGCCACTCACCGCGCCTAGCAGCACGGCCGGGATCATCGCCGCCCCAAAGCGCAGGCCCGCTTCGCTAATCATCCCTTGCGAAGCGTAAAGCGGCAGCTTCAACAAGTTGATGATGAAGAAGAACCACGCCCCCGTCGCCACGAACTCATCCTGCGGCAATCGCTTCGACAACAGATACAAGCTCATCACCGGCCCCGCGGCGTTGGCGACGGTGGTCGCAAAGCCAGCCGCCGTGCCATACGCAATCGGTGGCGCCGAGGCGAGACTCGCGCTGCTGTAACGCCGCCACAAGTACAAACACAGCATCGTGAAAACAATCCCGCCCACCAGCGGCCGTAAATGCGCCTCCTGCAATTGCAGTGCAAAGGCCCCCATCGCCATTCCCACTAATACCCAAGGCGCCAGGCTGAATAGCTTCCCCGCCGCCGCGTGCCGCCGCCAGTAGTAAATCGCAAAGATGTCCGCGCAGCAAAGAATCGGCAGTAACCAGCCGGCCGCCTTACGCGCGTCGCCGACGGCCAGCACCATCATGGGAACCGCCAAGATCCCCAATCCCGGCATGCCCGTCTTAGCCATTCCCACGAAGAATGCGCAAAGCGACCCCGCCACCCAGCCCCAGGGGGGCATCGCATCCACTATTTGTCTTCCCCGGTATTCACGCCCAGATACGGGTTATATGTGTAGTCGTAGCTCCACTTCTCGTTGTTGGGAAACTTCAAGCTTTGGCGCACGCTGTAGGCCGGATCCAAAGCCCATTGCCCCGGGGCGAAAACCTTCTTGCGTTTCCCCGCTTCATCGAACCATCCCCAAAACGGCCGCGCCTTGTTCGCCGCGTGCTTCTTGCCCAGGAACGCGCTGGCCAGACTCGCGTTTTCCGGCCTGGGCCGGTTGCCGAAGGGCCGATACTCCGTGAAATCCGCGAACATTGTTCCACCCTGCGCATCACTTCGTTGGTGCGGCTGCCACCAATGCTCATAGATCGGCAGCAATTCATAACCGATCCGCTCGCCTAGTCCGCCTTTGTTTGTTTCCGCCACGCCCTTGTACTCGAAAGTCACCCCGGTGTTCTGTTTCCAACTCAACTTCTTCGCATCGAAAAAGCTTTTTCGGTCAGCGCCGCCCAACGCACCATGTCCACCCGCCTCCAGAAACACCACCGGATGTGTATCGTCCACCAGCGCTAGCTCTCCGTCCACGTTGTGAAGGCTCTTCTTAAGATCGCGCCGGTTCGTGTAGGTGTAAACGTTATTGTGCGCCAATGTTTCCATCAGGTCGAGCTTGCCGAACTCGCTGCCGTCCTTGCGCACCGTCAGCACAATGCCTTCGTTGTCATTCTCATGGCAGGTGCCCACGATGCAATTGTCGGAGTAATCGCGCGGGTGGAAGAAGTTGTAGTGCAGAAACCAGTGCGTCTCCGTTTCCATCGCCGCGTAATAAACATAGGCTTGCGGTGACCCCTTCTCCAGGTTGTCCCAATTGTTGTCGCCCACCAGATCGCCGTCGTAATCGAAGCGATGCAAGTAATCCGCCCGCGGGTCGAACCAGGTCTCCTGCGCGACGAATGGCGCGTATCGTTCCGCCAGCTTTCGATAACGCGATTCGTCCGGCGCTTCCGCCCCAAATGTCTTAACGGGTTCCACCCATCCGGCCGGCGCGTCCTCGGCCACTTCCACCTCGAGCGTCGCCGAAACAATTGTGCCCTGGAATGTACTGGTCACTTCAATGGTGTATTTGCCCGGCTGCTTGGGCGCGGAGTAGAGCGTGGAGTCCTTAGCCATGAACTGGCCGGCTCCGGCGCTCAATATCGCCGCGAAGCCTTTCTTTTTTTCCCGAACGATCGTCTCGTTGTCCTGACCTTGGAACTTGAACGGCTTGCTCAAGCCCCCGCCATTTTCTTCCTTGATGCTAGCCTTCCAACTGGTGTATTCGATTCTCCCGCGCTGAGTCTCCTCGCCTTCCTGTTCCACCCGCCCATACGCCTTCACCTGCAATACCAAAGTCTCTTGCGGCCGCACGCGAGCCGGACTGCGCTCCGGCGAGATGCGATACTCCTCTAAGACGACTCCCGCCTGAACATTTGCGCAAAGCGCAATCGCCACCCAGACCTGTCTGCTTAGTTTTTGCATTCCATGACCTCCCATTCCATACGTTCCGAATTAGGACCGCTCCTGCGGCTGGCGCTACCCGTGGTGATCGCGGAATTGGGCTGGATGGCCATGGGCGTGGCGGACACGATCATGGTGGGACGATTGGGCCCGGAAGCGATCGGGGCAGTGGCTCTAGGAAACATGGTATTCCATACCATCGGCCTGCTCGTAATTGGGATCCTCTTGGGCCTCGACACGTTGATCGCCCAGGCTTTCGGCGCAAAGGATATTCGCGAAGCCAATCATTCCTTTCGCCAAGGGCTCTGGCTCGCCGTCTTTGTCGCCCCCGTACTTCTCCTGATCATGTGGGCCGCCTTGCCGATGCTAAATCTGCTCGGTCTGGAGCAGGCAGTCTACGACCTCACGCAACCCTTCGGACGCGTACTCGCCCAGAGCGTCCTCCCTATCGCCGTCTACACCGTTCATCGCCGTTACCTCCAAGCGCTTCACTTGGTCGAGCCGGTTATGTACGCCCTGGTCAGCGCCAATCTCGTGAACCTTGCCCTCAACTGGACGCTGATCTTCGGGAATCTCGGATTTCCCGCGATGGGTGTCGAAGGCGCCGCCTGGTCCACTGTCGGGGCGCGGATCTACCTTGCTGGATTCCTCTATGTCTATCTCTTGCGGCGCGAAGTGCAGTCGCCCACTGGCCTCTTGCGCTGGGAATTTCCAGACCGGGAACGCCTCCGCGAGTTGTTCCGTCTCGGGCTTCCCGCCGCCGGCCACATCTTCCTGGAAATCGCGGGCTTCGCCGCCGCCACGGCCATGGCCGCTTCCTTTCCCGCCATCCTTCTTGCCGCGCACGAGATCACCTTGAACCATGCCGCGCTTACTTACATGGTTCCCCTCGGCATCTCCAGCGCGGCCGCCGTTCGTGTCGGTAACGCTATTGGCGCCCGCGAACCCCAGCGCGCCCGCGCGGCGGGCAACGCCGCCATCCTCGGCGGTCTTGCATTCATGAGTCTAAGCGCGTTGACCATGTTCGCCTTGCCCCGCGTCATTCTCGGCATCTACACAGTCAACCAAGACGTTATTGCCGCCGCCGTTCCCCTCTTGTTCTGGGCCGCCGCCTTTCAGATGTTCGATGGCCTGCAATGTGTCGCCACCGGCGCGCTGCGCGGCATTGGAGACACCCACACTGCTTTTGCCGCCAATCTTGCCGGCTACTGGGCTATCGGCCTGCCCATCGGCGGCTGGCTTTGTTTCCGCGAGGGATATGGCGTCTCGGGTCTTTGGATCGGGCTGACGATCGGTCTGGCCACTGTCGCCACGATAGTAGTGGTGCGCTGGCACCGCGCCAAGCTAATCTAGTATCCATGGCGATTCGGCGCAAGCCTTCCATGCGCGACTTCCTCCTCGAGCAGCCCAAGGAGAATCTTGCGGAATGGATTCTCTCGGTTGCCAAGGATATGCCGGATTTCCGGCAGCGTCTGGAGTTCTACGCCGCCACGATCCAGAATCCCGAAGAAAGCGTCGAAGTCCTCGAGACGGTGTGCCGCGAACTTTCCGCCCTCGCCATGCGCCAGTCGCAAGCGATTCGCGTCACGGAACTCGCTCCTCGCGCTACCTTCCTCTTGGAAGCCCTTGAAAATCTCCTCAAGCGCGGACAACTAATCGACTCCTTCCACCTCTGCGGCAAATGCGCCTGGCTCATCGACATGGCCATGACGCGCCTGGCCACCGAATCCGCGCGCATGACGCGCATCCTGCAATCCTTCGAGAACCTCCACTTCCGCATCGCCCAACAAAAACCCGTCGACCCGGCCACTCTTGCCGAACGCATCTTCACCCAACAGGTAAACTCAGCGCACGATTTCATGTTGCGCGCGCTGCCGCAGTACGCGGAGCTCTTGGGCGAAACAGGCCTCGCCGCTTACCGGCGCAAGCTGGACCGCGTCTACCGCATCATGGTCGAAGGCGAAACACTCGAAGACCGCAGCCAGCATTCCCTGCGCATCCACGTCCAGGAAGCCAAGCTGCTCCAGCAATGGGCGGAGTACACCTCGAATCGCAGCGAAAAGATCGCCATCTGCATCGCCTTCGCTCCCACGCAGGAAGAGGTGCTGCGCATCGCCGACGCGATCGAAAAGTCCGGCACCCGAGCCGAAGCTGTCGACGCAGTCCTGCGCGCATGCGACCGTTTCCAAAATCCGCCACCCGCCGCGCTCTTCGAATATCTGGCCAGCTACTTTGAAGGCGAAGCTCATTTCGACCGCTCCCTCGAATACCGCTGGGAGCTATTCCGCACGCAGCCGAACGAGGCGACCTACCGCAAGCTCATCGCATCCGCCGCCCCCATTCGGCAAACGGAAGAAACCCGCGAAAGCGCTCTCGATTTCGCCGCCGAAAAGAACAACAGTCTCTATACCCGCCTGCTTGTCCTCGAAGGCAAACTGGAAGACGCCCTCGATCAGGCCCGCGCCCACGGCGCCACTACCGAAGTTTGGGCCATCCTCGCCCGCGCGCACGCGGGTAAGGACCCTCACACCGCCATCAACCTCTTCTTCGATTGCGCCAAGTATTCAATCCGTGCCTATCGCACCGATTACTACAACACCATTTCCGCCTTCCTCGCCGAAGCCTGGGCCCTGGCCACCGACGTGCAAACCTGCCAAACTTACAGCCAGCGCCTGAAAACCTTTTTCGGACAAAACTACTGTCCGCCCCGCATGCACGAAGCCGTGCAGAACGCCGGCGTCCCCCTGGAACAGCTCCTCAAGAGTTAATGCAGCGAATCGTTCTGGCCTCTCTTGACGTTCACCCTGTGCATCGCATATTATTCCTAGTCATAGTTGTCTTCATAGTTTCTTGAATTGGTCTGATCTTTCCCCAGGTCAGAAGCAGAAAGGCCGTGAGCGTACTGTTCTCCCGGCCTTATTTTTTTCAGCTTTTTGCGAGCCATCCCATATCCTGGAAGTGTGACCTCGTCCGGTCCCGCGCTTCTCCGACAAATCAATCTCTCTGGCGCCGTCGCCTTGGTGATCTCCAACACCGTGGGCGTGGGGATTCTGACTGCATCGGGATATCTGGCGCGCGATCTCGGGGACCCGACGCTGTTTTTGGCGATTTGGCTGGTGGGTGGAGTGTTGGCTTGGATTGGCGCGCTCTGCTATAGCGAGCTTGGTATGAACTTTCCGGCCTCCGGCGGTGAGTACGTTTACTTAACCCAAGCCTACGGCCCAGTTTGGGGTTTCATGACGGGGTGGACGAGTTTCCTAGCGGGCTTTGCCGCGCCGGTGGCGGCGGCTTCGCTGGCGTTCTCGGACTATGTGGGGACTTTCTTTCCGGTGTTCCAACAGGGCAAGGTGTACTGGGAAATCGGCAGCGGGATGTTCAGTTTGCGCCTGGGCGGCGCACAGGTTCTGGCTTCGGCGGCGATCGGAGTGCTGACGCTGGCGAATTTATTTGGGGTGCAGCGGGCCGCGAATCTGCAAAAGCTGCTGACGGGTTTGAAGTTGAGTGTGTTGGGGCTGTTCATCCTCCTGGCCTTCTTGATGGGCAGCGGAAACTGGGCGAATTTTTCGATGCCGTCGCTACGGGAATCCACGACGCCGCTTGCTGCGCAGTTCGCCATCAGCTTTTATTTCGTCTATGTGAGTTTTTCGGGCTGGAACGCCGCTACCTACATCGCCGAGGAAATTCGCGACCCGCAACGGAACTTGCCGCGAGCTTTATTGATCGGGACGGGGATTGTGACGGCGTTGTATGTGCTCTTGAACGTCGTGTTCTTGTATGCCGCGCCGCTGGGAGTGTTGAAGGGCGTGGTGGCTGTGGGGGCGCTGGCGAGCTCACGATTGTTTGGGCCGCAGATGGCGGGATTTTTCAGCGCGTTGATGGCGATGGCGCTGTTGGCGACGGTGAATGCGATGGTGACGGTGGGCCCGAGGGTGGCTTACGCGATGGCCCGGAACGGCGCGTTTTTCCCGGCCGCGGCCAAGGTGGACCCGCAGTGGCGCACGCCGGTGCCGGCGATTCTGATGCAGGCCAGCGTAAGCATGTTGATGACCATGACGACGTTGCCGGGACTGTTTTTCTTCATTGGGTTTACGTTGAATTTCTTCTCGCTGATGAGCGTGGCGGCGCTGTTCCGCTTCCGGAAGCAACCGGGTTGGCGGCGCATGAATGCCGTCTCCACCGCCTGGCCGCTGCTGCCCTCGATATTCTTAGCGATAGGGGCCTGGATGACACTCTTTGGGCTAACTTTGGAGCCGATGGTCTCCCTCGCCGCTTGCGCGCTCATCGGCGCGAGCGCTCTGTATTACCATCGCCGGCTGAAACTACGCAAAGGAGACACCGCTTGGGACGCATCCTCGACGGTAAATTGATTCGCGATCAGATCCTGGACGAACTGCGGCCCCGCGTCGAGACGCTCACCGCCTCGGGCCGCCAGCCAAAGCTCGCCGTCGTTCTCGTGGGCGAAGACCCCGCTTCTCATGTCTACGTCAAGAACAAAATCCTCGCCTGCGAAAAGCTCGGCATCGCGAGCACTAAGATCACGCCGCCAGCCGACCTCAGTACGGAAGACCTTCTCGGCATCATCCAGCACTTGAACGACGACCCCTCGGTCCACGGCATCCTCGTGCAGTTGCCCTTGCCCAAGCAGGTCGACGCGGCCAAAGCGCTTCATGCCATCGATCCAGCCAAGGATGTCGACGGCTTCCATCCCGTCAATGGTGGCCTCATGCTCGACGGCGTTCCCGGCCTGCGCCCGTGCACTCCGAGCGGCATTATGGAGCTCCTGCGCCGCTACAAGATCCCTATCGAAGGCCGTAAGGCCGTAGTCGTGGGGCGCAGCGGCATCGTGGGCAAGCCCATGGCGCTCATGCTGCTCGAAGCCAACGCTACTGTTACGATTTGCCATAGCCGCACGGCGAACCTGGCCGAGGAATGCCGTCAGGCGGATATTCTTGTCGCTGCCATCGGCCGCGCGGAGTTTCTGGGCGAAGACCACATCCGCAAGGGCGCCGTGGTGATTGATGTTGGCATGAACCGGATCGATGGCCGGCTGACGGGCGATGTCGATCCCGAAGCGATGGCGCGACTGAGCGATTCCTATACACCCGTTCCCGGCGGCGTGGGCCCGCTGACGATTGCGATGTTGATGTCGAATACCGTCTGCGCCGTGGAACTAAAAGGTTAATGCTCCGCGTCGGCCTCACCGGCGGCCTCGCCACCGGCAAGAGCTATGTGGCAGCTTTGCTCCAACAATGGGGTTGCCATCTTTTGAAGGCCGATGAACTTGGCCATCGGCTCTTGCGGAAGGGCGAGCCTTGCTACATCCCTACCGTGGAAAGATTCGGTCCAGCGATCTTGCGGGCCGACGGCGAAATCGATCGCGCTGCGCTGGGCGCCATCGTATTCTCCGACCCCTCGGCCCTCGAAGATTTGAACGCCATCGTGCATCCCGTCGTCTTCCAATATGAGAAAGACTGGATGGATTCTATTGAAGCCTCTGAGCCCTCGGCTATCGCGGTTGTGGAGGCCGCGATTCTGATTGAAACAGGAAATTACAAGAGTTTCGACAAGTTGATCGTGACTTGGTGTCCGGAGGACCTCCAAGTGGAACGTGCCGTCGCGCGGGGAGCAACGGAATCCGAAGTGCGCCGCCGCCTGCAGCGGCAGATTTCGGTAGACGAGAAGCGCGCCTACGCCGATTACATCATCGATACCAGTGGCACTTTCCGCGAGACGGAAGAGCAATCGCGCCGTCTCTTTGAAAAACTAGTTACTTTAGAGAGGGAGGGCCTGCACCCATGAAATTTCGAGTTTTTGCCGTGGCCGCCTTGCTGGCGGCTGGATTTATTTTTGCCACTTCGGTCTCCAAGTGGCGTCCTTTCGACATGCTGAGCCGTTCGTCCGCCGAACCCAGCGGCCCGCTGTGGAGCGGCCCCTCCACGACGCAGGGTGCGGGACTTTCCTCCGACGAAAACAACAACGTCGAAGTCTACAAGATGGCCCACCCGGCAACGGTATTCATCACGTCTACGACGTTGCGGCAAAACTGGTTTATGCAGGTGTATCCGGCCAAAAGCACGGGGTCGGGCTTCTTCATCAATTCCAAGGGGCAGATCCTGACGAATTTCCATGTGGTCAGCGGTAGTGAACAGCTCACCGTTACCACCACGGATAAGAAGAACTACAAGGCCACTTTGCTCGACAAGGATCCCGACAACGATCTGGCGCTGATCCAGGTGGAAGGCAAAGGCGTCGACTTTCCTTTCCTGCGCCTCGGCGATTCCGACAAGGTGCAAATCGGTCAGAAAGTGCTCGCCATCGGCAACCCCTTCGGCCTGGAGGGTACACTCACAACCGGCATCATTTCCTCGATGGGCCGCACCATCGGCGACGAGCAAGGACGCGAACTAGCGGGCATGATCCAGACCGATGCCTCCATCAACCCCGGCAACTCCGGCGGTCCGCTGCTGGATTCGCAAGGCAATGTAATTGGCATCAACACGGCCATCTACGGAGCTCAAGGTTCTATCGGCATAGGTTTTGCGATGCCAATC
>VFQP010001785.1_pt1 | contig 26687 bp, 18 predicted proteins | sample 3512351 | NCBI WGS metagenome assembly VFQP01 (sample SAMN10412372, study PRJNA504923) | tailings metagenome | isolation source: Relicate 1 Philex TSF1 revegetated site | place: Philippines: Tuba, Benguet | collected 2017-08-29
GCGCCTCTTACTCCAATTGGGCGCGGACCCGCTCCTTCCGAACGACGACGGCACCACACCACTGATGGCCGCCGCCGGCGTCGGCACCAACGAACCCCCCGAAGAAGCCGGCGAGGAAAGCGAAGCTCTGGAGGCGGTCAAGATGCTCTTAGACCTAGGCGCCGACGTCAACACCGTAGACAAAAACGGCGACACCGCCATGCACGGCGCCGCCTTCAACATCAGCCCGCAAGTCGTAAAGCTCCTAGCCGAACGCGGCGCCGACCCACAAATCTGGAAGAACCCAAACAAAGCCGGCGGCACCCCCCTCTTCATCGCCGAAGGCTACATCAGCCGCCTCCCCCGACCCGACGCCCCTACGATAGAAGCGATCACCAAGCTAATGAAAGCCGCAGGCCTATCCACCGAAGGACAACGGCCCAAGATCATCGACAGCTATGAGAAACCTCCCGCACGCCCCTCGCCACAGGAACCCTAGAAACTCCAAGCCCTTAACAATCTAGCTCCCCCTACTTTCCCCCCGCCGGCAAATTTTCCCAAAAGTACCTTGCCAACAAACTGTACCGGTGCAACAGCGTCCCTTTCCCCTCGGAAATCGCATGTGTCCGATTCGGATAAATCATATAGTCAAACGGCTTCCCCAGCCCCACCAACACATCCACCAACCTCTCCGTCCCCTGCATGTGCACATTGTCATCCCCCGACCCATGCACCAACAACAACTTCCCCCTTAACCCCTCCGCATGATGAATCGACGAAGCAGCCTGGTACCCTTCCGCATTCCCGTCCGGCAAGCCCATGTACCGCTCCTGATAAATCGTGTCGTAAAGCTTTTGATCCGGCACCGGTGCAATCGAAACCCCCACGCGAAACAACTCCGGCGATCGGAACAACAGGTTCAACGTGTTCGACCCGCCGCCGCTATGCCCCCACACGCCAACCCGCTCTAGATCCACATATGGGCGCATCCGCCCCAACGCCAACACGGCCTCGGTTTGATCCTTCGACGACAGCACTCCCACCGCCCCGTAAATCGACTTCCTCCATACCCGGCCTTTCAACGTAGGCGTCCCTCGATTATCGAAGCTCGCCACCAGATACCCCGCATCCGCCAGCGCCCGATGGAACAACGCCTGCTTCCCACCCCACGCATCGGTCACGGTCACCGAAGCCGGCTCCCCGTAAACAAACACGACCAGCGGATACTTCTTCGCCGGATCAAACGACCGCGGCTTCAACAACCATCCATCCATCACCACCCCGCCCTCCAGCTTCACTTCCAAGAACTCCACCGGCGGGTTCGCCGCCGCCGCCGCATTCGTCCGCAGCACGGCATTATCCTCCAGTACCCGCACCGCCTTATGCTCAGGCAAACTCACAAGCTCCACCACCGGCGGGCTATCAAATCGCGAGTAAGTATGAAACGCCCACTGACAATTCGGCGCAACGTCATAAGCATGCGTGCCTGGCTGATCCATCGGGCTCAGACGCGCGGCTTCGCCACCCCCACTTACAGGGGATCTATAAAGATAACGCTGCGTAGCATTATTGGGAGAAGCCGTGTAATAAACCCACCGGCTCTGCGGATCCACCGCCACCAACTTATCGACATCCACTCCTTGGGGAGTCAACCCAAGCGCCGCCCCTCCCTCGCGCGATACGGCATAAGCGCGCCTCCACCCATCCCGTTCACTCTCCCAAAGCAAACTCTTCCCCCCATGCAACCACTCGAAATGATTTGCCTGATTGTGCATCTGCGCTACATCCACCCAAGCCTCGTCCTTATCCTCAAAAAAGGCCCGCACCGCCCCCGTCTTCGGATCCGCCGTCGACAACGTCATCCGGTTCTGCAACCGGTTCAATTGCCCGATCACCAGCGCCTCTCCTTGCACCGTCCACTCCATCCGGAAAATATAGTTCTCCCGCGGATCCCCCGGCGCCTCCATCCAGCGCGGCGCGCCGCCCTCCGCGGAAATCACTCCCACCCGCACTGAAGAATTCTTCGTCCCCACTTTCGGATAAGGAATCTTCGTAATCTTCGGATACAACTCCGAAGTATTGTCGATCAACGTAAACTGCTCCACCCCACTCGAATCGAACTGCCAAAACGCAATGCTCTTCCCATCCGGCGACCAGCGAAACCCATCCCGCAAAAACAACTCCTCCTCGTAAACCCAGTCCGACGCCCCATTCACCAACGTCGCCGACCCATCGCTCGTCAACGCCCGCACCGCGCCCGTCCCCAAATCCTCCACATACAAGTTGTTCCCCCGCACATAAGCCACCTTCGTCCCATCCGGCGAGAACTTCGCAAAACTCAACGAAGACTCAGGCGCATCCCCACCCAGCTTCTTTAAGGTCTTGTTCCCCCGATGGAGCACCCAGTAGTCTCCCCGCGAGTTCGTCCGCCACACCCGCTTAGACTCCGTATAGATCAACAGCCGCGACTCATCCTTGCTCCATACATAATCCTCGACCACCAAACCCTTCGCCGCGCCACTTGGCGTCAATTGCTGCTTCGAAACCAGAATCGACCTTTTACCCGTAGCCGTCTCATACTCTACGATGTCGCTCCCTTCCACCGTCGTATACGCAACCCCACCGCGAATCCATCGCGCCGGTCCAAACTGCTTCACCGTAAATGCCGGCGAACTATAAATTCGCTCCAAGCGTTGTTTCAACTCATCGGGAACGGCGCCAATCAAAGGCGCTCCCAGTAGGAACGCAATCGGCAAAGCAAGCAGGCCGCGAGAAATCATCACATAAGCATAGCTTGCCGTTTGCCAAACGCGAAAAGCTCAATCTCATTTGTTTGCAATCGCTTAGCCGCCTGATCTCCCAAATCTCTTGCGGCTCCGTTGTATCCTCAGACCGTCAAAGCCCCCGCGCGGAGTCCTCCGCCGGGGGCTTTCCCTTTTGCCGCCGTGCAAAGCGGAATCACAAACGAAGAAGGAAGAAAACCACGATGTCCTCCACAGCCCAGGCTCTAGCCAACGCCGCTAACGCCAAGAAGTCCACCGGCCCCCGCACGGAAGCGGGCAAGTCGAACTCAAAACAAAACTCGATGTCCCACGGCCTCAACGCCGAAGCCGCGACTCTATTCGCCCACTCACCCTACTTAGCCGAAGAATTCCAAAACTTCCGCGCCCAACTCCTCGAAGTGCCCATCCATGGCAAATCCGAAGAACTCGCCTTTGACCGTTGGTCCTTTTCCGCCTTCCAATCCATCCGCGCCCGCCAAATGGAAGCCATGGCTGAATCCGATGCTCGCGTAAACTACGGCGACGAAAGCTTCGAACGCCGCTGGCAACGCATGGTCCAAACCCGCCTGCGCCTCGAACGCGAAGCGGCCTCGGCTCGCAAGGAATTCCTCGCCATCCAAGACCTGCGCCTCTGCATGGAAGCCGAGAGCAAGGCTGAGGAGAAGCGCAACATCCGCGACAAGAACCTCCTGCAAATCATGCGCGAAAAGGCGAAAGAAAACGACCGCGCCTACCAGAGCGCTCTCCTCGCCTACAAAGAACGCATCTCCCAATGTCCGAACCCGGAACCTCCGCCCTTGCGTGAAATGAACCTCGACCTCGTCTATCTCAGCGCCCCCGACATGAGCGCCGTGAATGCCTATTGCCAAGAAGCCCTCGAGTCCTGCCGGCCACAGCCCAGCAGGCTCTAGACGCCTCACAGCAAGAACGAACCCAATCTCCAACAGCAGCAGAAAATTGCCGTAAAGTGGCCGCGAAGCCGGCCTCTATGTAGCCAGCCCATACGAGGCCAACTTCCCCACGCCAGATCCTTGACAATTGCATACTCCGGATTCGCATCCCTAGCGCGCACACCAGAAGTGTGTCCAGCGGCAGCCATGACTCTGGTCTCAGGTATACGCGCGCCAAAGTTGCCGAATCCAGGGCGGGGACGCAAGAATAGTACGAACCCAATTCCAATGGATCTCCAGGAAATCGCGGATCACGTCCTGAGCCGATACTCCGAAGTCGGATTGCCAGCTCTCCCGCAGCGTGACCAAACATTCTTCCTAGTCTGGAGCTACTTCGCCATGCTCATGGATGGGGGCTATGGGGCCGTTTTCGAAAACTCCCCAGCAGACCATTTCCCGGAGACCCTCGCCGCCCTCCAACTGATCGGCTTAACCCAACACGCCGCAAACTTGGACTCCGCCGCCCAACGCCTCTTTTCCAACGGCGTTCCCAGCGGCTGGGAGGAACGATTAGCGGCAATGCAAGACGCTTCCCTCGAAGATCTCAACTCTCAGGCTTATGGCGACGAAAGTCCATACGCACACCTTGAGCGCTTGGCAATCTGGTGGAATCAGCAAAGCGAATAAAGGCTAAATGAAACAGGTTAGAACGGGAAGGGAATTGTGGTGCGGTCGCCGAGGGTCGAACTCGGATGGGTTGCCCCGCAGGAACCTAAATCCTGTGCGTCTGCCAGTTCCGCCACGACCGCGTAAGCCTAACTATTCGTTATCGTAGCAGGACAAAGCCAACCTTACGAGCCAAGCTTATGGTTGTAGAGCCATCAATTCCACGGGAGGAATAAAGAAGCCCATCGCAAAGAGCCGTCCAAACAACCCTTCTCGGTCTTCCCGCACATCCACCCAGTGAATGTTGGAGCGCTCGCCGCGTTCGTTGAAGAAGCCAATCCCACCGCGCTTCAATCGCCCGTCGGACCAAGCATCCACCACCTGCCCGTTCACCTTCGTAATGAACTGGTCACCCCGGATATTTACCTGTACGTGATAAAGCGTGTCCGGCCGGATCGACATCGGCAGCGGTAAGCGCGTGCGCTCGCGTTCCAAACCGTTGAAGACGGCATAGCGAACGATATCCGCCGAAGGCAAAGCTCCCCGTGACTTCACCACGATCTTCGTGGCGTAGTAATTTCGCATATCAGGCGCCCGAAAGGCCCAGCTCATCGCCGACTTCTCGATTTGACCTTCAAACTCCATCCGGTAGTCGGTGAGCTTCAACGAAGGCTTCCAGATCTTCAGGTTACCCGGCTGCATCACGCCATTCGTCAAGTTCCAGTCCGAAGCACGCCCACCAATCCAGCCCGAAAGCCCGGCTTGGAAGTCCTCATGCACTCGCACCGGCGAGTTTGACGGTAGCAAGCTCTTGAAGTATTCGGAAAATTGCGACAACAAAGGCGAACTTCGGGAAAGCTCACCAGTCAGCGAAATCGACTTGTTGCGTAGGCTCCCACCGCCGCCGCCACCCGTCGCGGCCGAAAAGGCCAATACCCCAATCATCACGGTCGACAGCACCACGATGATCTGCGCCTGCAGCTTTGCCATCCGCTGCTTGGCCTGCTGTTCTTTGGTGACGACTTCGTATAGATCTTCGTCGCCATAGATCATCGCTTCGCGTGCCAATTTCGCCCTCGTAAGAGATCCCCGACGGCGATGTTCGGCGCTGCAGAACTTGCGATCAAACAAGCTGCGTGTTAAGCCGATTTGTCCCTTACAGTATTGACAACGCATAGCGTGGGTCCGTCCGTCTCATCCACAGAATACATATGTGCATGACACTTTCCTAGTCAGTAGGTCGTGAATTACCACCTTTTCAGGTAGGCACTAGGCCCAGCCCTAAGGTCTTATTCCTATGTTTGCCGCTTCAACCCAAAAATTCAGGCTGAGCTGTCAATTCTGGGGGCACAGTTGACGTTCACTAGGACTATCGGTCTAGAGACCCAGCATCTTTAGCATCTTGAGATCCTTCCCCTCACCCAGAGAATCTAAAATAAAAGAGCCGGATGACCTTCCCCGCAGCCAAAACCGCTCTTTTGCCGCGGCGCCTCCAACGGAGGGCTTCCATACTCTTCGGTAACCTCAGGCTTCGTCCGAAACTTCTACTTCTTCACAACCTCTTCTTCCTCATCCTGGCGGCTGCGGTTTACTTCTCTGTTATTCCCCTTTTCGAAAAGCGAGTCGCCAGCGCCAAGCAGCGAGAGTTCACCCTTCTTGGGCAACTCTTCTCCGATGACCGGTACCTTCCGGCGCTCCAACTCATGGGCATCTACCACTACCGCCAAGGAGATGCCGCCACTTTGGCCATACCCAGCGTTGTGCAGGCCTACCTGGAGGAACACCCATCCGATATCTTCGTAAACCCCAACGTTTCGGACTCTATCTTCAAGCGCAGCCCCATTGCGGGCCTCTACCGTTCCATCACCATCCCCGAGGTCTATTACGATGGCTTGGTCACCCGTGCTAAGTACACCCTCTTTCTTGTCTTGGCCATTCTGTACCTGCTTGCGATTCTCCTACTCGAGCTCGTGATCATGCCCACCTACGTCTACCGCCGCATCGATGCCTTCCGCGCCGCCGATGCCGCCGCCCGCGCCAATGACCGCGAACACGAACTCATCCCCGAAAGCGAAATTCTCTCCGACGAAATTGGCGAGCTGATGGAAAGCCGCAACGAAACCATGGCCCGGCTTCGCCGTCAGCACGAAGAGCTCGAGGCCGCCCGCGCCAAGCTCCTCGAGCAGGACCGGCTTGCCAGCCTGGGCATGCTCTCCGCTAGCGTCGCCCATGAATTGAATACCCCACTTGCCGTCTTGCAGGGCTACATCGAGAAATTCTCCGAAGAAAAGCACACCCCGCAACAGGAAGAACGAATTCGCCGCATGCTGAAGATGACTCAGCGCCTCCGTCGCATTTCGGAAAGCTTGGTCGGCTTCAGCCGAGTTCGCAAGGAGAGCCTGGAACCTGTCAATGTCTCTTCAATAGTCGACGAAGCCTGGCAGATCGCCTCCATAGAAGAAAAGGCATCCCGAGTCCGCTTCGTCAATCTCTGCGACCTGGAGCACGCTGTCCAGGGTAACCCCGACCGCCTCCTGCAAGTCTTCCTGAACCTAATCCGCAACGCGCTGCAAGCCGTGCCGGACCGCGAAGGCGAGATCGTGGTCAGTTCTGTGGAACTGCGCGGGGAAGGGAAGGACCAGATCCGCATCCTGGTCGAAGACAACGGCCCTGGCATCCCCGCGGAAGTTCTCCCCGATATCTTCGACGCCTTCGTATCCACGCGACTCGATTCCAAGGGCACAGGCCTCGGCCTTACCGTCAGTGAAGGAATTGTGCACCAACACGGAGGCTCCATCACGGCCACTAATAGAAACACGGGAGGGGCCAGCCTCGAAGTGAAGCTGGCGGCCGCCCGTGCGCATATCCAAAAAGTTGCCGAAAAAGCCGGAGCTTAGGCGCCTGCCGCTTTGCCCTTAGCCAACAAGTCGCGGATCTCGCGCAGGTACTCCTCCGTCGGCGGAGGTGGGGGAGGAGGCGCCGGGGCCGCTGCCAATTTCGCCGAAAAGTTGTTGAACGGAATCACAATCACAAAGTAAAGCGCGGCCGCCTTGATAATGAAGTTGACCACTGCATTGACGAAATTCCCAATGCCGAAGGCACCCACCTTCCAGGCCGAAAAGTCCGGCTGCCCACCCGCAAGCGCGATGAGCGGAGTGATGATGTCTTTGGTCAACGAATCGACAATCCCTCCAAAGGCCGCGCCGATAATCACACCGACGGCCAGGTCGATGACGTTTCCGCGCATCAAGAACGCTTTGAATCCAGAGAGCATGGGTTCCTCACTTGTTGAATTTCGGTTCGCAATCATGCCAACCGCGTGCAGTTATTCATAACACCATTGCCCCTTGGGACGCAAGATTATTTGCGGTTGGGTGGTACCCCTTACTCGCCACATATTCTTAAGATTTTCTAAATCTGCTCCTGGGTCTCACCGCATCTTTATGCTAGGCGGAAGGCCTACCAGCGCTCCGCCGCATGTCTTCGGCTGTACCTAAACCAAAAGCATAAGGAAATTGGAAACCATGAAGCTTCGTTTTCTGGGAAGATTCGCGGCGCTGTCTGCGCTCGCCCTCACGTTCACGGTTGGCGCCTCGGCGCAGACCTATCCGGTCGAAGGAGGCCGCACCTACGTTACGCTAGCCGGTGAATTCGCCGGCGCCCTCAACTCCCTCGGCGTCTTCGTCGGCCCCATCGGCAAGGCCCGCTTGCTGCACGGGGTGGCAAGCTTTCCGATCAATGGTGGCTCGCTCGATGTAGCTGCCGCCAAGGGTGAAGTTACCCACAAGGGTGGTCTCTTCCTGACCGCCGGTAGCACCAGCGTCCGTCTGATGGACTTCAACATCGACCTCACTGGCAGCACGCCCGGCCTAACTGGCTTGGTCATCGCCAATGGCACTGTCGTCGGCCGCATCCGCCTCTTCGACATCGCCTTGCCCGCGGGCATCACTTTGCCTCTCCGTCCCATGGCTGGCCGATTCTTCGACCTCGATGGCGCTAGGCTGACCCTCAACAGCGGTGCGGCAACCGCCCTCAACGGCGTCTTCGCCATCAACGCTTTCGCCGGCGGCTTCCCCATCGGCTCCGCGCGCGTCAGTGCCTTCTTGGACGACGATATCGCTGGCACCAACTAGGTATTTCTTAACTCCAATTTGATTCACTGGAGGTATGAACCTCCAAGACATTGCCCGTCAGGCTCGCCAGCGCGCCTACGCCCCCTACTCGAAGTTTCAAGTGGGCTGCGCGCTGGAGACCATGACGGGCGAAGTCTTTACCGGCGTCAACGTCGAAAACGCCAGCTACGGAGGCACCATCTGCGCCGAGCGTGTCGCCATCACGAAGGCTGTTTCGGAAGGCCATCGCAGCTTTCGGCGTCTAGCGATTTGCACCGGCGCTGAAAAAGCCTCTCCCCCTTGTGGCCTCTGCCGCCAAGTGCTGAGTGAATTCTGCGGCCCGGAACTTGAGATCCTACTGTGTAGTGCAGACCCCGATTTCCGGCCCGACCAAAGTTACCGCTTCGCGGAGCTCTTCCCGCACCCCTTTGATCCCGCGTCGCTCCTTTAGTCTTGCGGCTCTGGCCGCACCCTTTGCTTTGGCTGCGGAGCGTGCGAACTGGATCCTCTCCGCCGGCCAAGTCCTCACGATGGATCCTGCCCGCCGTGTGATCGCCGACGGCGCTATCGCCGTTCGCGGATCTCAGATCCTGGCCGTAGGGCCCAGGGCCGAAATCGAGAAGTCTTACACTGCCGCCAAACGCATCCACCGCCCAGGTTCCTTCCTGCTGCCCGGCCTGATCAACACACACGCGCACGCGGCCATGAGCTTATTGCGCGGCATCGCCGACGACCGCCGCCTCGCCGATTGGCTGGAAAACTACATCTTCCCAGCCGAAGCCCGAAACGTAGGCAAGGAATTCTGTTTTTGGGGCACGCAACTTGCCTGCGCCGAAATGCTTCGTGGCGGCACCACCACCTACGTCGATATGTACTACTTCGAGGAGGAGGCCGCCCGCGCCACCAAACTCGTCGGCATGCGCGGCGTTCTCGGGCAAACCGTCATCGGTTTCCCCGTTCCCGACGCCAACACGCCGAAGGATGCCCTCGAACGCACTGAAGCCTTCATGAAGCAGTTCGCCCAGGACGAACTCATCATCCCCGCGGTCGCGCCGCACGCCCTCTATACGAACTCCGAAGATACGTTGCGCAAGTGCCGTGCTTTGGCGGACAAGTACAAGATGCCCCTCTTGATCCATGTCTCGGAGACCAAGAAGGAACTGGATGACATGCGGAAACAGCACGGCCGCTCGCCCGTGGAAACACTTGCGGCCTGGGGTATCTTCGATGGCCCCACCATCGCGGCGCATGTCATCTGGGTCAACGAAGCGGACATCCAAATCCTCGCCGCCAAGAAAGTCGGCCTAGCTCATTGCCCCTCTTCCAATATGAAGCTCGCCAGCGGCGTCGCCCCCGTTCTCGACCAGCAGGCGGCAGGCCTGCGCGTAGGTCTGGGCACGGATGGACCCTCCGGTTCGAACAACGACTTTCAGTTACTGGAAGAATTAGACCTTGCCGCCAAACTGCAAAAAATAACTAAGATGGACCCGCAAGTCCTCCCCGCCCAGAAGGCCTTGGAAATGGCCACCATTGATGGCGCGCACGTCATTGGCCGCGAGCGGGAACTTGGTTCGCTGGAGCCGGGCAAGAAGGCCGATCTCTTCTTCCTGGACGTCAACACCCTCCATTCCACCCCGAGTTTCGACCCCTACTCCACTGTGGTCTATTCCGCGAAATCAGCGGACGTTCAAGACGTTTTCGTCAACGGAAAGCTTGTACTCCGCGCCGGCAAATTGCTGAATGTAAATGAGATCGCCTTAAAAGCTAAGGCTCTCGACTTGCAGCAAAAGGTGCGCCTATCCCTCTTGAAAAAAGGGTAGTATCTCTCTCGGGTCTTCCCCATAGCCCGTTCATTAAGGTCGGAGACGATTCCATCTCCAGGGGCTCATCACCCTTGAATCATGAAGTTCAATCTAAAGGGCTGGGGACAAACGGTGCTGGCCGCTTGCTTCTCCATAACTGCTGGGCATGCGGCGGTTCTCGGGACTTATTCGGACCGGGCGAGTTTTGAGGCCGTTGTGTCGGCGGGCACTAAGGTCGACGTGCCGTTCACGGCGTCAATCGCTTACACAGCCGCCGGTAGCGGCATCAATGACGGCGGCGCTTCCTTCTTGGGCTTCTACAATGAGCCAAGCGCCGGGTACATGACCTACCGGCAGCAGCAATCCACCATCGACCCGGTGCTAAACCTTGGCAGCTTCGGCTGGATCATGATCGGCGGCGGAGCGACCAACGCCTCGGTTTATAACGCTGGCTTGGCCACCACTCCTGGCGCTGGCTCCCGTGCGGTTGGCTTCGACTTTGGCGCCTACAACGAAAGCTCAACGGGAAACATCACCAATTCCACGTCCGCAACCACTTTCCTGATCCGAGTCTATGAAGGCGCGGGCAACATGACCGGCGAATACTTCGTCAACGGCGCGAATCGCCCCAGTCTTGGCTTCTTCGGCGTAGCCACATCGGGCGACATCAGCGGCGTCACGATCTACTCGGTCAACGCGGGTGGAGCCGGCGCCAAAACCTACACTTTCATCGACAACTTCACCTACGGCGGCACCACGCTCAGCAGTGGCGGCGGCGGTGGCGGCGAAGATCCCCCTCCCCCCACGGGCGGCGATGTTCCCGAACCCAGCACTTACGCGCTGGCGGGTCTCGGCCTGGTGGCGATGGCCCTGATCCGCAAAAGATCCTAACCCAAACGGAAAGGCCACCTCCCTCCGGGCCTTTCCGTCCTGCCCCAAGCCCCGGATGCGTCGTCCTGCCGCATTCGGGGCTTTTCATTTTCTTCGAAAAAACTATGGACCATTTTCCGCGCTGCCGACGCTGTCCCAATTGAAGCGAAAAGAAATGCGGCGGGCGGGCTATCGGGCCCCGGCTATCTGGATGATACGGCGAGTGCTGATTCGGCCGCGGAGAGGGCGGATTCGAATTCACCTCGGAGGAGGCTTGCCGGATCATCCTGGCTCTTGGGCATCTGCTCCAAGGCCCGGCTGAAGGTCTCGATAGCCCGCCGTATTTGTCCTTGGCGATATTGGAGCCGTCCCTCGGCCAGACGTTCGGCATAGGCCGCGTAGCTGAGCACGTGACGCATGGCCGGAGAGTTCCGGCCGAGCAACTCCAAGCATTGCTCATAGTGGTCCAGCGCTTGGTCGCGCTGGCCGGCGCGGGCGTAGGAGACCGCGAGTAGGCGCTGAGCCCTTGAGGAGAGGGGCTTCGCGCCGGGGACATTCCGTAGGAGCTGCAGCACTTGCTGGGCTGCATCCCGGGATTCAGGGGAATATGGGTCCAAAGCGTCGAGGGTGGCCTGGAGCACCTTCGCCGCCTCGGCCTCTTGAGCAGATTCCACAAGCAACGTGGCATAACGCAATCGCGCGGAAAGCAGCAGCCCCCCTTGCGGATCGATACCTTCCAGGAAGCCGATCGCCGAGCGGCAATGCGGCAATGCTTGTACTGCCTGCTTGCCCACAATAAACGCCGTACAAAGATTCGAATGCGCTAGTGCCTGTAATTCGCGGGCTTCTGCGCTGGCGTTCATACGCTCCGCCCCCTGCAGACTTTGGCGGTACATCGCAATCGCACGCTCGGTTTGCCCCGCGCTCATGTAGCCATTGCCCAACATACGCAGGCTGGCGCTGAGTCCGCGCTGCGCCTTGGCGTCCTTCGGCGCCAGAGAAACGATGACGCCGCGCAGCCGGTGCGCCTTTTCCAGAGCGGGAATCGCCATTTGTCCCGCCTCAGCCGTTTCCGGCGCGAGCGTGCGCAAGATGTCGCCGGTTTGCTCGTAGGCGTTGGCGAGGTCTTCCATTAAGGCCGTGTCGTTACCGCTCTTGGAGCTGAGCTCTTCCAGATGCTTCAAGGCGGCCATGACAGCCTGGCGGCGTGCGGGTCCGGAACCTGGCAGGTTGCGCAAAGAGTCGTTGACATCTGTGAGGATCGCCGTCGCCAGCGAGCGAACATTCTGATAGCGGCTCTCGGCTTTGCCGCGTTCGGCATTGGCTTCCAATGTTCTTAGGTCCGCCAACTTGCGCTGCGTGGCTTCATTGGCTTGCGATAACTGCGCTACCCGTTGCTGTTCTTCTGCACGCGCCAGCGCGGCCACTGCGGTCGCGCGTTCGCGTTCCGCCCGCTCTCGCTCCCGCTGCGCGATTCGCGCTTGTTGCAGCGTAGTGAAGATGCCGCTGCCGATCGCGAGCAGTATCAGCGCAGCCGCGGCAACGCCCAGCCGGTTCCGGTCGATGAACTTGCCGAAGCGATAGAGCCATGTCGCGGGGCGGGCAAGCACGGGCCGCCCACTCAGATGCCTGCGTATGTCTTCCGCGAACTGATCGACGGAGGCATAGCGGCGCGACGATTCTTTCGCCATCGCCTTCAAAATGATATTGTCCAAGTCACCGCTGATCTTCTTCTTCCACGTGGCAGGCGCCACGCTGCTGGGCCGGGGCACCTCACTTTCCAACACCGCCTGCAACAAGTCCGGCACGGCTTGCGAAGTCGTCCGATAAGGCTGCGCGCCGGCCGTCAAGATGTGAAAGAGCACCACGCCAAGCGAGTAGACATCGGACACGGTGGAGACCGCCTGTCCGCGGATATGTTCCGGACTGGCGAATTCGGGAGTCAATCGTAAAGCCACCGTAGCGGTAACGGCGCGGCCTGGCGAGAGCACCTTCGCAATGCCAAAGTCGAGCAGCTTCACCTGGCCGGATTGGTCCACCAGGATATTCGAAGGCTTGAGATCGCGGTGGATTACCAGATTGCGATGCGCAAACGACACCGCGTCACAAACCGCGAGAAACAGGCGCAATATCGCATCCACGCCGAGGTTGTTTTGCTCAATGTACGCGTCGAGCGAAAGCCCATCGACGAACTCCATGATGAGGTAGAGCATGCCGTCGTCGGTGGCTCCCGCATCGAGCAAGCGCGCAATGTTCGGGTGATCCAACTGAGCCAGAATTTGCCGCTCGCGCCGAAACGCCTCCAAGGCGGACTCACTCAACGCCGCTCCGCCAGAGATCAATTTCACCGCGACCGTCTTATAAAAAACGTCGTCCGCCCGCGAAGCCTTGTAAACGGCGCCCATTCCGCCCCGCCCGATTTCCGACTCCACCACATATGAGCCAAAGCGCCTTCCAATCATAGAAGGCGGCGTGAATTGCGCCCAAAGTCCCCCATCACGCTCGAACTGCTCGAAGAATTCATGCGAGCCTTCATGCGCCATCAACAGCTCGCGCAGCTGGCTATAAACCAAGGGCGACTTGAACTGTACTTCGCGCAGCAATTCGGCTCGCGCGATGGGCGGCAGTTCGAGAGCTTGGTCGAACAAGGATCTAAGATCCAATGGGGGGCTGAGGGCCATCGCGCGTGGGTGCTCTCTCTATCCTATAGTCGAAAGGATGGACGAAGAAGCGAAAGCACCGGGCGAGGTAACGCAGTTACTCGTCGATTGGCGGGAAGGACGCGCCGAAGCGGGCGACAAGATCGTCGAATTGCTCTACCGCGAATTGGAGCGCATGGCGGGCTCCTACCTGCGCAATGAACGCAGCGGTCACACCCTGGAACCGGCGGGCTTGGTCAATGAGCTGTACTTGCGGCTCATCAAGACGCAATCGATTCCCTTTCAGGACCGGGCGCACTTTTTCGCCGTCGCGGCGCGCCAATTGCGTCGTATCCTGATCGATTACGCACGCAAGCGCAAAGGCCGTGGGGACGAACGCTACTTCGTCACCCTGAGCGGCCTGGAGTCATCGCCCGCGGCCATGAAAGCCGACGACCTGGATGCCCTGGAGCAAGCCATGGAGGCCTTGGAAAAGATGGACGCTCGCGCCCACAAAGTCGTGGAAATGCGTTTCTTCGCCGGTCTGAAGGAAGAAGAAGTGGCGGAACTTTTGGGGATGTCGCGCACCACGATGAAGCGCGATTGGGCTTTCGCGCGGGCCTTCTTAATCGCGCGCATGAAAGGGAAAGCGCCAGAATAGGCATGGCAAACGTATCAGCATGGCGATTCGCGTAGCACTCCAACACCACACCAAGTACAATTACGACCGCCTGGTCACGCTCGGGCCGCAAGTTGTTCGCTTGCGGCCCGCGCCGCATAGCCGCACTCCGGTTTTGAGCTACGCGCTGCGCATCCAACCCGAAAAGCACTTCCTAAACTGGCAGCAGGACCCGCAGGGCAATTACCTGGCGCGTCTGGTCTTCCCGGAACCCACGGATCATTTCTCGGTGGACGTCAACCTCGTCGCCGACATGTCGGTGATCAACCCCTTCGACTTCTTCCTGGAGCCCTACGCCGAGAACTTCCCTTTCGAATACGAACCCGCCCTCGCGCGTGAGCTCCGCCCCTTTCTCGAAACCCATCCTGCCGGGGAAAAGCTCGACGAGTTTCTCGCTTCCGTCGACCGCACGCCAAAACAATCGATCACCTTTTTGTTTGAGCTGAACGCGAAGCTCCAGAAGCTGATTCGCTACACCATCCGTATGGAGCCGGGCGTCCAATCCCCAGACGAAACGCTCACGCTGCTTTCCGGCTCTTGCCGGGATAGCGCCTGGCTGCTCGTCGAAGCGCTTCGCCGCCTCGGCCTTGCCGCTCGTTTTTGCTCCGGTTATTTGATTCAGCTCAAGGCGGACGAGAAGTCGCTCGACGGACCCTCGGGCCCCGAGAAGGACTTTACGGACCTCCACGCCTGGACGGAAGTCTACATGCCCGGGGCCGGCTGGGTGGGCCTCGATCCAACGTCCGGTCTTTTCGCGGGCGAAGGCCACATACCGCTCGCGGCCACGCCCGAGCCCTCTAGCGCCGCGCCCGTCAGCGGCTTGGTGAGCGAGTCTCGTGTCGAGTTCGACCACATCATGAGCGTGACGCGCATACACGAGGACCCCCGCGTTACCAAGCCCTACACGGACGAGCAATGGGCGGCCATCAATGCGCTGGGAGAACAAGTTGACGCGGATCTGCAAGCCAACGACGTGCGCCTCACCATGGGCGGAGAGCCGACCTTCGTCTCAATCGACGACATGGATGGCGCCGAGTGGAACACCGAAGCTTTAGGGCCGGAAAAGGAACGTCGCGCCGGTCTTTTGATCCGCAAGCTGCGCGAAGACGTTGCCCCGCGCGGTCTTCTGCATTTCGGGCAAGGGAAGTGGTACCCCGGCGAATCGTTGCCCCGCTGGGCCTTTACTTGCTATTGGCGCACGGATGGCTCGGCGCTTTGGCGCGACGACCAATGGATCGCCAACCCCGAGCAAGACTACGGCCACACTCATGTCGAAGCCTTGCGCTTTGCCGAAGAACTGGCCGCGCGCCTCTTGATTGGACCTGATTTCGTGATCGCCGCCTACGAGGATCCGATCGTTTACATCCACAAGGAGCGCCAACTCCCCATCAATGTGGATCCCCAAGACAACAAACTCAACGATCCGGAGGAACGCGAACGCTTGCGCCGTATCTTTGAGCGCGGCCTCAACCAGCCCTCGGGTTTCGTCCTGCCCGTGGAAAAGGTTTTCACCAAGGACGGCCCCAAGTGGCAAAGCAGCCTCTGGATGCTGCGCGCCCGTCATCTTTTCCTGATGCCCGGCGATTCCCCGGTGGGCTTTCGTCTGCCACTGAATAGTCTCGTCTCTGTCCCGGATGAGAAGATCCGGCGTGTCTATGAAATCGACCCCTTCGCTCCACGCGGGCCTCTGCCCGCCCCCGCCGTCAAGCCGAAGCCGCGCGGCCTGTGGGGGGAACCTCTTCAATCCCCGCAACGCTCCATCGTTTCGGTGGAGGCTAACGTACGTCAGAACGTAAGGGAACAAGTCCTCGACGACGACGGTGGCGTGCGCACCGCTTTGTCGGTGGAGCCGCGCCGAGGCAGGTTGCATATCTTCATGCCACCCACGCGCAACGCCGAAGAGTACGTGGAACTTGTAATGGCGGTCGAAGACACTGCCGCCAAGCTCAAGATGCCCGTGCTCATAGAAGGATACACGCCTCCCTACGACCACCGCCTCAAGAACATCAAAGTTACTCCGGACCCTGGCGTCATTGAAGTAAACACGAACCCTGCCTCCTCTTGGGCGGAACTCCGGGAAAGCACGGAGCACCTCTACAAGACCGCCCGCGAATGCCGCCTCGGCACCGAGAAGTTCATGCTGGATGGACGCCACACGGGAACCGGCGGCGGCAATCACATCGTCATGGGCGCCGCCACGCCAGAGGACAGCCCCTTCTTGCGCCGCCCGGATTTGTTGCGTTCGCTCGTCACCTTCTGGCTCAACCACCCCTCGCTTTCTTATCTCTTCTCCGGCAGCTTCATCGGACCCACCAGCCAGGCTCCGCGTGTGGATGAGACGCGCATGGACTCCATTTACGAACTGGAGATCGCCTGCAAGGAACTCGACCGTCACAATCTGGAACCAGAGCATTTCCCCTGGCTCGTGGATCGGCTCTTCCGCAACCTCCTGGTCGATGTCACCGGCAACACACACCGTGCCGAATTTTGCATCGACAAGCTTTACTCACCCGACTCTTCCACAGGCCGGCTGGGCCTCCTGGAAATGCGCGCCTTCGAGATGCCTCCGCACGCGCGCATGAGCCTAACCCAGCAGTTACTGTTGCGCGCGCTCGTCAGCCTTTTCTGGCGCACGCCCTACACTGAGCGCCCCATCCGTTGGGGCACGCGCCTCCACGACCGCTTTCTGCTCCCCAGCTTCGTCGAACGTGACTTCGCCGAAGTCGTCGCCTTCGTGCGCCGCCACGGCTATCTCATGGAGCGCGATTGGTTCGCCACCCACTTTGAGTTCCGCTTCCCCGTTTACGGCGTGGTCAACATCGACGGCATCGAACTCGAACTCCGTCAGGCCATCGAGCCTTGGTATGTCCTCGGCGAAGAACCCGGCGGTGGGGGCACGACGCGCTTTGTCGATTCCTCCGTCGAACGTCTTCAAGTAAAGGCTCGGAACCTCGTTGGTGACCGTTACCAGGTTCTGTGCAACGGCATCTCTTTGCCTCTGCAATCGACAGGCGGTCATGGCGAGTACGTCTGCGGTGTCCGCTACCGCGCCTGGCAACCGCCCCGCTGTCTGCATCCCACGATCCCGGTGCACACGCCGCTGCGCATCGACCTTTACGACCCGCACGCGCAACTCTCTCTTGGCGGCGCCATGTATCATGTCGGTCACCCCGGGGGCCGCAATTACGAGACATTCCCGGTCAATGCCAACGAAGCCCAGGCTCGCCGGGCCGCGCGCTTCAGCGCCTATAGCGGCAGCCCCGGCAACTTCGCCGCACAAGAGCCCGCAGTCAATCCGGAATTCCCACACACGCTCGATCTCCGCTTTGCCGGTACCCATGTGTGAATATTAGGTAAAGGCGCTGCCATACTCGTTTGCGATTGAAATTCAGCTTTGACAGCTCGTTGGCCACCGATGAATGGGATTACGAGCCCGGCCTTGAATTCTGGGACGAAGCCGTCGGCCCGGATGGGAAACCACGCCCGCAATGGGAACGCTTTGGGGAAGCCTTGCGGGAGATGGGCAAGTCGGAATTCATCCGCCGCTGGCAACTCGGCCAGCAAATCGTCCGCAACAACGCCATCACTTACAACGTTTATCGAGACGGCCAAGGCGCCAGCCGCCTCTGGACCCTCGATCCGATTCCAAACATTATTCCAGAACAGGAATGGGGTTTTTTGTCGTTGGGCATCGCACAGCGCGTACAACTTCTCAACGCTCTTCTTGAGGATGTCTATGGTGACCAACGCCTCCTGCGCGAGCGACGCTTGCCGCATGAACTCGTCTTTGCGAATCCAAGCTTCCTCCGCGCCTGCCATGGCATTAAAGTGCCGCAGGGCGTTCGAATTCACTTCTACGCCGTAGACCTCGCCCGCGCCCGCGATGGACGGTGGTGGGTGGTCTCCGACCGCACGCAGGTTCCCACCGGTTCCGGTTACGCGCTCGAGAATCGCCTCGTCGCCGCCCGCACTCTCGCCAACGTCTTTAACCACTATCCAGTCCGTCCGCTCGGCAACTTCTTTGAGGCCAGCCGCCACGGCATGATGACCACCGCCGTCGGCAACAAGAACATGGTGCTCTTAACGCCTGGGCCCTATAACGAAACCTACTTCGAACATTCCTTCCTTGCCAAGTCCCTCGCGATTCCGTTGGTTGAAGGCGCTGATCTTACCGTTCGCGATCGCAAAGTTTATCTGAAGACTCTCGAAGGCCTCAGCCCCGTCGATCTCATCCTCCGCCGCCAGGACGATTCCTTCTGCGACCCTCTCGAACTGCGCGGTGAATCGTTGCTGGGCGTTCCCGGCCTCCTGGGCGCGGTTCGGGCAGGCAATGTCACAATCAGTAATTCATTGGGCAGCGGCATGATTGAAACCCCCGCGCACCATGCCTTTCTTGCCGGCCTGAGTTGGGCAATCCTTGGCGAACCTCTGCAACTGCCCAGCGTCGCTACCTGGTGGTGCGGCCAGGAGAACGAAATGCGCTACGTTCTCGACCGCCTGGACGACTTCATCATCAAGCCCACTTTCCCGCGCTTCGGCGAGCCGCCGATATTCCCGATGAACCTTTCCGCGGCGGAGAAATCGCAACTGCGCGAAAAAATCAGCCGCCGCCCTGCGCACTACGTCGCCCAGGAGCTAGCCAACATTTCCGTCTCGCCCGTTTGGAACGAGAATCGCCTGGAGCCGCGCCACATCATGATGCGCGCCTACGCCGCCTGGGACGGGGAACGCTACGTCGTCATGCCCGGCGGGCTCACTCGCGTTTCGGATTCTCTCGATTCCCTTGTCGTCGCCATGCAGCAAGGCGGTGGCAGCAAGGACACTTGGGTCCTCGGCCGCGAAGAGGAACGGCACTACGCCGAGCCAACGCTGGTCCACCATTCCGTATCCGGCGTCCAGGCGACGGGTGACATGCCCAGCCGCGCCGCCGACAATCTCTTCTGGCTTGGGCGCTACACAGAGCGTGTGGAAGCCATGATGCGCCTCTTGCGTTCCGTGGTGCCCGCCCTCATTGCTGAAGAAGACTCTCTCCACCACGTCTCCCTCGGCAGCGTGTTGGAACTGCTCACCAGCTACCGCTATCTTCCCGCCTCGGTTTTGCACGCGCCCATCAGCGAACAACTGCACAAACTCGGCGCCATGCTAACCAGCCTCGTTCATGATTCGGCGGCGATGACCAGCCTCGGTTGGAATATCAAGCAAATTCGCCGCACCGCTACTCCCGTACGCGAACGCCTCTCGGCGGATACCTGGCGCGTTCTGCAGGCCCTCGAAAGCGACGCCGCCAAACCCGCGAACCCCTTTTTGAAAGACCGCCCCGCGGCCTTGTTGTTGCAGTTGGATCAAGGCATCGTCTCGCTGGCCGCGTTCGCCGGTCTGCTCAACGAAAGCACCACGCGCGGCCACGGCTGGCGCTTCCTCGAAATCGGCCGCCGCCTCGAACGCGCCCTGTCGATGTCCACGCTTCTACGCAACGGCGTCGCCAAAAAGCCTAACGCGGAATTATTGGAACTCGTCCTCAGCGTCGCCGATAGCGCCATCACTTACCGCTCGAAGCACTTGACGCAAATCGAGAAGCCCTTTGTTCTGGAGTTGCTCCTGGTGGACGAAACCAACCCGCGCTCCATTGGCTTCCAACTCGTCGAACTCCAGGAGCTGACGCGCCAGCTCCCCCGCATCGAAGGCGACCAGCGCTCCGGCGTGGAAACGCGACTGGCCGAAAAAATCGTACACACCGCCCGCCATGCCGATTGTGTGGCGCTGAGCCGGCGCGGCGCGCTCTCCATCTTCCTCGACGATCTGGAGACTTCACTCTTTGATCTTTCCGACGCTATAACAGGCCACTACTTAACTCACGTTATGCCATCCCGTTTGGAGACCTATTAGCCTTGGAATACTTAGCCACTCACACCACGCGTTATTCCTACGAAGGCCCCGTTTCGCACTGCTTGAGCGAGATCCGCCTGACGCCGCGCATCCTGCCTAACCAGAAACTCCTCGACTGGCAGCTCGAAGTCGAACCCAAGACTTCGAGCATCCTCTCGCGTAAGGACTACTTCGGTAACGACGTCAGCTCTTTTGCGGTCCTGGAGCCCCACACCAAGTTTTCCGTTACCGCGATCAGCCGCGTCGAGGTGCAGTCTGTCGCCTGGGATGAGTCCTCTTCTTTGCCTTGGGAAGAAGCTCGCGAACTCGTCTCAGACGCGCTTACCGAGGAAGACTTCGCCGCCAACGAGTTCTTGTGGGAATCGCCCTACATCCCCGCCGTCGATGGCCTGCACGACTACGGCGCCGAATCCTTCACACCCCAACGCAGAGTCTTCAAGGTGGCCGAGGACGTCATGCGGCGCATCCATCGCGACTTCGCTTACAAACCGAAATCGACATCCATCGACACGCCGCTCGGCGAAGTCTTCGATGGCCGCCATGGCGTCTGCCAGGATTTCGCGCACATCATGATCGGCGCGCTCCGCTCCCGCGGTATCGCCGCTCGATATGTCAGCGGTTATCTGCGCGGCGACGTGAACTACGAAGGCGCCCAAGCTTCCCACGCCTGGGTGAGCGTATATAGTCCAGGTTTTGGTTGGCTCGATTTCGACCCCACTAACAACGTAGTCCCCGGCACCGGCCACCTCACCCTCGCCTTTGGCCGCGACTACGGCGACGTTACGCCCGTTAAGGGCATCTCCGTAGGCGGCGGCCGGCACAAGCTCGATGTGGAAGTCCGCGTCCGGCCCGCTTAACGCACACCCAATTTTTCAAATGCCGCCACCGTCACATCCGAGGGCTTGAAGTTCCCAAATCGATATCCCTGCGCAATGCGCAGCGGCGTCCATCCTTGCTTGTTCGGCTTGTTCCAAACCGCCGGGTCCGCGCCCTTTTCGGCCAATAGCAACACCGCGCCTGGAGCATTTTTATAAGCCGCCCCATGCATCGCCGTCTCGCCATTATTGTCCACCGCGTTGATGTCGTTCCCCAACTCCAAAGCTAGCCGAATCGCTTCCATCACCTCAGGCTCGCTGCCGGCGTCCTCGCCGGGACTACGGGTGCCCAACCCAGCAGCCGCCATCAGCGGCGTCGACCCATCGGCATTCGTAATCTTCGGGTCGGCGCCTAGCTCCGCCAGCAATCGCATCAATTCGGCATCCGCCGCTCGTGCCGCCAGAAAGAACGGCGTCGCCCCCAAAGTATTCAAGCCCGTCATGCCCACCGAAATCTTCTTCGTCATGCGCGCATTGATATCCGCGCCATGCGCCTTCAGCTTGCGTACGAATTCGAGACTCGTCATCCTGCCGGAACCCATAGGCGCCGGATCGTTATCGCCCAGTCCCGGCTTGCGGATTCCCGTCACCGCATGCAGCGGCGTCCAGCCGGACGCCATCGAGTTCGGGTCCGCACCTTTTTCCAACAGATAAGCCGCCAAATCATAATGCGCGCTCAATGTTGCAAACAACAGCGCGCTCGTCCCTGGGCGGGGCATCGGCCCGCGCGGGTATCCGCGATATGGCCTTGGTCCCGGCGCGGGCAGCAGTTGCTCATTCACATTCGCCCCGGCTTGCAACAAGATCTTCACCACTTCCAATCGCCCATCGCGCGCCGCAAAGAGTAGCGGCGTAAAGCCCGAATCGAGCCGTATGCGAAAGTCGGCCTTGGCTTCGATCAATGCGGCCACCACATCGGCATGACCTTCGGATGCCGCCCAGATAATCGCACTCTGACCTTTAGCCTCTTCCTTTGCGTTTGGATTTGCCCCCGCCTTTAAGAGGGCTTGCACTGCCTCCAGCGCACCCGTGCGCGAGGCGCTCATCAGCGCCGTCTCGCCGCCCGGAATCGCTACATCCACTTTGGCCCCCGCCGACAAGAGCCGTTTCACCAAGGCGGAGTTGCCGGTTTGCGCCGCGACTACCAACGGCGTGACGCCATAGCGATTCGTCCCGTTCGGAGATGCTCCCGCGCGCAGCATGCGTTCCACCGCCGGCATATCTTCCTGGTAGATCGCTTCGTGCAGTGTTTGCGGCTCAACGAAAGCCAACAACGCGGCTAAGACTGGAATCATTACAGTGAGAGCGGTTCGTCGAATTCTTCGATGCGGCCCTTGCTATCGGCGAAGCTATCCAGCTTCATTCCCACCGTCTGGAGCAGCGTCAAATGCAAATTCGCCAGAGGTTTCGCTTCGCGATAGCTGATGTGCCGGCCGCCACTACGCTTGCCCAACAATCCGCCCGCCACGATGATCGGCAGGTTCACATGATCGTGAATGTCCGGGTTGCCCATGCCGCTGCCATACAAGCAAATGGAATGGTCCAGCAAATTGCCATCGCCATCGGGAGTCGATTTCAGCTTTTCGAGATAGTAGGCAAACAAGCTCACGTGGTAGGCGTTGATCCTCGCCACCTTGGCGAGCATTTCCTTGTTGCCATTGTTGTGCGTCAAGGCGTGGTGCGCTTCGGTGATGCCAATCTCCGGGTATGTACGCGTCGACGTTTCGCGCGCCAATTGAAAAGTCGTCACGCGAGTCACATCCGCTTGCAAAGCCAGGACCTGCAAGTCGAACATCAATCGAGCGTGCTCCGAGTAGGCGGCGGGCACACCCACTGGCCGCTCCAGGTCTTCCACCTTCGGCCCGCGCTCGGCCATCTGGATGCGCCGCTCTACCTCGCGCACCGAACTCAGGTACTGATCGACGCGCCTCCGGTCGCTCGCGCCGATGCGGCCTTGCAGCTTGGCGATATCCTCGCGCACACCATCCAGCAAACTCGCTTCTTTGCGGTTTTCAGCGGAACGCTCCGCCGCTGGGCCGCCTTCGCCGAAAAGCCTCTCAAAGGCCAAGCGCGGATGGGCTTCTGCAGGCAGTGGCGTAGTTGGCGAGGCCCAGGACAAATTGTTCTGATACACGCAAGCGTAGCCGTTGTCGCATTGCCCCACCACTTGCAGCAGGTCCATCGCTAGTTCTATGGACGGCAAGCGCGTCGCTTGCCCGATCGATTGCGCGGCCAATTGATCCGCGGTGGTGCCGAGAAAGTAATCGCTGGATTCCGTCCACTTGGCCTTTGCCGCGCTCAAGAACGAAGCGTTCGACGTCGCATGCGTTCCCGGATAAGCATTCCGGAGTTCCATGTTGGACAGCACGCTTAGATAGTCCACATGCGGCGCGAGCGACTGCAAAATCGGGGAGAGTTGATCCAGCTTCCCGGAATTTCCACGTGGCGTCCATTCGGGCAGATGCGCGCCCATCGGCATGTAAACATAGCCCAAGCGCTTAGGCGCCTTCGGTGCCGCCCGTAGAGCAGGAGCCATCGCATCGAGGAAAGGAAGCGCCAAGGCCGCTCCCGCACCTCGCAACAGCGTGCGTCGCGGCAAAGCCCTGCGAGAGATAAAGCCGGTCTTGGAGATCACGAGACCCTCCTCATTTGAAATGGCGCCGATTGAACTATCCCTAGAATAATCGAAGAAAAACTATAATTCTTCGCCCCGGCTTGCCGCAGCACCTGCCGCACATAAGGAGCATCGCTTGTTTCCATACCCCGGCCCAGCGCGTAGATCATCAGTTTTTCAGTCAACGTCGTCAAGAACATCTCCGGACGCGCCAGAATCGCCCGCTCCAATCCGTCCACGCCATCGAACTTCGCCCCATCGGGCAGCACGCCGCCCGCATCCACGGCCATCTTCGAATCCGGCACTTCCGTCTCGCGCCAGCGTCCGATGGCATCGTAATTCTCCAGCGCAAATCCCACGGGGTCCATCAGTTGGTGGCAACCGAAACAAGCTGGGTTCTTGCGGTGCTCGCTCAAGCGCTCCCGGATGCTGCGCGGCTTATCCGCCGCGGTATTCTCCTTCAGCGCGGGCACGTCGGGTGGCGGCGGTGGTGGTGGGATGCCAAGGATGTTGTCCAGCACCCACTTCCCGCGGATCACCGGCGAAGTCCGGTTCGGATAGCTCGTCACGGTATGGATACTCGCTTGCCGCAAGAGCCCACCCCGGTGCGAATCCGCCGGCAATGGCACCATGCGAAACCGGCTTCCATAAACTCGCGCAATGCCATAGTGCCGCGCCAGTCGCTCGTTCAGGAAGGTATAGTCCGCTCTAACCAATTCCAGGGCGCTCTTGTCTTGCCGCACGACATGATCGAAGAACAACTCCGTCTCACGCCGCATCGATTGGCGCAGGTTGTCGTCGAAATCCAAATACGCGCGCATATCCGGTGACGCTGAATCCAAGTTCCGCAAGTACAACCACTGACTCGCGAAATTTGTCACCAACGCTTGCGAACGCTTGTCGGCCAACATCCGCCGCACCTGCTTCTCCAACACCGCCTTCTGCCGCAGCGTTCCATCCTCGGCGGCGCGCAACAGTTCGTCGTCGGGGATGCTTGCCCACAAGAAGAACGACAAGCGCGAAGCCAATTCAAAAGCCGGCAATCGATAGCTCGCTCCAGCAGTGACTCCTGCCGGGTCCTCCTCGATGCGGAACAAGAACGCTGGGCTTACCAGCACGCGACGAAGTGCAATCTCAATAGCATTCTCAAAGCTGCCGGCCGGTCTGTTCTCCCGATACAAGCGAAGTGCGTGGGCATAATCGTCCGGTTTCACCGTTCGCCGGAAGGCTCGCCGCGAAATGTTGGCCAAAATTGTATTCGCGCAAGCCTCTTCTTCGTTCGCGGCTTTCGGCGTGCAAACGAAGATCCGTTTCCGGCTCGGCGTCTCCGTGGCCGTTTGCGCACCGTACGGTCCGTTCACCGTCAGGGAGTAGACCGCGGGCTGCGCGCGAGGATGGCGGTCCATGTTGAATCGCGTCGCGAGCGGCTTGCGTTCGATCTCCAGCACCGGCGCCGCCGATTTCAGAAACGCCACCGTGAGCACATGCGGCCCCGCCGGAATCCTCATCTTCTTTTTCAAATGCTGATCGACCAGACTATGGTCCTTGCCCGGTGGCGGCAACTCCACGCGCCAGATGTCCAGCCGCTCCCCATCCAGGCTCAACTCCACTTCATGCGGTTGCGCTGCATTCAGTCCCTCAATATGCTCATTGCGATCGCGCGCCAAGCGGATCACAATTTCATACTCCGCTTCCAGCGGAAAATTGTGTTTGTAAACCATGCCGCCCCTCGAACCCGCGGGCAGACCGTCGAAGTGCCCTTCTTGCGTCAAGTCGGGCGGCAGCGTCACCGTGTCTCCACCGGGGGCTCGTACCGGTATCCCAATCGCCAGTCGGCTAATTTTGCGCGCGGCGCCCAGATATCTTTCGAGCAACGTTGGCGACAAATCTGCCACCGTTACATTGTCGAAACCATGGCTCGCCTCATCGCTTGGCAATAAACTCCGCACATCCACTTCGAGATCAAGTAGATCCCGGATCGCGTTTTGATACTCCGTCCGGCTCAATCTTCGAAAGGTTGGTCCTCGGCCCGGGTTTGGATGCGTGGCAGCCTCGGCGTCCAACTTGGCTTCCAGGCTCTGCACCGCGCTTGAGTACGTGGCCTCATCGGGGCGGGGAAGCCCGGCGGGCGGCATTGTGCGTCCGCGCAGCCGCCGCAGCGCCTTTTCCCAAGCCGCCGTATCCGGCCCTTCCAGTGCAAGCCCGGCCATCTTGGTCTTCGTGTTGTGACAGCCAACACAATATTTCCGCATCACATCGTCGTGCGGAGCGGCACCTAGATGCCCGCTCAACAAAAGCAGACACACTGTTCCCAATACTTCTCGATTCGCCACTGCTCGCACAATATCGAGCTTGTGCGATGGCTGTCAATTCTTCTTCAGAACCGCAAGCCTGGTGCCCATCTCGTCCAGCAGTGTTAATTGCCCTTCGAAGATCTGCAGGCGCTGTGTCTCGGCCAGCGCTTTGCTGAACTCTTGCTCCGTCGTGTTCGCTTCGCCAACACAGGCCATCTTCGTTCCCGCCAACGGACCAAAGCTCAGGCTCTGCCCGTCATGCGTAAAGGTCCCCGCAAAGCGATTGCAGCCCAGCGACCCCGACGCTTTCTTTCCATCGGCTGCAAACTCGATGAACGCAGGCTTTGGCGATTTCGCCGCGGCGCCCCGTAATTCCACTAGAGTCCATTTCCCCGTCAATGGGCTGGCCATTGCCTGGCTCTCCACTTTCTTGCAGTCCTGCCATTTTCCCGTTCCCGCTTCCAACATCGCCACGCCTTCCTTTTCCCAGAACACCGTATAGCCATCGCTGTACTTGGCGCCCGATGCTGAAATCTCTTTCTTCAAGTTCACGCTGCCTTTGCCTGCCAAGGAAACGATGGCTCGCTGCGGGTAAATC
>VFQP010001786.1_pt1 | contig 26686 bp, 27 predicted proteins | sample 3512351 | NCBI WGS metagenome assembly VFQP01 (sample SAMN10412372, study PRJNA504923) | tailings metagenome | isolation source: Relicate 1 Philex TSF1 revegetated site | place: Philippines: Tuba, Benguet | collected 2017-08-29
TCCACATACTGCAGCTATCAACCAAAAACAAAAAAATCAATCTAAAAAAGCCAAGTTAGATGCATTAAATTGGCTGATTCGTCAGTTCCCTAGTGCATTTGACAGTCGTGATTGTATAAGGCCTCTGAGCTTAGGCATTATGGAGGACATTTTACGACATGCAGAACTTGCGGCTCAGGCGGGCATTTCTAAGAGTAAACTACGTGAAGCTGTCGTCATTTTTACTCGACGAGTTGATTATTTGGCTTGTCTAAAGGCTCGTGAAATGCGCATCAATCTAGAGGGGCAGCCTACAGAGATGGTAACAGAGGATGAAGCAGAGCATGCGGCACTAAAGATTAAAAAACGGATTGAGAAGAGTATGAAAAATGCTCGCCGTGCGTCCTCTTCTAGTGAAAAAGCGGTTCGTGCTAAAAGTTATTATTCTAGCGAGTCTAATCAAGCTCAAAACGTCATTTTACATACTTCAGAGCGTCCAACAGCATATCAGGCACAAGTATCAACGGCTTCCACATCTAGAACTGGTGCCGTTATGGTGAAGCATAAGCAATCTCGGCAGTACGATCCGGATTTGGTAGCGAGATTAAAAGAAAAGCTTGGTATATCAAGACGTGAAGAATCTACTTCTGAGCAAAACGATGAGACTTTTGCAGAATGATTTTTGATATATTTAAACGATGATAGTGATTCATATTATAACAAATAGTCGCTAGGTTAAGTGACCAGAAACTGTTGAAAGTGAGAGCACTCACCAGTATACTCGTTTTTGGAAAAATTAAATAAAGCTTCACTTGTAGCTGAATTAAAGGGGTATAAAATACCATTCATCCATGACTCTTCGAAATTTACCTAATGCATTGACATTAATGCGGCTGTTTCTTATCGTGCCGTTTTTATATTTTCTTAGCCAGCAAAAATATGTTGATGCTTTCTATTTATTTTTGCTAGCAGGATTGACCGATGCTTTAGATGGTTGGTTGGCACGATACTTCAGATGGCAAAGCGCATTTGGTACCTTGATTGATCCTATAGCCGATAAACTACTGATTGCATCTAGTTTTATTGCTTTAGCTATCATAGGCGACATGCCTTGGTGGTTGGTGGCGTTGGTTTTTTTAAGAGATTTGGCTATTACTCTTGGCGTTTATGCTTGGTACATTGTGATGGATCAAAAACCAATTTTAAGCCCAACTTATTTGAGTAAGATCAATACAGTGATGCAGCTGATTTTAGTTGTTGTTTGTTTATATCAGCAGGCTTTTGGTGTTTTCTCTTTTTCCTTTTATTCTATTTTGCTTGTACTGACAACACTGACCACAACATTAAGTTTTCTGGATTATGCTCGGATTTGGTTCAGGAAGGTTAACTTGCAAATAAAAAAATCAAAATGATCAAACAACTGCCTCTCGCTGTGCAATTAAATGATGATACAACATTTACAGACTTTTGTTGGGATCGTAATCGCTTGTTACAAGATGCTCTGCTTCGGGCATTTGATGGAAGTGCGGAGCGTTTTTTTTACATATGGGGTGCAGTTGGAAGCGGAAAGTCTCATGTGCTACAAGCTTGTTGTCAAAGCATGAACGCTCGGAACCATACCGCAACCTACCTGCCATTAAATCTTTTAAAAGAGTGGGGACCTGAAATTTTAGAAGGTGTTCATGAACACGAGCGAGTTGCTATAGATGATATTGAAGCAATCTCAGGACATTCCGCTTGGGAAGAGGCGCTGTTTCACCTTTACAATCGCATGCGTGATCAAGGGCAAAGCATTCTTATTATGACGGCCAAGACGCCACCATTTTACTCAGAAGTTAAGCTTCCAGACCTCAGATCTCGGTTCGCATGGGGGCTTGTGTTCCAGCTAAATGACTTAGATGATGTCGACAAAGTGAGCGTGCTGAAGCTGCGTGCTAAAAAACGAGGGTTTCATTTGTCAACACAGGTTTGTCAGTATATGATGAATCATTGCGCACGTAATATGCATGATTTGTACGCGTTATTGAATCGCTTGGATCAAGCCTCTTTAGCTGCTCAACGCAAAATTACGATTCCTTTTATCAAAGATACTTTAGCTCATATGCCCATCGATGTGAACATCCAAGGCTCTTGATCAGAACGAGCGTATCGATTGTTAACATGAGTTGAATTGTTGGTGCTATTTGATGCTCCTAACCCTTTGGTATCTTCGTCTATTTGCTCGAAAAAGAATCTAGCACCGGGTAAAGTTTTCGATTGTAAAGATGCGATAAACCCTGTGGTAACATCAAATTTCGTTTTAGCATCTTCTAGATTAAAACCGATATCCTCGGTCAGCCGTATTCTTTCCTTATTCAATAACTCAATTACAGAAGCCCCGATATTAGGGTGCTTTCTATATGAGTCAATTATTTTTATCGCATAGTTGGTAAATTCTCCTTTTGCTTTTGCCACCGATTCTGGGTCGCTTTTGTAAATAATACGTAAATTTGTTTGTAGCTCTTCAGCGTAGCGATGACTAATTCGTTTGATAATCGAGTCTTTAGCTAAATTCACCAACAATCCAAAAATGAGAAAGCTTAAACTAAGTACCATGCTGGATGGTAAGGTGCACCATAAAATAATTGATAATGAAATCAAGGCTGTAGCAGCTAATTTAACCCAAAGTGTATTGAGATCTCGCTCCCGAAGCTTCTCTAAACGAGCATAATGCGCCGACTCTTCAAGAGTTGATGGTCGGGTTGTTAATGCTCGTTTTTGTTTAACATACAAAGTTCCCCGCAGCAAGCTTTGCTTAAAATCGATGGTTGGACTTTCATATTTAACAGATAATAAATAAATTGTTTCCAATACATCCATGAAAGAACAAGCAATGAATAAAATCGCAGCAATTGGGCCAAGACTCCCGTGAGCGAGATACATTAACACGTTTCCACTGATATTCATGGCAATACCTAATGTCTTGAAGAGTAAGCTTCTTAGGCTGTCAGCAGACGGATGGGAGCCGTATTTAAATGTGTTATACCATTGGTAAATTAGCGTGCACGATTGCCAACCTAGGCCAATCAATGCGACGCTTTGTACCTCGGTAAATAGTCTGCAAAGCCAGTTAACAAGTAGTGGAAAAAACCCTGTGAACCAATTGATAAACATCCAGAAATACTGCGGATAGAAATATAAAAAAACGCCCAATCCTGTCAAGGTCAAAATATTTGTGATAATGGTCCATGTCCAAGATTTTGGCTCTTGAGTCTCATGAATGATTTCGATTAATTTATCTAAATGGCCGTGTCGGCCCTTTAAACGAGTCAGTATCTGATAAAGGCTTAGACTGATTAGCAAACTAAATTCTTCTTCTCTTTCATCTATCCTAAGTAGCTTTAAAAACGCTAAGGTTAAAGGATGTGTTTCTTCTGGTTTTTCTGGATTTGAATAGGCAAATAGCTTTGTGCTGTATATTCGATAACCGCTTTGCTCGCCTTTAATATGTTTTTCAATTTTACTTTTGACATGGGCTAAAGATTCTCCTTTGAGGTAATCAATCAGTACTTCTCTAAGAGCATTCTCAACCATAAGTGGAATAATAAAATTTCAATGACGGGTAAACATTATACCTAAAAAAATCTATATGCATATATTTAAATCAAAAACAGTGGGATTTTTCATGTAAATTCCTGTAAGATAGTTGGTTTATCCATCTTTACCAATAATCACATGAAAAGAACCAAAAGCAGTAAACGCTGGCTACAAGAACATTTCAATGATGTGTACGTAAAAAAAGCTCATGCTGAGGGTAAACGTAGTCGGGCAGTTTATAAGCTGCAAGAAATCAATGAAAAAGAACGCTTGTTTAGACCTGGTATGACTGTGATTGATCTTGGCGCGGCCCCGGGGGGGTGGACACAATATGTCTCAGATGAGCTTGCTTGTCGAACCGGACACATACCGAGTCGTATCATTGCGTTAGATATTCTTCCAATGGATGCTTTGCCTGGTGTTGAGCTGATTCAAGGTGACTTTACAGAAGACCAGGTATTAAATGATTTAACAACTCGGGTTCCTATTGGTTCAGTTGATGTATTGTTATCTGATATGGCCCCTAATATGAGCGGTAATCCGGCTGTTGACATACCAAGAGCAATGCTTTTAGTCGAGCTTGCCTTTGATTTGAGCCTAACCATGTTAAAACCGGGTGGTGTATTGCTGATGAAAATTTTTCATGGTTCAGGCTTTGACCAATTAATTAAGATGATTCGACAAGAATTTGAGTCTGTTAGTATCCGCAAACCTTCCGCATCTCGTGCGCGCTCAAGAGAAACATATGTTCTTGCTAAGGGGCGAAAGCGCGTATTATAAATAAAAGAGTTTTAATATTTTATATGTAAAGACTTGTAGAGTATAGACCGAATCAGCGAAACTAAGATCCGGCGCCGACAATGACTGCTGGCAAGAGATAGAATTGTAGTTCTATCTCATTATGACATATAATTTAATGAAATTTTGACTTGAGCGTATAACGGATCATTTAACCTGAGGATAATATTTTGAATGACATGATGAAGAATTTATTTTTATGGCTAATCATTGCGGTTGTTCTGGTTTCAGTATTTAGCAATTTTGGCCCCAGTAGCAATGCTGCAGATAAAATTTCTTACAGTCAGTTTTTAAGTGAAGTATCCCAAGGTCTGATTGGTAGCGTGAGCATTGAGGATGATAGAATTATTCGCGGAGTCACCAAAAACAATCATCGCTTTGTTACATACATGCCAGTCCATGATAATGCATTACTAGGCCAACTACTCAAATATAATGTGAATGTCAGTGGCCAAGAAAAACAACAGGAAAGCTTTTTATTGCATTTATTTATTAACTGGTTCCCCATGCTGTTGCTGATCGGTGTTTGGGTGTTTTTTATGCGACAAATGCAAGGCGGTGGTGGCCGCGGCGCTATGTCTTTCGGTCGTTCAAGAGCCAGGTTATTGGGAGAGGATCAGGTCAAGGTAACCTTCGCAGATGTTGCGGGTGTGGATGAGGCGAAAGAGGAAGTCAAAGAATTGGTTGATTTTCTGCGAGATCCAACTAAGTTTCAAAATTTGGGTGGTCGAATTCCTAGAGGCGTTTTATTGGTCGGCTCTCCTGGAACTGGTAAGACATTGCTGGCTCGAGCCGTTGCTGGTGAAGCAAAAGTGCCTTTCTTTACAATTTCAGGCTCGGATTTTGTTGAGATGTTTGTGGGTGTCGGGGCTTCGCGGGTTCGAGATATGTTTGAACAGGCAAAAAAGCAAGCGCCTTGCATCATTTTTATAGACGAAATTGATGCCGTTGGTCGCCATCGCGGTGCGGGACTTGGTGGTGGTCATGATGAGAGAGAGCAAACGTTGAATCAACTTTTGGTTGAAATGGATGGTTTTGAGGGTAGTGAAGGCGTTATTGTAATTGCGGCGACTAACCGTCCAGATGTCCTTGATCCTGCCTTGTTGCGACCTGGACGATTTGATCGACAAGTAGTCGTACCTTTGCCTGATATTCGTGGCCGTGAGCAAATTCTAAAAGTTCATTTAGGTAAAGTGCAAACTGATAGCAGTGTGGAAATTGTGCCAATTGCGCGTGGAACACCAGGGTTTTCAGGCGCCGATCTAGCCAATTTAGTTAACGAAGCTGCATTGTTTGCTGCCAGAGCTAATAAACATAAAGTAGGCATGATCGAATTAGACAAAGCAAAAGATAAGATCATGATGGGGGCTGAGCGTCGCTCGATGGTGATGAGCGAAGAGGAAAAGAAACTAACAGCTTACCACGAGGCTGGCCATGCGATTGTTGGTTTATTGATGCCAGAGCATGACCCTGTATACAAAGTGTCAATTATTCCCAGAGGCCGAGCTCTGGGTGTCACCATGTTTCTACCTGAGCAAGATCGTTATAGTTACACCAAGCGTCGTTTGGAAAGTCAATTGGCAAGCCTTTTTGGTGGTCGTGTTGCCGAAGAATTAATTTTCGGCCTCGAAAGTGTCACAACAGGTGCCTCAAATGATATTATGCGCGCAACAGATATTGCCCGTAAAATGGTTACAAACTGGGGGCTATCTGAGTTGGGTCCGTTGACATTTGGTCAAGAAGAGAATGAAGTCTTTTTAGGCCGTTCAGTGACACAAAACAAGGAAATTTCCGATAAGACGGCGCAACGCATTGATGAGCAAGTGCGTAAAATCATCGATAAAAATTTTCATCGCGCACAAGCTGTTTTAACAGAAAATCTTCATATTCTGCATCTCATGGCTGATGCTTTGATCAAATATGAGACGATCGATGCGCAGCAAATAAAAGCCATTATGGCAGGAGAGGAGCCACCACCACCAGAGGACTGGGGGACTGTTGAATTGTCTCAAAAAGCAACTGAGGCGGCAGATGAGCGTGTTAAGCCAGCACCCAAAACCAGTCGTAAGCGTCTTAAAGACAATCCTGTAAAAGATCATTAGCAGAGTCGGCGTTGAACGGGGCGCAATTTTTAGAGTGGCTAAAGATGAGCAAAAAGCCATCTTTGGTCATGGGTATTTTGAACGTCACACCGGATTCATTTTCTGATGGGGGGCAGTTTGTTTCGCCAAAATCGGCCTGTAAACGCGCCCAAGAGATGCTTGAACAAGGGGCGGATATTATTGATGTTGGTGGTGAGTCCTCTCGACCCGGTGCTGTTCCAATATCTGTTGAGGAAGAACTCAGTCGCGTGATTCCTGTCATTGAGCGTATTCGCTTGCATTCTGATGTGTGTATTTCTATTGATACACATAAACCAATGGTGATGAGAGAAGCCATTAAAGCAGGCGCTTCCTGGGTGAATGATATCACGGCGTTAACGACTGAAGGTGCTATGGAAACTGTAGCACAACTGCAGGTCCCAATTTGTTTGATGCACATGCAACAAAAGCCTATGACCATGCAAAATCTTCCCCAATACCGGCATGTAGTGGATGAAATCAATGAATTTTTTAAGCAACGCATTGAAGCCTGTCTAGCCGCAAATATTTCTCGTCAAGCTTTGATTTTAGACCCTGGCTTTGGATTTGGTAAGTCTGTTGAGCATAATCTTGACATTATGCGGGGCTTAAGTGTGTTGAGCCAGCATGGGCTTCCTGTTTTACTGGGAGCCTCTCGTAAACACACGATAGGTGTGCTTTTAAATCAAGACGTGGATGAAAGAATTTTCGGAGGCCTTGCTTTTGCTGCATATGGCATGATTCAGGGGGTTTCAATTATTCGCACGCATGACGTTAAAGCAACAAAGCATGTTTTGACAATACTAGATATACTTTGTGGTTCTATCACATCATGATAATACTAAATCGGCTGTTTTTACGTAAAACTAGCTTGATACTGAATGTATGAGTGGAGCAGATATTTAAATGATTAAGCGCAAATATTTTGGTACAGATGGAATTCGAGGTGAAGTTGGTTCAGAAGTTATTAATCCTGAGCTTGTGTTAAAACTAGGTTGGGCTGTAGGCCGCGTGCTTGGTAATCACCATCGCAAAAAAGTACTGATAGGCAAAGATACACGCGTCTCTGGTTATATGCTAGAGTCGGCTCTAGAGGCTGGGTTGGCTGCGGCTGGTGCTGACGTCCGACTACTTGGTCCAATGCCCACACCAGCGATTGCTTATTTGACTCAAACCCTGCGTGCTCAAGCGGGAATTGTAATTAGTGCATCCCATAACGCATTTCAAGATAATGGGATTAAGTTTTTTTCTGCTGAAGGGGGAAAGATTCCTGATGAAATGGAGCTTGCAATAGAAGCAGAAATGAGCAAAAAAATGCATTTGGTTTCACCTTCTGAATTGGGTAAAGCAGCACGCATTTATGACGCACCAGGTCGATATATTGAGTTTTGTAAATCGTCTATACCTTCATTAACTCGATTGTCAGGTTTAAAAATCGTTGTGGATTGTGCTAATGGTGCAACTTATCATATCGCGCCTAAGGTGTTTTTAGAGCTTGGTGCAGATGTTGTTGCTATTGGGGATAAACCGGATGGATTTAATATTAACGACGGTTGCGGCTCAACAAAACCACAGCTTTTACAAAAACATGTTGTTGAGTGTGGTGCTGATTTAGGTATTGCTCTGGATGGAGATGGTGATAGAGTTATTTTGGTAGATGCTAAAGGTAACCTTGTCAATGGCGATCAAATTATCTATATGATTGCTAAAGACCGACATCAGCGTCAAACTCTTGGCGGCGGTGTGGTTGGGACATTAATGAGCAATTACGCTTTAGAATCGGCGATTAAAGCTATGGGCGCTCCTTTTTTGAGAGCTCACGTAGGGGATCGCTATGTTTTAGAGTCTTTACATCAGCACGGATGGAAAATCGGTGGTGAGCCATCAGGGCATGTGGTTTGCTTAGATAAAACCACTACCGGAGATGGTATCATTGCGGCGCTGCAAGTCCTAGCGATGATGGTCAAGCAGGAAAAAACACTGGAAGAATTAACGCACGATATTGAACTATTCCCTCAAGTATTGGTCAATTATAAGACGACGAATGCCGCAAAGCTTATGAGCGACTTGCGCGTACAGGATGTTATTAAGGACGTCGAACAACAATTAAAAAACATGGGTCGAGTTCTTGTTCGGCCTTCAGGTACAGAACCGGTATTGCGATTAATGGTAGAGGGGACGGATATGGATGAGATGAATCAATATGCTCAAACCATGGTTTCTGAAATTCAGGCGATTGAACATCAATTTTGAGTGTGTATCATGAAACAGAAAATTGTCATGGGTAATTGGAAAATGAATGGTCGGCTCGATCAAATCACGAGATTACTACAAGAAATTTTAGCAGAAATATCCGCCAATCCATTGGCTCAATGCACTGTATTCCCCCCTTCACTTTATATACATTATGTCAGTCAGCTGCTACAAGAGCAGGCTATTTGCTGGGGTGCGCAAAATGTTTATCCAGCGAGTGCTGGTGCATTTACCGGTGAAATATCTGGGCCTATGCTGAGTGATCTGGGTTGTCGTTACGTATTGGTAGGTCATTCAGAGCGACGCCATTTATTTCATGAGGATGAAAAATTTGTTGCAGAAAAATTCCACCACGTCAAAGAACATGGTATGATACCGGTTCTTTGCGTTGGCGAAACGCTAGACGAGCGTGAGCAAGACCTAACAAAACAAGCAATTCTTAGGCAACTGGTTTCGATTGCATCTATTGCACCAGAACAGCAAGACGTTTTTAATGGTTGTGTTATTGCCTATGAACCTGTGTGGGCGATTGGAACAGGCCGGACAGCATTACCGGAACAGGTTCAAGATGTCCATCACTTTATTCGACATGCTGTCTCAGAATTGACGCAGACTGCTGTAGAAGATTTGCCTGTTGTGTATGGCGGAAGTGTTAATGAGACAAACGCTCGCGCATTGTTTGAGTTGCCTGATGTTGATGGCGCTTTGGTTGGTGGTGCATCTCTTGTTGCACAGCAATTTGTGGAAATTGTAAAATGTATCAGTTGATATTAGTAATTCATATTTTAGTTGCCATCGGTATTATTGGGCTAGTATTATTGCAGCACGGGAAAGGCGCTGACATAGGCGCTGCATTCGGTTCTGGAGCGTCTAATACCGTGTTTGGCAGTCAAGGCACCGGAAGTTTTCTATTCCGTTTAACAGGCGGATTGGTTTTGACGTTTTTTGTAACAAGTGTGTTATTATCTACAATTGTTGCAGGTCAGTATAAACAAGCCTCACAACAATTGCTTCGTCAGCCCTCGCCAGCGGTGCAAGAAAGCAAGATACCTGTGCCTGTTCAGAGCTCAAAATAAGTTTATGCCGAAGTGGTGGAATTGGTAGACACGCCGTCTTGAGGGGGCGGTGGCGAAAGCTGTGCCGGTTCGAGTCCGGCCTTCGGCACCATATATTAGTTAATATTAACCATCAGATATATCTTTCCGATATATTGAGAATCGGGTATTATGTCTCAAGTTAAGGCATAAGGTGAGGTTATGTTGTCAGAATATTTTCCCATACTTATTTTTATTGTGATCGGATTTATACTGGGTGCCGTACTAATGGCTGCTTGTGGTTTGATTTCATCTAGCAAACCTGATGCAGAAAAAAATTCACCCTATGAATGCGGTTTCCCCGCTTTTGAAAACGCTCACATTCAGTTCGACGTGCGATTTTATCTCGTCGCAATTTTATTTATCATTTTTGACTTAGAGACAGCCTTCTTTGTCCCTTGGGCTCTGGTCCTACGCCAAGTTGGTTGGGCTGGTTTTGGGGCCATGATGCTATTTTTAGGCCTGTTGGTCATTGGTTTCATTTATGAGTGGAAGCGGGGTGCGTTAGAATGGGAGTAGAGCATACTGCTGAATTGCAAAAACAAGGTTTTATTACAACCTCAGTGGATAAGCTAATTGGTTGGGCTCATAGTGGCTCAATGTGGCCGATGACATTTGGTCTCGCATGCTGTGCAGTGGAAATGATGCACGCAGGGGCAGCGCGATACGATTTGGATCGTTTTGGCGTTATTTTTAGACCCAGCCCACGCCAGTCAGATGTGATGATTGTTGCAGGAACACTGTGCAACAAAATGGCACCAGCCTTGCGCAAGGTGTATGACCAGATGGCGGAACCTCGCTGGGTAATTTCCATGGGATCGTGTGCAAATGGTGGCGGATACTATCACTACTCGTATGCCGTTGTTCGTGGTTGTGATCGAATCGTACCAGTAGATGTATATGTACCTGGTTGTCCGCCCACAGCCGAAGCCTTGTTGTATGGCATCATCCAACTGCAAAATAAAATGAGACATAAAAAAATTATTGAGTGAAACTTGAAAGAGGACTCACCATCGGTGTCTCCTCCATTCATGAGAATACAGCTAATAAACTAAACATATTGAATGTCAAAGCCAGGATCACTGAAATGGTTGAAAAAACAAATACACCGCAAATACTGATGTCCTTGCTTCAAGAAAAACTGCAACACGCGCTGTTGCACGTTCAACTAGAGCATCAAGAGGTTACTGTAACGTGTGAGCGCGAGCATCTTTTAGGTTTTTTGCATGAACTACGCGATGGTAGCTTTGCTTTTGATCAACTGATTGATGTTTGTGGCGTTGATTATCTTAAATATGGTCGGTATGACTGGGAGACGGAGTCCGCGACTGAGTCTGGATTTTCTCGCGCTGTCGAATCGCAAGCGTTTCAGGTCGATACTCAAGAACAGGCAAGATTTGCAGTCGTCTACCATCTTCTTTCAACATCTAGAAATTGGCGCTTGCGGGTTAAAGTGTTCTTGAACGAATCAAGCATGATGGTACCTTCTGTGCAAAAGCTATGGAAAGCCGCCGATTGGTTTGAAAGAGAGGCTTATGATTTGTATGGTATTTTGTTTGAAGGCCATCCAGATTTACGCCGCATTTTGACTGATTATGGATTTATTGGTCATCCGTTTCGCAAAGACTTTCCTTTAAGTGGTTATGTTGAGATGCGTTATGATGCTGAAGCACAACAAGTTATTTATGAGCCTGTTGATATTGAACCTAGGATTCTTGTGCCGAAAGTGATTCGCCAAGACAATCGTTACTTAGATTTAAATCAAGAAGGAACAAACAAGTGAGTCTGGAATTAAAAAACTATACTTTGAATTTTGGTCCTCAACATCCTTCCGCTCACGGCGTTTTGCGGCTTGTTTTAGAGATGGATGGTGAAACCATTGTCCGAGCGGATCCTCATATTGGTTTGTTGCACCGTGCAACAGAAAAATTAGTTGAAACGAAACCCTATATACAGAACATTGGATACATGGATCGCTTAGATTACGTATCCATGATGTGTAACGAACATGCGTATGTACGCGCTATCGAAAAGTTATTAAACATTGAAGTTCCCTTGCGCGCTCAATATATACGAACCATGTTTGATGAAATTACTCGAATATTAAATCACCTTTTATGGTTGGGCGCTGTTTCACTAGATATTGGTGCCATGACAGTCTTTCTGTACTGTTTTCGTGAGAGAGAAGATTTATTTGATTGCTATGAAGCAGTTTCAGGAGCAAGAATGCATGCAACATACTATCGTCCCGGCGGTGTTGCGCGTGATCTACCTGACACGATGCCTCAATATCAACCATCAAAATGGCATAATGAGCGTGAAGTAGATGCCATGAATGAGCACCGACAAGGTAGTTTACTGGATTTTATTTGGGCATTTACTGAGCGTTTCCCTCGATGTGTTGATGAATATGAAACCCTCCTAACCGACAATCGAATTTGGAAGCAGCGAACCGTTGATATTGGTATTATATCCGATAAAGAAGCTTTGCAATGGGGCTTTACAGGACCTATGTTACGTGCTTCAGGGATTGCCTGGGATTTACGTAAAAAACAAAGCTATGCTGCTTACGATAAGGTTGATTTTGATATCCCTGTAGGTAAAACAGGCGATTGTTATGACCGCTATTTAGTTCGCGTTGAAGAGTTACGCCAATCCAATCGTATTATCCGGCAATGTGTTGCTTGGTTGCGTGCTAATCCTGGCCCAATTAAAATAGACGACCATAAAATTTCACCTCCTTCTCGAACTGATATGAAATATAATATGGAATCCATGATTCATCATTTCAAATTATTCAGTGAGGGCTTTTGTCTGCCGCAAGGAGAGGTATACAGTGCGGTAGAGGCACCAAAAGGCGAGTTTGGCATCTACTTAGTTTCAGATGGCGCGAACAAACCTTACCGGATGAAGATTCGAGCTCCAGGTTTTGCACACTTGTCCGCATTTGATCAAATGGTAAAAGGTCATATGCTAGCAGACGGTGTAGCAATTTTGGCTAGCCAAGATATTGTGTTTGGCGAAATAGATAGATAGCAGAAGGTCCAATAGCATGTCGGAACAGATAAAAATGATGCGTGAATTTGTGAGCGCAGCAGGTTTGAAAGAAATCGATGAGTGGGTTGCTAAATATCCAGAAGATCAAAAACAATCCGCAGTGATGAGCGCACTGATGACCGTACAAAAAGAGCAGGGTTATTTAACAGCAGCTTCAATGGATGCTGTTGCTGCTTATCTTGATATGCCGAGTATTGCTGTGTATGAAGTTGCTAATTTTTATACAATGTATGAAAAACAACCCACAGGACGACATCTGATTTCTGTGTGTACTAACATTTCGTGTCAGCTACGCGGTGCTGACGATATTGTGAAGCACTTGGAAAATAAATTGAATGTGCAATTGGGTGAGACCACCACAGATAAAAGGTTTACACTAAGATCAGCAGAGTGTTTGGGCGCGTGTGTTCACGCTCCAATGATGCAAGTAGACCGTGATTATCACGAAAATCTTACCCCCGAGTCAGTGAATGCTGTCTTAGAACAGTACGAGTGAGAGGCAAGCGAATGGTTGAGTTAAATCAAGTCTGTTATCGGACGCTGCATCTGGATAATTCCTGGTCGCTAGCAGCCTATGAAAGCGTAGGTGGCTATAGTGCTTGGCGGCGCATTTTAAAAGAAGGGATCTCTCCGCAGCATATCATTGAAGAGTTAAAATTATCCGCACTAAGAGGTAGAGGTGGGGCTGGTTTTCCTACAGGTCTGAAATGGAGTTTTATTAACCGTAACATGCCTGGTCAAAAATATGTGGTATGTAACTCCGATGAAGGTGAGCCTGGAACATGCAAAGATCGCGATATTCTTCGCTATAACCCACTTCAATTAATATAAGGCATGGCTATTGCAGGTTATGCCATGGGTGCTACTGTCGGATATAATTACATTCGAGGGGAGTTCTGGGAACCATACGAACGAGTGGAGGCGGCACTCGTCGAAGCTTATCAAGCAGGCCTCTTGGGTAAAAATATTTTAGGTTCAGGCTTTGATTTTGACCTACACAATCATTTAGGCGCCGGAGCATATATTTGCGGCGAAGAAACCGCATTGTTAAATTCTTTAGAAGGTAAAAAGGGACAGCCTCGATTTAAACCTCCTTTCCCGGCAAATTTTGGTTTGTATGGGAGACCAACCACTATCAATAACACCGAAACATACGCGTCAGTTCCTGTCATCATGGAAAAGGGCGGAGAATGGTTTTTAAATCTTGGTAAACCAAATAACGGCGGTACAAAATGCTTCAGTGTCAGTGGGCATGTAAATAAGCCTGGCAATTACGAGATTCCATTAGGTACATCATTTAAAGCCTTACTCGAATTAGCAGGTGGCGTGCGAACAGGGCGAAAATTAAAAGCTGTTATTCCTGGTGGTTCCTCCATGCCAGTTTTGCCAGCTGAAATCATGATGAACTTAGATATGGATTACGATAGCATTCAGAAAGCTGGTTCAGGATTAGGTTCTGGTGCTGTCATCATTATGGACGACTCAACATGTATGGTAGAGGTCTTGTATCGCCTATCCGAATTTTACATGGATGAATCTTGTGGCCAATGCACGCCATGTCGTGAAGGAACTGGCTGGATGGTCAGGGTCCTTCATCGTATTAAATCAGGACATGGTCAGCCAGGCGACTTAGAGCAGTTGGTTAATATTGCCAATGGCATTGAAGGACGTACAATTTGCGCACTGGGTGAGGCAGCAGCGTGGCCTGTGCAAAGTTTTGTGAAGCATTTTTATCATGAGTTTGATGCTTTAATTAAGAAAAAGTAGCGTTTACGTTGAGTAATTAAACATTGCAGACGCAAAAAGTTACAAAAAATTAACACGAAGCCCCACTAGCGATCCCAGCTAAGTAAGGTGGCCTAAAATAAATAGGTTTGAATTGATTATGGCTACGATTGAAATTGACGGAAAAACCATCGAGGTGGAAAACGGCAAGATGATCATTGAAGTGGCAGATGAGATTGGCGTCTATATTCCACGTTTTTGTTATCATAAAAAATTGTCTGTTGCTGCAAATTGTCGTATGTGTTTGGTTGAAGTTGAAAACAATCGTAAGACAGTGCCCGCATGTGCGACACCCGTTAATCATGGCATGAAAATTTTTACTCAATCGCCAGCAGCGGTTCGCTCACAGCAAGCTGTAATGGATTTTTTATTGATTAATCATCCACTTGACTGTCCTGTTTGTGATCAGGGTGGCGAGTGTGAACTACAAGATCTATCCATGGGCTTTGGTCATGACACATCTGATTATGCTGAATCTAAGAGAGCCGTTGCAAACGATAACTTAGGATCATTGATTGCCACAGAAATGACACGTTGTATTCAGTGCACGCGTTGTGTTCGTTTCGGTGATGAAATTGCAGGTTTATCTGAGCTAGGTGGAATAGGTCGCGGCGAAGACATGCATATCAGTACATATGTTGATCACAGCATGGTGTCTGAAATTTCCGGTAATATCATTGATTTGTGTCCTGTAGGAGCACTAACATCGAAACCATACCGTTTTACTGCAAGAGCATGGGAGCTCACAGAAATTGATGGTGTGGCGCCGCATGATTGTTTAGGTTCGAATATAAGTTTTCATACAAGACGTAACCAATTGATGCGTGTTGTTCCTCGCGAAAATGAATCTATTAATGAGACATGGCTTTCTGATCGAGATCGATTCAGTTATCTTGGCTTAAAAAATGCTGCGCGTGCCGGACAACCAATGATTAAACGCGATGGTCAGTGGGAGACAGTGACTTGGCAAACAGCACTTTCATTTGCTGCAAATCGCATAGGGCGAATCATTAAACAGCATGGTCCAGAACAATTTGCCGCTTTTGCCACAGCATGTTCAACCCTGGAAGAGCTGTATTTGTTACAAAAAATGATGCGAGAGCTCGGTGTGCATAATCTTGACTATCGATTGCAACAAACTGATTTTCGAGATCAAGATGCACAGCCTATTGTGCCGACTAACTCCTTAGCCTATGCAGAGTTAGAAAATCAGCAATCTATTTTAGTTATCGGATGCAATGTGACCAAAGAAGTGCCTTTAGCCGGCGTCCGCATGCGCAAGGCTCAGTCTAATGGCGCGGAAATTTATGCGATCAACCCACTGAATTATGACTTCCATTTAAAAGTGACCGATCCGGTGGTGATCTCACCTGCAGAGTTACCGATGCAATTGGCAACATTGTTAGCTGCCGTGACAGAACATCCAAAATCGCTACCTGAATCAGCGCAGACACTAATATTAGGCTTGACGCCAGATAATAAAATCAAAAATGTAGCGAAAGGATTATGCTCATCGAAAGCAGTTATCGTGACAGGTGCGATATGTGAGAACCATCCTGAAGCCGCGCTGATACGCACTTTAATCGCATTAATTTCAGAGCAATCAGGTGCAAAACGTATTCATTTTACTTCTGGTGCAAATAGTGCTGCTGCAGCTCTGGTTGGAATGTTACCTCATCGTGGGTTAGCCGGTAAATATATCGAGACTCCAGGGTTAGATGTTCAGGCAGCTTTAAGCCATAAACTGAAAGGTTATCTATTAATGGGAGCTGAGCCTGGCTTTGATTTTTGTAACCCAAGTGGTGCAAGACAATCACTTCTGGCTGCTGAATTTGTGGTTGTCTTATCGGCATTTGAGAATGATGCGATCAAAGAATATGCTGATGTGATTCTTCCTATGGCGCCCTATGCAGAAACCTCTGGTACATTTATCAACGTAGATGGTAATTGGCAAAAAGTTAAAGGGGCTATGGCACCTTACGAGGAAGCTAGGCCTGCATGGAAGATATTACGCGTGCTTGCAAATATGCTGCACTGTGATGGATTTGATTATACTTCCTCAGAAGAGGTCTTGGAAGAAGTGAACATTGGCTTTTCCATGATGAACCCTATCAAGCCTTCATTGTTTTTTCCAGAGGCACTACCGACACCTCAACCAGGCTTAATGCGTATCGGCGAGTGGCCGGCTTATCGTTCAGACGCTATTGTGCGGCATTCTGAAGCACTACAACACTGTGGTTCTGCTGAGATGGCATGTATACGCGTTCACCCTGAAACTGCAGATAAATTAAAGTTAGGCGAAACCGCCACTGTTTCTCAAGCTGAATTTGAGATAACATTGCCGTTGATGCGAGATGAGCGTATTGCTCTCGACTCAGTATGGGTTGCTAACGCAATGTCCGAAACAGTTGATTTGGGACATGCCTACGCAACAATAAAAATCAAATAAGGGTGAATGATGCTGCATAATACGGCTATCCTACTTTGGACTCTTTTAAAAATTATAGCAATTGTGCTTCCATTGTTATTGGTTGTTGCTTACGTAACTTATTTTGAACGTAAAGTGATCGGCTATATACAATGTCGTATTGGACCTAATCGTGTGGGATTTCGTGGTTTGCTTCAGCCGTTTGCAGATTTGCTGAAGCTCATTCACAAAGAAATTATTATTCCAACGCGCTCAAATAAGTATTTGTTTCTAGTGGCTCCGCTACTTTCTTTAGCCCCAGCTTTAGCCAGCTGGGCTGTTATTCCCTTTAGTGGCGGGCTAGTGTTATCAAATATCAATGCAGGTGTATTGTTCTTATTTGCTATGAGCTCGTTAAGTGTTTATGGTGTGTTGATCGCAGGGTGGGCATCTAACTCAAAATACGCCATGATGGGTGCATTGCGTAGTGCGGCACAAACTGTATCGTATGAAATTGCTATGGGTTTTGCATTCGTTGGCGTTTTGCTAGCAGCAGGAAGCATGAATCTGTCCGACATTGTTCACTCACAACAGGGTGGAATCCTGCACTGGTGGTTTATTCCATTACTTCCCCTCTTTCTTGTTTTTTGGATAGCTGGTATTGCTGAAACCAATCGTGCTCCTTTTGATTTAGCTGAAGGTGAGTCAGAGATAGTAGCGGGTTTTCACGTAGAATACTCTGCGGTTGGTTTTACGCTGTTCTTTATGGCTGAATATACCAGCATGGCCCTTATTTCAGCCGTGTTGTCGTTACTGTTTTTGGGGGGATGGCTATCACCTTTTGAGGGTATTCCGTTTTTGAATGATATCTTCTTTTTTGTACCTGGAATTGTTTGGTTTTTGTTAAAAACAGCATTCTTTTTGTTCGTTTATCTCTGGATAAGAGCAACATTTCCTCGCTATCGTTATGATCAGCTTATGAGGTTAGGATGGAAAGTATTGATTCCTGTTACAATTGTTTGGCTCCTGGTGACGGCGTTGATGGTTATGTGTCATCTTAAGCCTTGGTTTTCCCCAGTTGTTTAAGGCTGTAAACTCAATATTGGAGTAAATAGTTACAATGAAAAAAGCGTATCGCTATTTTAAGCACTACTGCCAAAGTTATTTGCTATGGGATTTACTCAAGGGACTAAAGCTGACCGGCAAATACTTTTTTAAGAAAAAAATTACAGTTCAATTCCCAGAGGAAAAAACGCCATTGTCACCTCGATTTCGAGGATTACTGGCACTGAGACGATATCCAAATGGTGAGGAACGATGCATTGCATGCAAATTATGTGAAGCAGTTTGTCCGGCTTTAGCTATAACCATCGAGTCAGAGCCCAGAGCGGATGGTTCTCGTCGAACGACACGTTATGACATTGACGTGTTCAAATGCATCAATTGTGGTCTGTGCGAGGAGTCTTGTCCAGTAGACTCAATTGTTGTCACACCAATACATCATTATCATATTAGTGAGCGCGGTCAAAATATCATGACTAAAGAAAAGTTATTAGCTATAGGCGATATGATGGAAGAGAAATTGGCTGCTGACCGCGAAGCAGATGCAAAATATAGATAAAGGTGTGAGTATGCAAAATTCAATTCAACTGATAATTTTTTATTTTTTTGCGGGATTAGCAGCGTTATCTGCATTGATGGTCATTTCACAAAATAATCCAGTACGTTGCGTACTATTTTTAGTTTTGGCCTTCTTGTCCAGCGCTGTGCTTTGGTTGTTGGCTCAAGCTGAGTTTTTGGCTTTGATTTTAGTGCTGGTTTATGTTGGTGCGGTCATGACACTGTTTTTGTTTGTTGTCATGATGCTCAATATAGATATTGAATCAAAGAAAAAGGAAGTTTTACGTCGACTTCCGTTCGGAATGATTTTGGTGGCATTATTGGTTACGTTTGTCGTGATAGCTCTACCAAAATCTTTATATCACTCTGCTGTTGAAAGAGCTGCTCCAAGTCTTCACGTTGTTGAATCTCCCAAAATAATGAACGCAGGACAAGGTGATATCCTACCTAATACTGCCCAGCTTGGAACAGTATTATACACCCAGTATGGCTTTGCTTTTGAAATGGCTGCAATCATATTATTGGTAGCAATTATAGCTGCTATCACACTGACGCACCGACCTTCTAAGCGTTCAAAACAACAAAATGTTCTTCAGCAGTTGATGACGCGCCGTCAAGATCGCTTGCAAGTGGTCAGTATGCAAGCGGAAAAGGAGTAAGAGATTCATCATGATACCAATATTTAATTATGTCATATTGTCATCGATTTTATTTGGCCTCGGGTTAGTTGGCGTGGTTATTAATCGGCGAAATGTTATTTTACTTCTAGTTTGTATTGAACTGATGTTATTAGGAGTTAACACTAATTTAGTGGCGTTTTCTAACTATTATCAGGCTACGGCAGGAGAAATTTTTGTTTTCTTTATTTTAACCGTTGCGGCCGCAGAAGCTGCAATTGGTCTGGCAATTGTCCTGTTGCTTTATCGTAACCGAGGCAATATTGATGTAAATAAAATGAATCAACTAAAAGGGTAACAACGTGAGTATTTTACATTGTTGTTTGATGATTGTATTGGCGCCATTAGTCGGCTCTGTGATAGCAGGCTTTCTACGCAATCAAATTGGTCGTGTTGGAGCTCATAGCGTTACAATATTGGGTGTTGGTATATCACTTGGATTATCTGTTTACATCGCAAGCGGCTTTGTGACAGGGCAATTTACCATGATGGATCATGTTTTGTACACATGGGCAAGTGGTGGTACTTGGTTCCCCTACGCTTTCAATATTGGATTTTTAATTGATCCGCTGACCGTTATCATGCTCTTAGTCGTAACATTTGTATCTTTTCTAGTTCATATTTACAGTATTGGATACATGCATGATGATCCAGGGTACCAAAGATTTTTTAGCTATATATCCTTATTTACTTTTATGATGCTGATGCTTGTCACATCAAATAATTTCTTACAATTATTTTTCGGTTGGGAAGGCGTAGGGCTGGTATCCTATTTACTCATTGGTTTCTGGTATCACAAAGAGTCAGCAAACCAAGGAAGCTTAAAAGCCTTTTTGGTAAATCGCATTGGAGATTTTGGGTTTATCCTTGGTATTGGTTTCATTTTAGCGTTCGCTGGTAGCTTGGATTATCATACAGTTTTTCAACAAGCGAATAGTTTATCATCGCAGACAATAGAAATTTTCCATGGACATTCCTGGTCTATTGTTAGCGTTATATGTTTACTTTTATTTGTCGGTGCGATGGGTAAGTCTGCACAAGTACCTTTACACGTGTGGCTTCCAGAGTCCATGGAAGGTCCAACACCTATCTCAGCATTAATTCACGCAGCCACCATGGTTACTGCTGGTGTGTTCATGGTAGCTCGAATTTCTCCCTTGATGGAGCTGTCTATAACGGCGCTAAGCTTCGTTCTAGTGATTGGTGCGACTGGCGCTTTATTCACCGGTATTTTAGCGCTGGTTATGAACGATATTAAACGGGTTGTTGCCTATTCAACACTTTCCCAGCTTGGCTATATGATGGTTGCGATGGGAGCGTCTGCTTATAGTGCCGGTGTTTTTCATCTGTTGACGCACGCTTGTTTCAAAGCGCTTTTATTCTTAGGAGCTGGTTCGGTTATTATCGGTCTTCACCATGAGCAAGACATGAGAAAAATGGGTGGTTTATACAAGAAAATGCCGATTACTTATATAACATTCTTAATCGGATGCCTTGCCTTATGTGCCATACCACCTTTTGCAGGCTTCTACTCTAAAGATACCATTATTGAAGTGGCCAAATTAAGTAAAATCCCAGGTAGTGATTATGCTTACGTTTGTGTCGTGATTGGAGCAATGGTTACAGCAATTTATACATTCCGTGCTTTTTTCATGACATTTCACGGTAAGCCAAGGATGAGTAGCCAAGAATACTCACATGTACATGAATCACCATGGGTTGTTTGGCTGCCGCTAGTTGTGCTGGCTGTACCGTCGGTTATCATTGGTTACTTGTTGTACATGCCTATGCTATTTGCAAAGCCAGGCATACTAGGCTCAGCAATAACTGTATTGCCTGAACATCCTGCTTTGGCTGAATTGGGGCACGAAGTATCATCTCCACTAATGTCTTTGTTGCATGCACCGCACTCATTTGTCTTCTGGATGACGTTAATCGGTATTTTTGTTGCTTGGGTTTGTTACATTGCTGCGCCAGCTACTCCGGCAATTGCTGCAAAAGGTTTTGCTTGGATATACAGGTTGTTGCTCAACAAATATGGATTTGATTGGTTCAATGATCATGTATTCATCAATGGCACAAAGAAATTGGGTCGTATGTTTTATAATGTAGGTGACCAAACTTTAATTGATGGAATGGTCGTGAATGGCAGTGGCCGCACGGTCAATTGGTTGGCTTTAAAAACACGTATCATGCAAAATGGATATTTATATCACTATGTTGCCATCATGCTGTTAGGGTTATTTGGGTTTTTGAGCTGGTTTTTAGAGTTTAATTAAAATTCTTTGGCTGCTTTATGCTAAAGATGCTGTGAGGAAGGTATGTCCCATATACTTAATATTTTGATTTGGTTGCCTATGCTTGGGGCCGTTGCGGTGTTGTTGACTGGTCGAGACAGTGATCCTGGTCGAACACGATGGATGGCTTTGCTAACAGTCTTAGCAACATTGGCTTTGTGTATACCTTTTGTACACAACTTCAATGTTAATGTGTCAGGGATGCAATATGTTGAAGATTATGAATGGATGCAATCATTCGGTATTCGATACACTCTGGGTGTGGATGGCCTTGCCCTGCTACTAATTGTTTTAACAATTTTTACAAATCTAGTGGTTATTTTAGCCACCTGGAGCAGTATAAAATTCCGTGTGGCACAGTACATGGCTGCTTTTCTTGTGATGCAAGGACTGTTGGTTGGTGTTTTTGCAGCTATGGATGCTATTGTTTTTTACATTTTTTGGGAAGCGACACTGATTCCAATGTATTTAATTATAGGAATTTGGGGGTCAGACAACCGAGTATACGCTGCAATTAAGTTCTTTTTGTATACCTTTTTGGGTTCGGTACTGATGTTGGTTTCCTTTTTGTATTTAGGATATCAAGCTGGAACTTTTAATATTGAAACGCTTTATTCAGTAAAGCTTGGTATGACTGCTCAGACGCTCATTTTCATAGCATTCTTTCTTGGTTTTGCAATCAAAATCCCAATGTTTCCGGTTCATACATGGTTACCTGATGCGCATACGGAGGCTCCAGCTGGTGGATCAGTGGTGTTGGCTGCTATTCTACTGAAGCTTGGTGCTTATGGATTTATACGTTTTTCTTTACCCATGGTTCCAGATGCTTGCATTCACTACGCTCCTGTCATGGTAGTTCTTTCTTTAATTGCTGTTGTGTATATTGGACTTATCGCTATCATTCAACAAGATATGAAGCGCTTAATTGCTTACTCGTCAATTTCGCACATGGGATTTGTGACACTCGGGTGTTTCGCCATTTATATTATTGCGGAAAAATCCGGCATGAAAAATGCAGGCTTGGTTCTTGAGGGTGCAATCGTTGTGATGATTTCGCATGCTTTTATATCCGGAGGAATGTTTGCTGGGGTTGGATATATATACGACCGAATGCACACTCGCAAGATCACTGATTTCGGTGGCATTGTTAATACGATGCCTGTTTATGCCTCATTTATGATGCTTTTTGCCATGGCTAATGCGGGATTGCCCGGAACTTCTGGTTTCGTTGGTGAGTTTATGGTTATATTGGGGAGCATTAAGGCTGGTTTTTGGGTGGCGTTTTGGGCAGCCCTGACACTAATTATTGGCGCTGCCTATACATTGTGGATGTATAAGCGAGTCATTTTTGGCTCGATAACAAACAAACGTATCGAAAAGCTGAAAGATTTAACATGGCATGAAACCAGTGCGTTTGCTTTGCTGGCATTTATGGTGATAGCAATTGGTGTATACCCTCAAGCACTTCTGAGGTATGTACATCAAAGCGTAAACCATACCTTAATACTTGCAGATAAATCAAAAGGTTAAACTGAAATGAGTGAGAAAATGATGTGGATGAATGTGTTACCGGAAATAATTATCTTATCAACTTTATGTCTAGCATTATTAGGAGATTTATTTTTAAAGAGACACATTCAATCTATTGCATTATTAATCGCTTCATTTGGACTCATCTCCGCTGCAGTTACAAGTGCTTGTAGCATTGGACACTACAGTCAAGTTATGTTCCATGGGCTTTTTATAAGCGACGATTTAGCTTTTATCATGAAAGCATTCATTTTGTTGGTGGTTTTTTTAAGTTTTGTATACTCTAATCGCTATCTAATAGAAAGGCATATGCCTTGCGGTGATTATTATGTATTAGGTTTATTGTCGACCCTGGGTATGATGATCCTTGTATCAGCTCATTCCATGCTAACGATTTATCTTGGTCTAGAGTTATTATCTCTTCCTCTTTATGCCATGACTGCTTCTAGACGCTCAAATGGTCAAGCATCTGAAGCTGCTGTTAAATATTTTGTCTTAGGCTCTGTCGTTTCAGCCGTTTTACTGTATGGTCTATCCTTGTTATATGGTGCGACAGGTAATCTTGATCTTCATGCCATTGCAAATGTTATTGCCGGTCATAAAGACAGCCATTACGGTATGTTATCTTTTGCCTTAGTCTTTATTCTTGCTGGTGTTGGGTTTAAGCTAGCAGTGGTACCTTTCCATATGTGGGTCCCAGATGTTTACGATGGTGCCCCGACCTCCGTGACTCTTTTTCTGAGTGCCGGACCAAAAATTGCCGCAATGGGTATGGCATTTCGCATACTTGACATAGCCTTCATTCATCTTGTGCCTCAATGGCAACAAATTATTATGGTCATGGCTATCTTATCCATTATTGTGGGAAATGTCGTGGCTGTCGCTCAAACAAATATCAAAAGAATGTTTGGCTATTCCACTATTTCTCATATGGGATACGCTTTACTTGGGCTTTTATCAGCAACACCCGCCGGTTTTGCTGCATCCCTGTTCTATGTCCTGATCTACGCTTTGATGTCTGTAGGCGCATTTGGTTTACTTGTTATGCTGTCTCATTCAGGGATTGAGATCGAACAAATTAAGGATTTGACTGGACTAAATAAACGGAATGCGTGGGTAGCTTTTTTGATGATGATTATTTTATTGTCCATGGCTGGTATTCCACCCACAGTAGGATTTTTTGCAAAGCTTTTAGTCTTAAAATCGCTTGTTGACGTTAACTTAACTTGGGTCGCAGTATTGGGGTTGATCTTTGCTGTAGTTGGCGCATTTTACTACTTGCGCATCATTAAAGTGATGTACTTTGATCAGCTAACTGATAGCACATCCATACATCTTCCTAAATTTGCAATAAGTATTCTATCGCTAAATAGTTTATCGATGCTTTATTTAGGCATTTTCCCCAGTGCTTTTATTGCCGCATGTGTCAGTGCATTTGTTGGCTAAATATGTATTTTTAGGATGAATGTTGTTTCAGGAGATGAAAATGAATATAAAACAGACATTGAGTTTTTCTGCAGGCGCTCTAATGATTTTTTGCGGTGTTGCTTTTTCTGAATGTGGTGAGCATGCTAAAGCTGAAACTGATGGAACATGTCAATGTCTTCCTGGCTTTGTGATGAATGCAGATTCTGGTGAATGCCATCATATACAATCAAGCGAAGTAAATGTTTTACCATAATTCAGTTTGACTCTTGTCAAAGGAAATTAATTCCAGTATAATCTCCAACATATTGATGCGGGGTGGAGCAGCCTGGTAGCTCGTCGGGCTCATAACCCGAAGGTCGTAGGTTCAAATCCTGCCCCCGCTACCAATTTTTAATGAACCCCATTTATGGGGTTTTTTATTGCCTTAATGAATTGAATATGATGATATATCATACGGTATGAACCTTAAAACCTACACGTAAGAGTCCTGGTGTGATTGAAGAAAAAATTGAACAATATATCAAGCCTAGTCTTGAAAGTTTGGGGTATGAATTATGGGGATGCCAATATATTCCTCAAGGAAATAACGCATTGTTACGTATTTACATCGATAAAGATGGTGGCATCGGAATCGAAGATTGTGAACAAGTCAGCCGAGTCGTCGGTGCGTTATTAGATGTCGAAGACCCTATTTCAGGGCAATATCGTTTAGAGATTTCTTCGCCTGGTATTCCTCGGCCACTGTTCTATAGCTGGCAATATCAACGATATCAAGGGGAATGGGCCGAAATTAGGCTCTCAAAACCCATTGATGGTCAGCGCAAATTTGCAGGTATAATCGTTTCTGCGGATGAGCATAAATTAGTATTAAAGACGAATGATACTTTTCATGAATTCCTTTTTTCCTCGATTGCAAAAGCACATCTCGATGCATCGATAAAATAAGATTTCGTCGCAACGATTATTGTTGAAAATGTTATAGCATGTTACCAGATTTCTAAGTGAGGCGAATAATGAGCAAAGAACTATTAATGGTTGCAGAAGCATTATCCAACGAAAAGGGTGTGAGCAAAGAAGTAGTGTTGAGCGCTATTCAATCCGCTTTGGAAACTGCAACGCGTAAATTCGCAGGCGCCGAATACGGTGTCCGCGTGGTCATGGACCCTCGCCATGGTGATTATGAAACATTTCGTTACTGGGATGTGGTGGAAGACGGTGAATTAGAATTTCCTGATCGTCAATTAACATTAGAGCAAGCTCAAAAACGTCAAGCAAACGCCCAAATCGGAGATCGCATCGAAGAGCCGATGGCATCCATTGAGTTTGGTAGAATAGCCGCACAAACAGCAAGACATGTTATTTTCCAAAAAATTCGTGAAGCTGAGCGTAGACAAGTTGTCGATCAATTTATGAGTAAAATTGGCCAGTTAGTTCATGGTACTGTAAAAAAAGTGACACGTGATCATATTATTGCTGATTTAGGCGGCAAAGCCGAGGCATTTATGCCTAGAACAGAGATGTTGCCACAAGAAATGTTTCGACCAAATGATCGAGTAAGAGCTTATTTGTATGACATTGTAGAGCATGCACGTGGACCACAATTACTAATTAGTCGCGTTCGCAAAGAAATGTTGATTGAATTATTTAGGATTGAAGTGCCTGAAATTGGTGAAAATATTATCCAAGTGAAAGCTGCAGCCCGGGAGCCTGGAAGCCGTGCTAAAATCGCGGTTAAAACCAATGATGGTAGAATTGATCCGATTGGTGCCTGCGTAGGCATGCGCGGTGCCCGTGTTCAAGCAGTTTCCAGCGAATTGGGCGGTGAGCGCGTTGATATTATCCTTTGGGATGATAATCCGGCACAACTCGTAATCAATGCTATGGCACCTGCGGATATTTCTTCAATTGTCGTGGATGAGGATTCACACACAATGGATTTGGCTGTTCACGCCGATCAACTTTCTCAAGCAATCGGACGTAATGGTCAAAATGTTCGTCTAGCCAGCCAGTTAACTGGTTGGACTTTAAATGTTATGACGGTAGAAGAGTTTGAAGGTAAAAATCA
>VFQP010001787.1_pt1 | contig 26681 bp, 31 predicted proteins | sample 3512351 | NCBI WGS metagenome assembly VFQP01 (sample SAMN10412372, study PRJNA504923) | tailings metagenome | isolation source: Relicate 1 Philex TSF1 revegetated site | place: Philippines: Tuba, Benguet | collected 2017-08-29
TCAAGCGCGCGCTGGAGCGCCATATCGGGCTGCCCGCGGGCCACGCGCTCATGCTCGGCAACGGCTCCGATGAGTTGATCTCGCTGCTGGCGATGGGCTGCGATTTGCCGGGTGCCACCATCCTGGCACCACTGCCCGGCTTCGTGATGTACGCCATGAGTGCGCAGTTGCAGGGCCTGGCCTTCCATGGCGTGCCGCTGACCGCCGATTTCGAACTCGACGAGCCGGCCATGCTGGCAGCGATGCGCGCGCACCGGCCCGCCATCACCTACCTGGCCTACCCCAACAACCCCACCGCCAACCTGTGGGACGCGGGCGTGATGCGCCGCCTGATTGCCGAGGCCGCCACCTTCGGCGGTCTGGTGGTGATTGATGAGGCCTATCAGCCCTTCTCGAGCCGCACCTGGCTCGACGAGATGCGTACGCAGCCCGAAGCCAATGCGCACGTCGTGCTCATGCGCACCCTCTCCAAGTTCGGCCTGGCGGGTGTGCGCATTGGCTATCTGGTGGGCCCGCAGGCCATCGTGCACGAGATCGACAAGCTGCGCCCGCCCTACAACGTGAGCGTGCTCAATGCGGAATGCGCGCTGTTCGCGCTGGAGCATGCGCATGTGTTCGCCGATCAGGCCGCTTTGATCCGCGAGCAGCGCGACCTGCTGATCGACGCGCTCGCCAGAATGCCCGGCGTAACGCCGTTTCCCAGCCAGGCCAACATGGTGCTCGTGCGCGTGCCCGATGCGAAACGTTGCTTCGACGCGCTCAAGGCGCAGCGCGTGCTTGTGAAGAATGTTTCTACAATGCACCCGCTGCTGACCCAGTGTCTGCGGCTCACGGTGGGCACCCCCGACGAAAACACCCAGCTCCTGAGCGCCCTGCAGACCGCCCTATGACGACCCCCACGCCCGTTTTCCCCAGTCCGGGCCCTGGTCATCGCGCCGCCGAGGTGCAGCGCAACACCAGCGAGACCCGTATCCGGGTGCGCGTCAACCTCGACGGCACCGGCGCGGCCGTGCTCTCCACCGGCATTGGTTTTTTCGACCACATGCTCGACCAGATCGCGCGGCATGGCCTGATCGATCTGGAGATCCACGCACAGGGCGATCTGCACATCGACGGCCACCACACGGTGGAGGACGTGGGCATCACGCTCGGCCAGGCATTTGCCAAGGCCGTGGGCGACAAGAAGGGTATCCGCCGCTACGGCAACGCCTATGTGCCGCTCGACGAGGCCCTCTCACGCGTGGTGATCGATTTCTCCGGCCGCCCCGGCCTGCACATGCGCGTGCCCTTCAAGGCCGGCATGATCGGCGGCTTCGACACCCAGCTCACCTACGAGTTCTTCCAGGGCTTCGTGAACCACGCTGGTGTCACCCTGCACATCGACAACCTGCACGGTGAGAACGCCCACCATCAGGCCGAGACGGTGTTCAAGGCCTTCGCGCGTGCCGTGCGCATGGCCCTCGAACGCGATCCGCGCCTGGGCGACGCGATTCCCTCCACCAAAGGTTCGCTCTGAGCCTTTTCCGGTCTGCGAGATGAACGCCAGGACGGTCGCGGTCGTCGACTACGAAAGCGGAAACCTGCGCTCGGTGTCGCAGGCGGTGATGCACGCCGCGCGCGGCAGCGGCGTGGAGGTCATCGTCACCCAGCACGCCGAGGATGTGATGGCCGCCGAGCGCGTGGTGCTGCCCGGCCAGGGCCACATGGCCGACTGCATGCGTGCATTGGCGGCCTCCGGCATGAAGGACGCGGTGCTGCACGCCTGCGCGAACAAGCCGCTGTTCGGCGTCTGTGTGGGCATGCAGATGCTGCTTGAGCGCAGCGAGGAGGGCCCTACCGATGGCCTGGGCCTGATCCCCGGCGAGGTGCGCCGCTTCCGGCTCGAAGGCCGTCTGCAGCCCGATGGCAGCCGCTTCAAGGTGCCGCAGATGGGCTGGAACCGGGTGTTTCAGCGCCCGCACCCGCTGTGGGCCGGTGTGCCCGAGGGCAGTTACTACTACTTCGTGCACAGTTACTACGCGGTGCCCGCACAGGCCGCGCATGTGGCCGGCGAGTGCGACTACGGTGGCCGCTTTGCAGCCGCGGTGGCGCGCGATAACATTTTTGCGACCCAGTTTCACCCCGAGAAGAGCGCCGACCAAGGTCTCGCGCTCTACCGCAACTTCCTCCACTGGAACCCCTGAGCCGCGCCTTCGCGCCCGCCCACGACCATGCTGCTGATTCCCGCCATCGACCTCAAGGACGGCCACTGCGTTCGCCTCAAACAGGGCGACATGGACCAATCCACGGTGTTCAGCGAAGACCCGGCCGCCATGGCGCGCAACTGGGTCGACAAGGGCGCGCGCCGCGTGCACCTGGTCGATCTGAACGGCGCGTTCGCTGGCAAGCCGAAAAACGAGCAGGCCATCCGCGCCATCCTCAAGGAGGTGGGCAGCGAGGTGGACGTCCAGCTCGGAGGTGGCATCCGTGATCTCGACACCATCGAGCGTTACCTTGACGCCGGCCTGCGCTACGTCATCATCGGCACCGCCGCGGTGAAGAACCCCGGCTTCCTGCAGGACGCCTGCACCGCCTTCGGCGGCCACATCATCGTCGGCCTCGACGCCAAGGACGGCAAGGTCGCCACCGATGGCTGGAGCAAGCTCACCGGCCACGAGGTGGTCGACCTTGCGAAGAAGTTCGAGGACTACGGCGTCGAATCGATCGTCTACACCGACATCGGTCGCGACGGCATGCTCACCGGTATCAACATCGAGGCCACGGTCAAGCTCGCCCAGTCGCTGTCCATCCCGGTGATCGCCTCGGGCGGGCTGTCCAACCTGGAAGACATCCGCAAGCTGTGCGCGGTGGAAGACGAGGGTGTCGAGGGCGTGATCTGCGGCCGCTCGATCTACAGCGGTGATCTGGATTTCGAGGCGGCGCAAAGGCTCGCCGACGATCTCAACGGCTGAATTCCATGCTCGCCAAACGCATCATCCCCTGCCTGGACGTCACCGGCGGTCGGGTCGTCAAGGGGGTGAACTTCGTCGAGCTGCGTGACGCCGGTGACCCGGTGGAGATTGCCGCGCGCTACAACGAACAGGGCGCCGACGAGCTGACGTTTCTCGACATCACCGCCACCAGCGACGGCCGCGACCTGATCCTGCCCATCATCGAAGCCGTGGCCTCCCAGGTCTTCATTCCGCTCACCGTGGGCGGTGGCGTGCGTACGGTCGACGACGTGCGCCGACTGCTCAACGCCGGGGCCGACAAGACCAGCTTCAACTCGGCGGCCATCGCCAACCCGCAGGTGATTCGCGATGCCTCCGACAAGTACGGTTCGCAGTGCATCGTGGTGGCCATCGACGCCAAGCGCCGCTCGCTGGAGGAAGCCGCGGTGCGCGGCGAGGGCTGGGACGTCTACAGCCACGGTGGACGAAGAAACACCGGCCTGGATGCCGTGGCCTGGGCGAAGCAGATGGCCGACTTCGGTGCCGGCGAGATCCTGCTGACCAGCATGGACCGCGACGGCACCAAGTCGGGCTTCGATCTTGCGCTCACGCGCGCCGTGGCCGACGCGGTCGACGTGCCCGTGATCGCCTCCGGCGGTGTGGGCAACCTCGATCACCTGGCCGACGGCGTGCAGCAGGGCCGGGCGGACGCGGTGCTGGCCGCCAGCATCTTCCATTACGGCGAATACACCGTGGCCCAGGCCAAGGCGCGCATGGCCGAGCGCGGCATACCCGTGAGGCAATGATGGACTGGCTTGACGCCGTGAAGTGGGACGATCAAGGGCTGGTGCCCGTGATTGCACAGGAGGCCGCCACCGGCGACGTACTCATGTTCGCCTGGATGAACCGCGAGGCCTTGCAGAAAACGGCCGAACTCGGTCGCGCGGTGTACTTCAGTCGGTCACGCGGGAAGCTCTGGTTCAAGGGTGAGGAATCGGGCCACGTGCAGACGGTGCACGACATACGGCTCGATTGCGACAACGATGTCGTGCTGCTCAAGGTCACGCAACTCGGTCACGAGCCCGGCATTGCCTGCCACACCGGGCGCCACAGCTGCTTCTTCCAGCGCTACGACAATGGTGCTTGGCACACCGTCGAGCCGGTGCTGAAAGACCCCGAATCCATTTACAAGTGACGTCATGACCCGCAGCACCGACGACCTGGCCCGCCTGGCTGCCGTGATCGAGAGCCGCAAGCCGGCCCATGGCGGCGATCCGGAGAAGAGTTACGTCGCGCGTCTGCTGCACAAGGGGCCGGATGCTTTCCTCAAAAAGATCGGCGAAGAAGCCACCGAGACGGTGATGGCCGCCAAGGATCTGGAACACGGTGGTGAGCCGCAGAAGCTCGTCAACGAGGTCGCCGATCTGTGGTTCCACTGCATGATCGCGCTGGCGCACCACGGCCTTGGCCCGGCCGACGTGGTGGCCGAGCTGGTGCGCCGTGAGGGCCTGAGCGGCCTGGAAGAAAAAGCCCTGCGCAAGGTGCGGGAACGAGAAGCCGGGGAATGAGCCAAGGAGTGCCGCCATGACCGACGTGATCGACGTGGAAACCACCGACAGCGAAAAGGCCCAGTCGCTCAAGAGCGTGGGTTGGCTCAGCTACATCCTGCACCTCATCGTGGCCGTGGGCGCGGTGCTGCCAGGCACCCAGCCGGGGGTGGCCCTGCTCATCGTCGCCCTGGTGATCGACCTGGTGAAAAAGGGCGAGGCCGAAGGCACCTGGCAGTCCAGCCATTTCTCCTGGCGCATCCGCTCCGTCATCTGGGCCGCCATCCTTTACCTCGTCACTGCGCCGCTGTGGGCGCTGTTCTTCGTGCCGGGCTGGATCGCCTGGGGCCTCATCTCGATCTGGTTCCTCTATCGCATCGTGCGCGGCATGGTCAACATGAACGACAACCGGCCCATGCCGCGCTGAGAATCCCATTCGCCCATGAGCGCACACGACCCGAACTGCATCTTCTGCAAGATCATTGCCGGACAGATCCCCTCGAAGAAGGTCTACGAGGACGAGGACATCCTCGCCTTCCACGACATCCATCCCTGGGCGCCGGTGCACTTCCTGATGGTGCCCAAGCAGCACATCCCGTCGATGGCGCAGGTCGGCCCCGAGCACGAGCGCCTCATGGGGCGCCTGCTCACGTTGGCCCCACGGCTGGCCATGGAACAGGGCTGCAATCCCTATCCCGAAGGCGGTTTTCGCATCGTGTGCAACACCGGCACCGAAGGCGGGCAGGAGGTGCATCACCTGCACATCCACGTGATGGGTGGTCCGCGCCCCTGGTTGCGCGGTTGATCCCTTCCGGTCGGCGGGGCGGCAATGCCCCGTGACCGGCGGTTGAACCCCCACCGGGCCTTAGAATCCCAGGATTGCGCGAGCGCTCCCCCCACCCCCTCTGGAGATTGACATGGGTACGTTTTCCATCTGGCACTGGCTGATCGTGCTGCTGATCGTGGTCATGGTCTTCGGCACCAAGAAGCTCAAGAACATCGGCTCCGACCTCGGTGGGGCCGTCAAAGGCTTCAAAGACGGCATGAAAGAAGGTGGCCAGTCCCCCGAGACGCCCGCCGGCCAGGCGCCCCAGGTCACGCAGAACAGCGCGGCCGACAAGGGCACGATCGACGTCGAAGCCAAACAAAAGAGCTGAGTCGCCCGCCCGCGACCCTCTTTCCTTCGTTGGTGACGTCGTGCGGGGCTGGTACACAGCCCCGAACCGTCTCTGCAAGGCCTGATTCATGATCGATCTCGGCATTTCCAAGCTCGCGCTCATCGGCGCCGTGGCGCTGATCGTCATCGGCCCCGAGAAGCTGCCGCGCGTGGCCCGCACGGTGGGCGCGCTGCTGGGCAAGGCGCAGCGCTACGTGGCCGACGTCAAGGCCGAAGTCAATCGTTCGATGGAGCTCGAAGAGCTCAAGAAGATGAAGGACTCGGTGGAAAACGCTGCGCGCGACGTGCAGACGTCCGTCGAGTCCGGCGCCAGCGATTTCGAGAAATCGTGGTCGGAGGCCACCGCTGGCCTTGACGAACCGCTGCGCGAGCCCGGGGAGGCCGACGCGTTGCGGTCGCTGGGCCAGCCGGTATTCCCGGTCTACAAGCACCCGAAGAAGAACTTCCGCCTGAAGCAGAAAGCCGTGCCGCAATGGTTCAAGGCGCGCTCCGGCATTCGCACGCGCACCCAGTCGGGTGCGGCCCGCGTGGCGCGCTTTCGGCCCCGCCCGTTTCAGAAGCCCTGATGTCCGACAAGCCCGATTCCGCCGACGAGCTCGCCGGCACCGAACAGCCGTTCGTGCAGCACCTGATGGAGCTGCGCGACCGCCTGCTCTACAGCGTCATCGGCCTGGCCATCTGCATGGCCTTGCTGGCCTTCTGGCCCGGGCCCAGCGGTCTCATCGATCTCATCGCGGTGCCGATCCGCGCCCACATGCCACCCGATGCGCGCCTGATCGCGGTGGGCGTTTTCTCGCCCTTCTTCGTGCCGCTCAAGGTGCTGGCCATGGCCGCGGTGCTGCTGTCGTTGCCGTGGTGGATGTACCAGCTGTGGGCCTTTGTGGCGCCGGGCCTGTACAGCCACGAGAAGCGTTTTGCCGTGCCACTGATCGTGCTGGGCAGTGCCCTGGCTTATATGGGCATCGCGTTCGTGCAGTTCTTCGTGCTCGACAAGATGTTCGGCTTCATCCAGAAGTTCACGCCCTCCAGCGTGGCCGCCACGCCGGACATTGCCTCTTACGTCGAGGCGATCCTGGGCTTGTATCTGGCCTTCGGGCTGGCGTTCCAGGTGCCGATCGTGGTCGTGCTGCTGGTGAAAATGGGCATGGTCTCGATCCAGAAGCTCAAGGACTTCCGCGGCTACTTCATCGTCATCGCGTTCATCATCGCCGCCATCGTTACGCCGCCGGACGTGATCTCGCAGCTGGCCCTTGCGGTGCCCATGTGCATCCTTTACGAACTCGGCATCTGGGGCGCCCAACTCTTCATCAAGAAGGCGGCGGGCGAAGGCGAGGGCGAGGAATCGGACGAAAAAAAGGCCGCTTCCTGAGCGGCCGTGTGGCGCGGGGCCGGGTGAGCGCCGGTGCCGCTCAACGCCGATTCATGGCCTGACGCGCGAGATTGCGTCGGCCCGGCGTCACCTCGATCTTGAGGGCTTCGGCACGCCGGAGCACGTCGAGCTCGGCTTTCTCGCCAGGCGGTAACGCGGCCACCGCCGCCAGCAACTGCGGCACGTCCTTGACCTCGCGCCCCTTCACCCGCGTGATCACGTCGCCCGGACGGATGCCGGCCTGCGCAGCAGGCCCGTTTTGCAGCACGCCCGTGATGATCACGCCGCTGTTGACACCCACGCCAAAGCTTTGTGCGAGTTCGGCCGTGAGTTCTTGTGGCTCGACACCGATCCAGCCGCGCGTGACCTGACCGTCCTTCACGATCGCCTCCATCACGCTGCGCGCGGTGGACGTGGGGATGGCGAAGCCGATGCCCATGGAGCCACCCGAGCGCGAGTAGATCGCGGTGTTGATGCCCATCAAGTGGCCGTTCACATCCACCAACGCGCCTCCCGAGTTGCCGGGGTTGATCGCGGCGTCCGTCTGGATGAAGTTCTCGAAGGTGTTGATGCCCAGCTGGGTGCGGCCCAGCGCGCTCACGATGCCGCTGGTCACGGTCTGCCCGACGCCGAACGGGTTGCCGATGGCCAGCACCGGATCGCCGATCTCCAGCGCATCGGAATTGCCGAGTGTGATGACAGGCAGCTCGGTGAGGTCGATCTTGAGCACCGCGAGATCGGTTTCCGGGTCGGTGCCGATCACCTTGGCGATCGCGTTGCGTCCGTCGTTCAGGCTGACCTGGATTTCGTCGGCCTCCTCGATCACGTGGTTGTTGGTGAGCACGTAGCCCGCAGGGCTGAGGATCACGCCGGAGCCCAATCCCGTCTGGGGCTGGTTGTCCATCTGGTCGCCGAAGAAGAAACGGAACCAGGGGTCGGCGCTGTTGGGGTTGTTGGTGGGTGCCTTGCTGGTGTTGATGCTCACCACCGCAGGCGAGGCCGCCTTTGCGGCGGCGCGCAGGCTCACGGTTCCGGGGTCGCCCGCAGCGGGTGAGGTACCCGGGGCCGCTTCGAACACCGGCACCACCGACGGCAAGGCGCGTCGCCCCAGCCACTGCGGCTGAAGCGTGGCCACGACGAAAAACACCGCCACCAGAACGGTGACGGTTTGGGCGAACAGGAGCCAGAGGCGTTTCATGCGAAGTCGGGCGGGGTCAAAGCACGGATTGTCCCGCATCCGCGTGGCGGCAAGTGGCTGTCAGAATGCCGTTTTCAAGTCGCCCGTCATTCATGAGCACCACCCGCGATGCGCTGGAGCGCGCCTTCGACTCCCTGCTGCAGCCTGCAGCCTTCAAGGACTATGGTCCGAACGGCCTGCAGGTGGAGGGGCGCGTTGAAGTGCGACGCCTGGTCAGCGGCGTCACGGCCAGCCGCGCGTTGATCGACGCCGCCATCGCTGCCAATGCCGACGCGATCGTGGTCCACCACGGCCTGTTCTGGCGTGGGCAGGACGGCCGCGTGACCGGCTGGATGAAGCAACGCCTGGCGCGCCTGCTGGCGCACGATATCAACCTGTTCGCCTACCACCTGCCGCTGGATGCGCACCCGGTGTTGGGCAACAACGCGCAACTCGCCCGTGTGCTCGGCATCGCACTGGAGGATGGCGCGCGCTTCGGTGAGCAGTCTCTCGGCTTTGTCGGGCGGCGGGAGCCGGCCCCCGCACAGGCGCTGGCCGACCACCTGCAGGCCACGCTCGGCCGCACCGTTACCCTGGTGGCCGAGCCGAACCACGTGGTGCGTCGCATCGGGTTGTGCACGGGCGGCGCGCAGGGGTATTTCGAAGCAGCCATTGCCGCCGGGGTGGACGCTTTCATCACCGGCGAGATCTCCGAACCGCAGGCGCATTACGCGCGCGAATGCGGCGTGGCCTACCTGGCGTGCGGCCATCACGCCAGTGAGCGTTACGGTGCACCTGCGCTGGGCGCCCATGTGGCGGCCGAAATGGGCATCGAGCATCTGTTCATCGACATTCCCAACCCCGCATGAGTTCGCTGCCCGTCGTGATCAGCATGGGCGATCCCGCGGGCATCGGCCCCGAGATCGCGATGCGTGCTTTGCGCGAACGCGCCTCGCTGCGCGCACAGGTGGTGGTGCTGGGCGATGTTGCGACATTGCACCGTGCTGCCCGCCTGAGTGCCACCCCCGGTGCGGGCGATTCTGCGCACGATGCCCTTGTGCTGGCCGAGCTGGGCTCGCTGGCGCAGTGGCCGCAACGCCCGCCGGGAGCGGTGGCGGTGGTGCAGGCCGGCGAAATGCTTCCCGAGCTGGCCTGGGGTGTGGTCAGCGCCACAGCCGGTCGTGCGGCGGCCCAGGCGGTGCGTGCCGGCGCCCGCGCCGTGCTGCATGGCCAGGCCCGGGCGCTGGTCACCGCGCCATTGCACAAGGAAGCGCTGGCCGCCGCGGGTGAGCCGTACCCGGGCCACACCGAACTGCTGCAGGCCCTGGCAGCCGAACAGCTGGGTGTGGCGACCGCTGCCGTGCCGGTGCGCATGATGCTCAGCGCGCCCGGGCTGGCGACGGTCCTGGTGAGCATCCACGTGGCCTTGCGCGACGCGCTGGACGCGGTGCGCGCCGATGCCGTGCTGGAGACCATCCGCATCGCGCGCGCGCACTTCCGGCGCACGGGCATGCCGGCACCGCGCATCGCGGTGGCCGGCCTCAACCCGCACGCGGGGGAGGGGGGCTTGTTCGGCCGCGAGGAGATCGAGCACATTGCGCCGGCTGTTGCCGCAGCGCGCGCTCAGGGCATCGACGCCAGCGGGCCGCACCCGCCGGACACGGTGTTCATGAGGGCCCGCCAGGGGGCTTTCGACGTCGTCGTGGCCATGTACCACGACCAGGGCCTGATCCCGGTGAAGCTGCTGGGGGTGGAGCACGGCGTGAACACCACGCTGGGTCTGCCCTTCGTGCGAACGAGCCCGGACCACGGCACCGCGTTCGACATCGCCGGGCGGGGCGTGGCCAGTGCGGCCAGCCTGCTGTGCGCGATCGACACCGCCCTTGCGGCGACAGCGCTCAGCGCTTGAGGCTGTCGCGGATCTCGCGCAGCAGCACGATGTCTTCGGGCGGTGCTGCCGGCGGCGCGGGGGGTGCCTCGCGCTTGAGGCGGTTGACCTGCTTGATCATCAGGAAAATGATGAACGCCAGGATCAGGAAGTTGATGGCCACGGTGATGAAGCTGCCATAGGCCAGCACCGGCACCCCTGCCTGCTTCATGGCGGCCAGGGTGCGGGCGGTGCCTTCGGGTGCGGTGCCCAGCACCACGAACAGGTTGCTGAAGTCGAGTTTGCCGAACACCAGGCCCACAACAGGCATGATGACGTCATCGACCAGTGAGCCGACGATCTTGCCGAACGCCCCGCCGATGATCACGCCCACGGCGAGGTCGATCACGTTGCCCTTGACCGCGAATTCCCTGAACTCCTGCATCATGCCCATGTCGTCCCTCCAGGCTGGTTGGTGTGGCGGCCATTCTCACACGCCGTGCACCGGATTCGTGCGCCCAATGCGCCCGATGTCCGACTGCGGCGCGCGGACCCGCAGGTGGCCTGGGTACGGTCCAGTACAATGCCGGGTTGTCCCTGAGATCCCCTCCCTCGACCCCGAGAAAGAATCCCATGAGTGAAGCTACCTCCGACAACGGCAAGGCCGCTGTGGACAGCAGCCGCCGGACCTGGCTGATCACCTCCTGCGCCATGGGCGGCGTGGGTGCCGCGGCGGTTGCCGTGCCCTTCGTGAGCTCCTTCCAACCCTCCGAGCGCGCCAAGGCCGCCGGTGCCGCGGTCGAGGTGGATGTCTCCACCATTGCCCCCGGCGAAAAGCGCATCGTTGAATGGCGCGGCAAGCCGGTGTGGGTGTTCCGCCGCACGCCCGAGCAACTCGCCACGCTGGAAAAGGACGAAGCCAAGCTGGCCGATCCGAACTCGCAGCGCACCGCCTACCCCACGCCCGAGTACGCGAAGAACCGTCACCGCTCCATCAAGCCCGAGCTCTTCGTGGCGGTCGGCATCTGCACCCACCTGGGCTGCTCCCCGGGCGACAAGCTCACCCCCGGCCCGCAGCCGTCGCTGCCGGACGACTGGCAGGGCGGTTTCCTGTGCGCTTGCCACGGCTCCACGTTCGACGTGGCCGGCCGCGTGTTCCAGAACAAGCCGGCACCGGACAACCTGGAGATCCCGCCGCACTACTACGCCTCCGACACCCTGCTGGTGGTGGGCGAAGAGAAACCGGCCTGAGGCCGCGGTATCGATTCACTGAGGAACCCCGAGGCACTTCCCCATGGCTGAATTCAAAGAGATCTCCCCTGACGCACCGGTGAGCCAGAAAGCCCTGAACTGGGTCGACAACCGGTTCCCGCTGTCCAAGCTCTACAACGAGCACCTGGCCGAGTACTACGCGCCGAAGAACTTCAACTTCTGGTACTTCTTCGGCTCGCTGGCGCTGCTGGTGCTGGTGATCCAGATCGTCACCGGCATCTTCCTGGTGATGCACTACAAGCCGGACGCCAATCTGGCCTTCGCCTCGGTCGAGTACATCATGCGCGACGTGCCCTGGGGCTGGCTGATCCGCTACATGCACTCCACCGGCGCCTCGGCGTTCTTCGTGGTGGTGTACCTGCACATGTTCCGTGGCCTGCTGTACGGGTCGTACCGCAAGCCGCGCGAACTGGTCTGGATTTTCGGCTGCCTGATCTTCCTGTGCCTGATGGCCGAGGCGTTCATGGGCTACCTGCTGCCCTGGGGCCAGATGTCGTACTGGGGCGCACAGGTGATCGTGAACCTGTTCTCCGCCATTCCCTTCATCGGCCCCGATCTCGCGCTGCTGATCCGCGGTGACTACGTGGTGGGCGACGCCACGCTGAACCGCTTCTTCAGCTTCCACGTCATCGCCGTGCCGCTGGTGCTGCTGGGCCTGGTGGTGGCGCACATCATCGCGCTGCACGAAGTGGGCTCCAACAACCCCGATGGCGTGGAGATCAAGGCCAAGAAGGACGCCAGCGGCAAACCGCTCGACGGCATTCCCTTCCACCCCTACTACACCGTGCACGACATTCTGGGTGTCTCGGTGTTCCTGATGGCTTTCTCGGCGATCGTGTTCTTTGCGCCCGAGTTCGGTGGTTATTTCCTGGAGTTCAACAACTTCATCCCCGCTGATCCGCTGACCACCCCGCTGCACATCGCGCCGGTCTGGTACTTCACGCCGTTCTATTCGATGCTGCGCGCCATCACCGCCGAGATGATGTACGTGCTCGTGGCCTGCGTGGTGTTGGGCGCCGTGCTGGGTGTGATGAAGGCCCGTGTCGGTGGTGCCATCAAGGGCGTCATCGTGGCGGCTGCGATCGCCGCCTCGGCCGCGATGCTCGCCATCGACGCCAAGTTCTGGGGCGTGGTGGTGATGGGCGCTGCCGTCATCATCCTGTTCTTCCTGCCCTGGCTGGACCACAGCCCGGTCAAGTCGATCCGCTACCGCCCGACCTGGAACAAGTGGCTCTACGCCGTGTTCGTGGTGAACTTCTTCGTGCTCGGCTACCTGGGCATCCTGCCGCCGTCGCCGATCGGCGAGCGCGTATCGCAGGTGGGCACGCTGTTCTACTTCGGCTTCTTCCTGCTGATGCCGTGGTGGAGCCGCCTGGGCGAGTTCAGGCCCGTGCCCGATCGCGTGACCTTCCAGCCGCACTGACCCGACGCGACCTCCGGAGAAACACAGCAATGAAGAAGATCCTCCTGGCCCTCGGATTGGCGTTGGGCATGAGCGGTGCGGCGTTGGCTGCCGGTGCGGCCATCCCGCTGGACAAGGCTCCCCAGCGCACCAACGACATGGCCGCGCTGCAAAACGGCGCCAAGCTGTTCGTCAACTACTGCCTGAATTGCCACTCGGCGGCGTTCATGCGCTACAACCGCCTGCGCGACATCGGCCTGAACGACAAGCAGATCGCAGAGAACCTGACCTTCGCCACCGACAAGATTGGCGACACCATGAAGGCCGCCATCGACCCGGCCATGGCCAAGGCCTGGTTCGGCAAGGTGCCGCCCGACCTCACGCTGGTGGCGCGCTCGCGCTCAAGCAAGGCCGGCCCCGGCCCCGACTACCTGTACACGCTGCTGCGCACGTACTACCGCGACGAGACCAAGCCCACTGGCTGGAACAACAAGGCCTTCCCGAACATCGGCATGCCCAACCCGCTGTGGGAGCTGCAGGGTGAGCAGAAGCCGGTCTACCAGAAGGTCATGAGCCATGGCCACGAGGTCGAGGTGTTGGCCGGTTGGGAGCAGGTCAAGCCTGGCACCATGAGCCAGGCCGAGTACGACCAGAACGTCGGTGACCTGGTGGCCTACCTGCAGTGGATGGCCGAGCCGGCCGCCAACAGCCGCGTACGCATTGGCGTGTGGGTGCTCATCTTCCTGGGCTTCTTCACCGTGATCGCCTGGCGCCTCAACGCCGCGTACTGGAAAGACATCAAGTAAGCCTTCGACTCGGGGCGTGATCCGCCCCTTGCTCGCCCACAGTGGCCTGCGGTGCCTGATAGCACAATCGCATGCCACTGTTTTCTGTTTCAGGAGACGCCAATCATGATGGTCTTGTACTCGGGCACCACCTGCCCCTATTCGCACCGCTGCCGCTTCGTGCTGTTCGAAAAGGGCATGGACTTCGAGATCCGCGACGTGGACTTGTACAACAAGCCCGAAGACATCAGCGTGATGAACCCGTATGGCCAGGTGCCCATCCTGGTCGAGCGCGACCTGATCCTGTACGAGTCGAACATCATCAACGAGTACATCGACGAGCGCTTCCCGCATCCGCAGCTCATGCCCGGTGACCCGGTGGACCGCGCCCGCGTGCGCCTGTTCCTGCTCAACTTCGAGAAGGAGCTGTTCACCCATGTGTCGGTGCTTGAGTCGCGCGCCAGCAAGGGCAACGAAAAAGCGCTGGAGAAGGCCCGCTCGCACATCCGCGACCGCCTGACCCAGCTCGCCCCGGTGTTCATGAAGAACAAGTTCATGCTGGGCGACAACTTCTCCATGCTCGACGTGGCGATCGCGCCTCTGTTGTGGCGGCTTGATTTCTACGGCATCGAGCTGAGCAAGAACGCGGCACCGCTGCTCAAGTACGCCGAGCGCATCTTCTCGCGCCCGGCCTACATCGAGGCGCTGACCCCGTCCGAAAAGGTGATGCGCAAGTAAGCCGGGTCGGCCCGAGCACCATGAGCCGCCCCGAGCCTCCCGTGCCGTCCACCCGCCCGTACCTGATCCGGGCGCTCTACGAATGGTGCAGCGACAACGGCTTCTCGCCTTACATCGCAGTCCATGTCGATGCGTCGGTCCAGGTGCCCATGGAGTACGTGAAGAACGGTGAAATCGTGCTCAATGTGAGCATGGACGCCACCAACGGTTTGCGCTTGGGCAACGAGTTCATCGAGTTCAAGGCCCGGTTTGGCGGCGTGGCGCGCGACATCGTGGTGCCTGTGAGCCATGTGATCGCGATCTACGCGCGTGAGAACGGTCAAGGCATGGCGTTTCCTGCGCCGGCGCCTGTTGCTGCCGGCTCGCCGGTCGCTGCCGAACCAGCGCCAGTCTCCGCCGCCCCGTTGCGCGCCGTGCCGCCGGACGAGGGTGCCGACCCGCCCAGTGGTGGCGACGGACCGGGACGCCCCGGCGGGCGACCGCAGCTCAAGCGCGTGAAGTGAGGTTTTTGCTGGTGGCGCCACCTAGAATGGCAACCCCGCGCCGCTTTAGCTCAGTTGGTAGAGCAATCGCCTTGTAAGCGATAGGTCGTCCGTTCGAGTCGGACAAGCGGCACCAACCCCCTCCCGGACGGTCCAGGCCTGCGTTCATCGCCCGGGCGTTTGGACCTTGATCCGGATTGCGCTAACCTGCGCCCCGTTTTCGTGCAATACGTCACGGATGGCGGGCAGTAACTGGCGCAGCTTGGCGGCCGCGGCGGCATGGCCCACCAGCATGCACCACTCGCCGTCGCCCCAGGGCCCGGGCTTGACCTGGTCCCGAAGGCCGGCGGGGAGCATGGGGCGAATCAGGCTCAGGCAGCGTTGCGAGGCTTCGGCCCGCTCACGAAGTCGGGCCAGGGTGGAAGCGGCACCAACGGCCTCCTGCAGGCTGAAGACGGACGGTGATCGGGGAGCGGGCATGCGGTGATTTTCACCGCCCCGGGGCGCTCGGGGCAGCACCCAGGGCGCAGGAAAGGATTCAAACGTGCACATCATCATCACGGATGCGTGGCTGGCTCGTCGCCAAGCCTTGCACCTCAATGGCTGGAAGCTCATCGGCGCAGCGGTACTCGCGGTGCTGCTGCTCATGTTCGGCGCGGTGGCCACCTACCACTGGGTGTTCCTCGAAGGCATTCGCCAGGGATGGCCGGGTTTTTCATCGGTGGCCCGGTTGGTGCACCGCGACACGGACGGCGAGCGGGACGCCTACCTGCGTGCCAACCTCGACGCCATGGCACGCAAGCTCGGCGAAATGCAGGCGCGCCTGATGCAGATCGATTCGCTGGGCGAGCGCGTGGCCGGCCTCGCCGGGCTGGAGCCCGCGCAGGCGCGGCCGCCACTGCCCGGCTCGGGCGGTGTGCTGGTTGCCAACCGCTCGCTCACGCTGGAAGAGCTCTCGCGCGAGATCGACGCGCTGCAAGCCGGCAGTGGCTCGCGGGTCGACTGGCTGACCGCGATCGAATCGCGCCTCTTCGATCAGAAGATCCAGCGCTCGCTGGTGCCGACCGAAGAACCCGTGGCGGGTGTACGGCCTGGCTCACCCTTCGGCTTTCGCATCGACCCGATCACCGGCCAGTCGGCGCTGCACACCGGACTGGATTTTCCGGCCGACACCGGCACGCCCATCCTGGCGGCGGCAGGGGGCGTGGTGATCGCGCAGGAGTACCACGCGGCCTACGGCCACCTGGTCGAGATCGATCATGGCAACAATCTGGTGACGCGCTACGCCCATGCCTCGAAGGTGCATGTGAACAAAGGTGACATCGTCAAGCGCGGTCAGCACATTGCCGACGTGGGCTCAACCGGCCGTTCCACCGGGCCGCACCTGCACTTCGAGGTCTGGGTGTCCGGTGTGCCGCAAGACCCGAAGAAATTCCTGCAGGCCGGTGAGCAGCTGGCACAACGCGGCGCCACGCCGGCCGGGCCTCGGGCGCGCTGAGGCGCCGCGCCGGTGCCCCCGGCTAAAATCGCGGCTTTGCGCTTGAAAGCCGCGTGAGTGCCTGCATCTGCAGCGCGAGCGCTGCATGGCAGCCAGCCCGGGCGCAACGCGCCCACCCGACCGACCACCCACGTCCGCCCGCATGCCAGCGCATGTGTCGCAGGCGCCCCAACATGGCCACCAATTTCCTCACCAAGCTCTTCGGAAGCCGCAACGACCGACTGCTCAAGCAGTACCGCAAGACGGTCGATCGCATCAACGCCCTGGAGCCGCAGTTCGAAAAGCTGAGCGACGAAGAACTGCGCGGCAAAACCGATGCCTTCAGGCAGCGCATTGCCGCCGGTGAGGCGCTCGACGCGCTGCTGCCCGAGGCATTTGCCGTGGTGCGCGAAGCGAGCAAACGTGTCATGAAGATGCGCCACTTCGACGTGCAGCTGCTGGGCGGCATTGCCTTGCACAACGGCAAGATCGCCGAGATGCGCACCGGTGAGGGCAAGACACTCACCGCCACGCTGCCGGTCTACCTCAACGCCTTGGCTGGCAAAGGCGTGCACGTGGTCACGGTCAACGACTACCTGGCCAACCGCGACGCCCAGTGGATGGGCCGCATCTACAACTTCCTCGGTCTCAGCGTGGGCGTGAACCTGCCGCAGATGCAGCGCGAGGAAAAGCAGGCCGCTTACCGCTCGGACATCACCTACGGCACCAACAACGAGTACGGTTTCGATTACTTGCGTGACAACATGGTCTACGAGGCCGCGGACCGCGTGCAGCGCGGCCTGCATTTCGCCATCGTCGACGAGGTGGACTCGATCCTGATCGACGAGGCGCGCACGCCGCTCATCATCAGCGGCCAGGCCGAGGACCAGACCGCGCTGTACGTGGCCATCAACCAACTCGTGCCGCGGCTTTCGCGCCAGGAGGGGGAGGCCGATCCGCGCACGGGAGAAGGCGTCATCAAGCCCGGTGACTTCACGCTGGATGAGAAGGCGCGCAACATCCACCTCACCGAGCAAGGCCACGAGCACGCCGAACAGCTGCTGACCAAGGCCGGTCTGCTGCCCGAAGGCGCCTCGCTGTATGACCCGGCCAACATCACGCTGCTGCACCACCTGGTGACCTCGCTCAAGGCGCACCACCTGTACTTCCGTGACCAGCACTACGTGAACCAGGGTGGCGAAATCGTCATCGTCGACGAATTCACCGGCCGTCTGATGGCCGGGCGCCGCTGGAGCGATGGCCTGCACCAGGCGGTGGAGGCCAAGGAAGGCGTGGGCATCCAGCCCGAGAACCAGACGCTGGCTTCGATCACTTTCCAGAACTACTTCCGCCTCTACGGCAAGCTCTCGGGCATGACCGGTACGGCCGACACCGAGGCCTACGAATTCCAGGAAATCTACGGGCTGGAGACGGTGGTGGTGCCTCCCAACCGCCCGAGCAAGCGCCAGGATCAGCTCGATCGCGTCTACAAGACCACCAAGGAAAAGTACGACGCCGCCATTGCCGACATCCGGGAATGCCACGAGCGTGGCCAGCCCGTGCTGGTGGGCACGTCGTCGATCGAAAACTCCGAGATCATTGCTCAGCTGCTGACGGCGCAAAAGCTGCCGCACCAGGTGCTCAACGCCAAGCAGCACGCGCGCGAGGCCGAGATCATCGTGCAGGCCGGGCGCCCGGGTGCGATCACCATCGCCACCAACATGGCAGGGCGCGGCACCGACATCGTGCTTGGCGGCAACCTCGAGAAGATGGTCGACGCCGTGATGGCCGATCCCGCGCTGGACGAGGGCACCAAAGCCGCGCGCGCCGACGCGCTGCGTGCGCAGTGGCAGGCCGACCACGAGAAGGTGGTCGGGCTCGGTGGGCTGCGTATCATCGCGACCGAGCGTCACGAGAGCCGGCGTATCGACAACCAGCTGCGCGGCCGCTCGGGGCGCCAGGGCGATCCCGGGTCTTCGCGCTTCTACCTGAGCCTGGACGACCCGCTGATGCGCATCTTCGCGGGCGATCGCGTGCGGGCCATCATGGACCGTCTCAAGATGCCCGAGGGCGAGGCCATCGAGGCCGGCATCGTCACCCGCAGCATCGAGAGCGCGCAGCGCAAGGTCGAGGCGCGCAACTTCGACATCCGCAAGCAACTGCTTGAGTACGATGACGTCGCCAACGATCAGCGCAAGGTCATCTATCAGCAGCGCAACGACATCCTCGATGCCGTGAACCTGCGGGCGCAGATCGACTCGCTGCGGGACGGCGCGATGACCGATCTCGTGCACCAGTTCGTGCCCGAGGGCAGCGTCGAAGAGCAATGGGACCTGCCTGCTCTGGAGAAGGCCCTGCGCGAGGAATGGGGTGTCGACGCCCCGGTCACGTCGTGGGTGAGCGAAGCCGAATCGATCGATGTGGACGACATTGCCGAGCGCGTGCTGGCGGCCGCCAAGACCGCCTTCGAGGCCAAGGTGGCCCAGGTCGGTGAAGAGAACTTCACCGCGTTCGAGCGCGTGGTGCTGTTGCAGACCATCGATTCTCAGTGGCGCGAACACCTCGCGGCACTCGACTACCTGCGCCAGGGCATCCACCTGCGCGGCTATGCACAGAAGCAACCCAAGCAGGAATACAAGCGCGAGGCCTTCCTCCTGTTCGGTCAGCTGCTCGATGCGGTGAAGAACGATGTGACACGCATCCTCATGAACGTGCGTGTCCAGTCGGCCGAGCAGATTTCGCAAGCCGCTGAGCAGATGGAAGAGCGCGCCGAGGCGATCAGCAACGTCACGTATACCGCCCCCACGGAGACCGGCGATGTCGAGACCATCGCCGGCGCGGCGGGCGGCGCACCGCGTGCCGGTGATGTGCCGCGCGTTGGACGCAACGACCCCTGCCCGTGCGGCAGTGGCAAGAAGTACAAGCACTGCCACGGCAAGCTCGACTGACCCCGCGGCGCTGCAGCGTGCCGCCATCCCGGAGGAATCCATGCCCGTCCAGCTCCCCATCCCGGTCGAGGCCGATCTGCTGCCCATCGCGGGCGTGCGCATCGGCGTGGCCGAGGCCGGTATCCGCAAGGCCAACCGCAAGGACCTCACGGTCTTCCTGCTCGACGAGGGCTGTGCGGTGGGGGCGGTGTTCACGCGCAACCGCTATGCCGCCGCGCCGGTACAGGTGTGCCGCGAACACCTGGCCAGTGGTCAGGGCATCCGTGCGATCGTCATCAACACCGGCAACGCCAATGCCGGCACCGGCGAGAGCGGCCTGGTCAACGCGCGCCAGACCTGTTCGGCGCTGGCGCGCTCGCTCCATCTGCACCACGAACAGGTGCTGCCGTTTTCCACCGGCGTGATCATGGAGCCGCTGCCGATGGACCGCCTGCTCGGTGGTCTGCCCGCCGCGCTCACGCACGCCGCGCAGCCGCAGCACGATAGCGGCGCGCACTGGCTTGCTGCAGCCCAGGGCATCATGACCACCGACACGGTGCCCAAAGCCGCGAGCGTGCGGTTCACGCTCGGTGGGCGCGAGGTGCGGGCCACCGGTATTGCGAAGGGGGCGGGCATGATCCGGCCCAACATGGCCACCATGCTCGGCTACCTGGCCACCGATGCGGCCGTGGCACCTGATGTGATGAACGAGCTGGCGCGGCGCCTGGCCGACGTGTCGTTCAACCGCGTCACGGTTGATGGCGACACCAGCACCAACGATTCCTTTGTCGTCATTGCCACCGGTCGTGCCGGACATGCCGTGATCGACGACATCGGCAGCGCCGACGGCCAGGCGCTGCTGGCCGCGCTCACGCCGCTGGCGCAGCGCCTGGCCCACGCCATCGTGCGCGACGGCGAGGGCGCCACCAAGTTCATCACCATCCGCGTGGAAGGCGGCCGCAACGCCGATGAATGCCTCAAGGCCGCCTACGCGGTGGCGCACTCGCCGCTGGTCAAGACGGCGTTCTTCGCCAGCGACCCCAACCTGGGGCGCATTCTTGCCGCTGTGGGTTACGCGGGGATCGACGATCTCGACATCCGTGGCATCGACCTCTGGCTGGGCGATGTTCACGTGGTCACGCAGGGCGGTCGCCACCCGCAGTACCGCGAGGAAGATGGCCAGCGGGTGATGAAGCCAGCTGAAATCGTGGTGCGCATCGGGCTGGGACGTGGCAACGCCAGCGAGACGGTGTGGACCTGCGATTTCAGCCACGACTACGTGACCATCAACGCCGACTACCGTTCATGAACCCCTCGTTCGAGCGCCTGCTGCAGCGCGCCGAGGCGCTGATCGACCGCATCGAGGCGGTGCTGCCGCAACCTTTGGGCGAACCCGACTGGACTGCCTCCATTGCCTTTCGCTACCGCAAACGCAGCAGCGGGCACGGCGTGCTGGAACCGGTGCGTCACGTGGCTGGCATCGCGCTGGACGACCTGAAGGAAATCGACGCCCAGAAGGAACGCATCCAGCGCAACACCGAACACTTCGTGCAGGGCCTGCCGGCCAACAACGTGCTGCTCACGGGTGCGCGCGGCACCGGCAAATCCTCCTTGGTGAAGGCCTGCCTCAACACCTATGCGGCGCAGGGCCTGCGCCTGATCGAGGTCGACAAGGGCGATCTCGTGGACCTGCCCGACATCGTCGATGTGGTGGCCGGCCGGCCCGAGAAGTTCATCGTCTACTGCGACGACCTGAGCTTCGAGGACGGTGAACCCGGGTACAAGGCGCTCAAGTCCATCCTCGATGGTTCGGTGTCTGCAGCGAGCGCCAATGTGTTGGTCTACGCCACCAGCAACCGGCGTCACCTGTTGCCCGAGTACATGAAGGAAAACCTCAGCTACACGCACACCGCGGATGGCGAGGTGCACCCGGGCGAGGTGGTGGAGGAAAAGATCTCGCTGTCCGAGCGCTTCGGTCTCTGGATCAGCTTCTACCCCTTCAGCCAGGACGAGTACCTGGCCATCGTGGCGCAGTGGCTGACGTCGTTCGGCGTGTCGCCGGCGGTCATCGAGGCGGCGCGACCGCAAGCCCTGGTGTGGGCACTGGAGCGCGGTTCGCGCAGCGGCCGCGTGGCCTACCAGTTCGCGCGCGATCACGCGGGCTCGCACGGTCAAGCCACATGATCGCGGACGTGCTGGTCGTCGATGGCGGTCGCTCGGTGGACCAGACCGAGCGGCCCGTCACCGAGGTCGCGGTGGGCGTGCTCATCGATGCGCAGGGCCGTTTCCTGCTGACGTCGCGCCCCGAAGGCAAGGTGTATGCCGGTTACTGGGAATTTCCGGGCGGCAAGCTGGAGGCCGGCGAGTCGGTGGAACAGGCGCTGCGCCGTGAGCTCACCGAGGAAATCGGCGTGTGCATCGGCACCGCGCATGCCTGGAAGTCACAGCTGGTGGACTACCCGCACGCGTTGGTGCGACTGAACTTCTGCAAGGTGTTCGACTGGACGGGCGAGCTGCAGATGCACGAAGGCCAGCAGTTCCGCTGGGAGCGGTTGCCTGTGCAATGCACCCCGGTGCTGCCGGGCACCGTGCCGGTGCTGCACTGGTTGCAAGAAGAGGCTTCGTCGGCCTGACCCGCTGCCGCTTCTGCTCGGCGCGGACGACCGACTCAGCTCTTCTCGAAATCCGGGTCGCTCTGGTTTTCCTGCTCGGGCACAGCGTACTGTTCGCTGGCCCAGGCGCCCAGGTCCTGTTGCTTGCAGCGCTCGCTGCAGAACGGGCGCCAGCGATTGGTGGGGGCGTACACACTGTCTCCACCGCAAGCGGGGCAGCGCACCACACGTTCCTGCCTTACCGGGTTCATGCCCTCACGCGCACAGGGTGAGTTCGAAACTGCCGTCCTCGCCTGCTGCGTGCAGACGCTGATCGGCGCCCATGCGCATCAGGCGCACCGAGAACATCAACCGATTGCCGCTGATCTCCGGAATCATGCCGGGCTCGGGGTCGATACGCAGGCGCAGCAGCTGGAAGCTGCGCCCTTGCGGCAGGTTTTGTTGGTACTGGCCGCCCACGGCCACCACCTTTTGCGGTGTGCCGGTGTCTCGCATCATCTTGAGCAGCAGCACCACGGCCTCAGCCAGCGGTGCCAGCGAGCGCGACCAGGCGGCCAGTTCCGCCTGCCGCTGGCCGGCGGGCAGGTGCTGCCAATGGAAGTAGGCGGGAAGATCGAACTCACAGGTGCCGCCGGGGATGCTGATGCGGCTGCGAATGGCCATCAGCCAGTCGTTTTCCGTGAGTCCGTGCCCCGGCTTGCCGGCGGTCTCGGCAATCTGCGCGAAACAGCTGTCGAGCTGCGCGATCACCGCGTTGAGCGCGTCCTCGGAGATGGCGGGGTTGCCGCGGTAGCCGATGAGCGTCTGCTTGTGGCGATCGAGGTCCTTGAGCACATCGGACTTCATGTCGGCCCGCGAGGCCACATCCATGATCTCGAACAGCGTCTGGATGGCGTAGTGGTGGTCGAGCGCGTGCTCGCGGGGCACCAGCAAGGCCAGGCGCTTGAAGAGTTGCTCAAGCCGCAGGTAGGTGCGGATGCGTTCGTTGAAAGGATATTCGTAGAGGATCACGGGCGCTGGGGCCGGCGGCGCCCAGGGCCTCCGGCGGTCCGATCATAGCCCGAAGCGTATCGACAACCGGTCGATGTCGGCGTGCAGGCGGTCCAGCTCGTCCTCGTCGTTGAATAGAACGATGTCTGCCGCGGCCAGGCGGCGTGCCCGCGACGCTTGCTGTGCCATGACGGCGTGGATGGTCGGGTCGTCCCAGCCGCTGCGTGCGCGCACGCGGCGCACCTGGGTGGCCTCCGTGCAATCGACCACCAGCACCCGATCGAGCTGCGCCCGCCAACGGGGTGACTCCACCAGCAGTGGAACATCGAACACGATGCAGGGCGCGCGGCTGACCCGTGCAAGCGATGCGATGGCCTGCGCCACGATGGGATGCACGATGGCTTCGAGACGCTGGCGGGCTGTGGCGTCCTTGAACACCCGATCGCGCATCGCTGCGCGGTCCAGCGCGCCATCGCTGTCGATGAAGTCGTCGCCGAAGGCATTGCGGATCGCCTCGATGGCAGCGCCACCCGCCGCCGTGCTCTGGCGCGAGATGGCGTCGGCGTCGATCAAATCAGCGCCCAGGGTCTGCAGGCGTGCGCCCACCGTGCTCTTGCCGCTGCCGATGCCGCCTGTGAGGCCAAGCCGCCAGGGCTGTCGCGTCATCGCAGGCCGACGGCAGCCAGGATGGCCTGGGGGCCGAAGACCATGGCGGTGAGGCCACCCAGCGCCAGGAAGGGGCCGAAGGGCACGTAGCCGCCTTCGCGCAAACGGCCGACCAGCTTGATGCCGATACCCACCACCGCGCCGATCACCGAAGCCATCAGGATGATGGGCACGAGCGCCTGCCACCCGAACCACGCGCCAAAGGCGGCGAAGAGTTTGAAGTCACCGTAGCCCATGCCCTCCTTGCCGGTGAGAAGCTTGAAGGCCCAGTAGATCAGCCACAGAGAAAGGTAGCCCGCCACCGCACCCCACAGCGCGTCGGCCAGGGGCAGCGCCAGCAGGCCGGCAGCCGAGGCAACCAGGCCAGCCCACAGCAAGGGCAGTGTGATGTCATCGGGCAGCAAGGTGGTGTCCCAGTCGATACAGGCGAGCGCCAGCACCGCGGCCGCGAAGCCGCACCAAGCCAGCCCGCTGAGGTTCAGTCCCCAGCGCCAGCCCGCCCAGGCGAACAGCGCGCCGGTGGCCAGCTCCACCGCGGGGTAGCGCAGCCCAATGCCCTTGCCGCATTGGCTGCAGCGCCCCCTGAGCGCCAGATAACTCACGACCGGGATGTTCTCGTACCAGCGGATGAGGTGCCCGCAATGCGGGCAGGCCGAACGCGGCACAAGCAGGTTGTAGCGGGCCGGCTCCACCGCCGCTGCTTCCTGGCCTTGCAGTTCGGCGCACTCGCGGGCCCACTGCTGCTCCATCATCTTCGGCAGGCGGTGGATCACCACGTTCAGGAAGCTGCCCAGCAGCAACCCGAGCAGACCCAGCAGCGCCGCAGCCGGCGCGCCGATGGCGATGTCGGCCATCAGACCACCTGACCGAGCTTGAAGATCGGCAGGTACATCGACACCACGATGCCGCCGATGACCGTGCCCAGCACCACGATGATGATGGGCTCCATCAGGCTGGAGATGCCGGCGACCATGTCGTCCACTTCGGCTTCGTAGAAGTCGGCGGCCTTGCCCAGCATGTGGTCGATCGAACCGGACTCCTCGCCGATCGCGCACATCTGCAGCACCATGGACGGAAAGATGTTGGCGTTGGTCATGGCCGCGGTGAGGCTGGTACCGGTCGAGACCTCCTGCTGGATTTTCTCGGTGGCGATGGCGTAGACCGAGTTACCGGAGGCGCCGCCGACCGAGTCGAGCGCTTCCACCAGTGGCACACCCGCACCAAACATGGTGGCAAGGGTTCGCGTCCAGCGTGCGACCACGGACTTCTCGATCAGCTCGCCGAAGATCGGCAGCTTGAGCAACGCCCGGTCCATGAAGCGCTGCACCTTCTCGTTGCGTTTCCAGGCCTGCATGAAGAAGTAGAAGCCGCCGCCCAAGCCACCGAAGATGAGCCACCAGTAAGCGACGAAAAATTCGCTCATCCCGATCACGAACAGGGTGGGCGCGGGCAGGTCGGCGCCGAACGACGTGAACACCTCCTTGAAGGAGGGGATCACGAAAATCATGATGACCGCCACCACCACGAAGGCGACGATGATCACCGCGGTCGGGTACATCAAGGCCGACTTGATCTTCGACTTCAGGGCCTCGGTCTTCTCCATGTAGGTGGCGAGGCGATCCAGCAGGTCTTCCAGGATACCGGCGGCTTCACCGGCTTCCACCAGGTTGCAGTACAGGCTGTCGAAGTACAGCGGGAACTTGCGGAACGCGGCGCTGAGCGAAGTGCCCGTCTCGACGTCGGAGCGGATGTCGTTGAGCAGGCGCGTGACGTTGGGGTTGGGGTTGCCGCGGCCCACGATGTCGAAGGCCTGCAGCAGCGGAACGCCGGCCTTCATCATGGTGGCGAACTGGCGCGTGAAGATGGCGATGTCCTTGGGCTTGATGCGCTTGCCCGAGGACGTGCGGCGCTTCTTGATCTTCACGGGCAAGATGCCCTGGCGGCGCAGCGTCGCGGTGACCTGGTTCTCACCTTGCGCGCGGGTTTCACCACGAACGGGCTTGCCGTTGCGGTCCTTGCCCTCCCACTCGAACACGAAGTCCTTGACGCTCTTGCTTGCAACGGTGGCCATGAAAAGTCCTCAGGGAGCCGGAACGGTTGTGGGGGTCATTCGTTGGTCACACTCAGCACTTCCTCCAGGGAAGTGAAGCCGAGCTTGACCTTGAGCAGGCCGGACTCGCGCAGGTTGCGCACGCCCTCCTTGCTGGCCTGTTGGGCGATGTCCAATGCGGTGCCCCCGCGCAGGATGATGCGCTGGATCTCTTCGGAGATGGGCATGACCTGGTAGATGCCGACGCGACCTTTGTAGCCGTTGTTGCAGGCAGAACAGCCCACCGGTTTGTACGGCGTCCATGTGCCGTCGAGCTCTTCGGGCTTGTAGCCCGCCTCGAGCAAGGCCTTGCGCGGAACGTCAAGTGGCGCCTTGCAGTTCGGGCACAGCCGGCGCGCCAGGCGCTGGGCGGTGATCAGGATGACGCTGGAGGCGATGTTGAACGTGGGGATGCCCATGTTCATCATCCGCGTCAGCGTGGTCGGCGCGTCGTTGGTGTGCAGCGTGGACATCACCATGTGGCCGGTCTGTGCGGCCTTGATGGCGATGTCGGCTGTTTCCAGGTCGCGGATCTCGCCGACCATGATGACGTCTGGATCCTGACGCAGAAAGGCCTTGAGCGCGACCGCGAAGGTCAGGCCCGCCTTTTCGTTCATGTTGACCTGGTTCACCCCGGGCAGGTTGATCTCGGACGGGTCTTCGGCCGTGGAGATGTTGACGCCGGGCTTGTTCAGTATGTTCAGGCAGGTGTAGAGCGACACCGTCTTGCCCGAGCCGGTGGGGCCGGTGACGAGCACCATGCCGTACGGACGCTGGATCGCACTGAGCAGGCGTTCCTTTTCCTCGGGCTCATAGCCCAGGGCGTCGATGCCCAACTTGGCCTGGCTCGGATCCAGGATACGGATCACGATCTTCTCGCCGAACAAGGTGGGCAGCGTGCTCACGCGGAAGTCGATCACGCGGTCCGGGCCGACCTTGAGCTTCATGCGCCCGTCCTGGGGCACACGCTTCTCCGAGATGTCCATGCGCGAGATGACCTTGATGCGCGAGGCCAGCTTGTCCTTGATGGCCACGGGCGGCGAGGCGATCTCGCGCAACTCGCCGTCGATCCGGAAGCGCACGCGGTATTGGTGTTCGTAGGGCTCGAAATGCAGGTCCGACGCGCGCATGTTGAACGCGTCGATCAGCATCTTGTGCAGGAACTTGACGACCG
>VFQP010001788.1_pt1 | contig 26663 bp, 47 predicted proteins | sample 3512351 | NCBI WGS metagenome assembly VFQP01 (sample SAMN10412372, study PRJNA504923) | tailings metagenome | isolation source: Relicate 1 Philex TSF1 revegetated site | place: Philippines: Tuba, Benguet | collected 2017-08-29
CCCCCCCCGGCCCCCCCTCTCCCCCCCCCCCCCCCTGCATCGCATTCGCAATGTACGCATCCGCCAGTCGCGGCAACGCCAACGGCTCATCATGCGTCCATACACGCTTTAGCAAAGTATACATCTCCCTATCCTCCACAATCCCTGGTTCCACCAGAGCATGTGGCCAGTGTGCCTCCTTTCTGTGTAGCCCCTGCCACAACATTCGCATTTGTCTATAACTCTGCCTGTAATCCGTCCTACTCCTCTGATGTCTGTGAATATCCTCCTCCACATTATTCAGATGGCTTTGTACCTGCACCAGACGACCTATGTGGGTGGCCAACGTTACGATTCTGGTTTCACCGGCTTTTGTGCCTGGGCGGAGAGAGGTATGGGGTTCCCCCATGGGTGGACCGGGGACTGCATCTTCGTCTACGAGCTTGTTGAACAACATGTTGACCGTGCCTGGATGTGGTGGTGTGTGTTGGTGGAGGGGGGGGGTGGGGGTGGGGGGTGGGGGGGGTGTTGGTGGGTGGTATGTGGTAATGACAAGTACTACACACCCATAATGATAACTACTTACACTCATAATAACAACTATCAACACTCATAATAATAACTACACCACCACCATGGTCATAAATACTACACACCACTCATACCACTGATGGTTAATATCGCAAGTTGTTCAGGCTCAACAGAACACAAAAAGCGCCCATACACCTGACGATCCAGTCCTGGCTTGCCTGCTAGAATCTGTGGTGGGTGAGGTGTAGTGTGTGGGGTGTTGTATGCAGTGTGAGGTGTAGTCTGCAGTGTGAGGTATGCAGTGTTATATCATATGTAGAGACAATGGATGTGCTTTGCATGTGGTTGTCACACACACACTCTCACCCTCCCTACACACACCCACACCCACACACAAACCTCTGCAAATTCTTTACGCAGTGCTTCTTCCAGTGGCCCTGTCCATTGTGCTATGAGCTGCTTTGCACCACCAGTGCTCGTCAGGCGCCCCACCCGAGCGAGCTCTCTGCGGGCCTGGGCGAGTTGCTCGGCAAGTTCCTTGGTAAAGTTGATCTCATTGTCAAGCTGTTTACGCCACAGATCAACCATGGTGGGTGATGTGAGCGTGGTGCGCATGTAGTTGCACACGAGGCTCCATGGTTTGTGTGCGCAGTGTTCAAATTTTGTGTTTTGGGGCCACATCTTTTTGGTTTCCTGCCCCGCCATGTGGAGGAAATGGACCAGCTCCTCTTGTCGCTCCTCCAGTGTTTTGGGGCGCTGAAACATGGGGATTGCATGCGTGGGCTCATCTGCGTGCATTTCGTCCAGCCATGCTTGTTCTGCTCGTCGCACAAGGCTGGTTGAAAGCCAACGAACACTCGATGATGGGGTGGCGGCTTCCTCCACGCACAACAACGCTGCAGCTGTTGCATTTGCTCTAGTATGGACGAGTGCATGCGACCCCAGCCGCTGCAAGGGCATGCTGCTGGTTTAGTTGTGTGTTAATAGGTTGTAAATGTGGGATTTCACATGCGTGTGGTTGGGTGGGTTGGTGGCGTGATGTTGTCTTTGATGGAGTCTTTCTTGTGGCTGTTGTGTTGTTGGCTGTTTGATGATGTGCAAGTGGTTGACTGTGGGCAATGTTGTGTGACTAGTCAAACTGCCTTTTTTGCCCGATGGTTTTTTCCCGATGCTGGCAGCACAACAAACCACAATGTCTAACTACACTACATAATGTCCAAGCGAAACTCTCCCCACTGTATGCTCGTCTTCACATAAATTGGCGATACCAACGATGGATGGTACTCCATAAGCCACAACCTCAAACCTGTAGCTCCAATACGTTATGAAGTATGTTTGGTTCTATCTGCTGCTAGCCGTTGCTGCCTCCGACAGCGTTGCTGCAACCGATGACCACAACTGGTGGATTGCACGGTTGAAAAAGGTTGCATCGTTGCGCAGTGGTAAACAGAGACCTCCATATGACATCACCGTGGCCTTGGCAGCATCACTCGATAGGTATGCACAAATTGGACTCTTGGGGATCCCCTACGCCTCACTCTACACTTTCTCCCACAACAGATTTGAGGCCCTGGAACTTCTGTGTCAGCACTCATGGCCTGGCACCATTACGGCTGCTGTCTACATTCCACTCTGGCAAGCACGGGTCCACTTACCCAACGTCTCTACGTCCTACCATGGCCTTGGGCTGCCTGAGGCGCTCGTTCAATTGGAGGGCATGTATGACCACCTGCAAACCCCTGAGGGTATATAGGGGATGTATGGTGTAGGGGATATATGGTGTAGAGGATGTGCAACATTCCCTATAGGGCAAAATTTACTACACACATAGTAAAAGTAGTAGTAATGGTAGTAATAGTAGTAGTAATAGTAGTAGTAGTGGTAGTAGTAATATGTGCAGTAGTAGAGTAGTGCATTGACAGCAGTGATATGCATACTACCTCACACACACAACAGGTGCATGTGCACTAGACATGGATGTGTATGCAGAAGACGTTCCAGAGTTGTCTGATTGGTTTACATTCCCAGTCAACAGCATGCGGAACCGAGCACTGGCCATGGTCAACACTGAGGTGCGTGTGTGTTGTGTGAATATGACAGTGTGTTGTACATGAGAATAGACACAATAACACCCGGGAGAATAGGCACAATAACACACACACATAACCCCAGGTGGTCTTGTTGCTCGATGCCGATTTCATCATTGGCCCCTCCCACTGGGCACATGCGCTGACCCATAACCAAACAGTGTACAACATGCTTTCAACACTGTTGCAGCGGAAAGCCGCCCTGGTGCTGCCAGCACTGAGAGACATTGATAACCCAGAGTATGTCTCCACAACAGACAGCAAGGCGTTTGTCGCAGATGCCATTCGACGTATGTGGTCATGACATGTGGTGATGACATGTGATTCAAAGGGGCATGTCAAGAGGGTCAACATGCATGATTTTATCTATGGTCAACATACATGACTTTATCTACCACATTGTCATCATACAGGGCACGTCATCCACCACACAAACAACCAACCAAACACAGGTGACAGTAAGGAATACATAGTGCAGCAATTGCGTGCACAAAAGCTGTTTCCCTTTATGATGCCACACCATGCCGACACTGATTATGATCGCTGGTGTAATGCCACACAGCCATATTATGTGCCCTATGCGTTCAAGGGGCGACAACCAGATGGCTCCCCTGCGGTATGTAATTGGGGGGTGGGGGGGGTGTATTTCAGGGTGGTGTATACAGCACAAAAGAAAGCATACACATCCCACACACGCCCTGTGTACACAGTATGAGCCCTATATTCTCACGCGCACACATGGCTTGCCATCCTATGACGAACGGTTTCGTGGTTTTTTCAAAAACAAGATAAGTTTCTTGTGGTACCTCCACGTGCTTGGGTACCAGTTTCATGTCGACCCTGAGGGCTTTGTGATTCACTACCCCCACACCAAGCAAAACATCCCACAGCAAATGCACAGCGCAAAGCATCATGAGGTATGTGATGGGTGAGGTGTCCCTGCTGCGCTCTTTATGCTGTGGTACAACCATACTGCAACCCAATATACTGCAACCCAACATACTGCATACCAACCCAGCTGATGCGTATCTGGAGTGAGGAGATGCCAGCAGCCATGGCAGATGGCACATACAAGCCCATTGTGGGTGGTGGCATGACAGGCATGAAGCACTCTCGAGCACGCCGAAAGCTACCACTGGAGGAATGATGATGATGATGCGAGATTTCATACACCTGTATTTTAATTGTACAACTTTTACCTAATTTTGCCAAACCCATCTGTCCCATTTCACAGACATGATGATAATCACTGATACAAGTAGGAAAAAAATATCAAAATAAAGATCAGTCCCCCCCCATCATTGCTGGTCCCACAACAGCCTCCTCCTCCACCATGCGTCCAACTTGCAACACCTGTACGTCTCCTCCATCCTCTTGTTGCTGTGCTTCCATGGTCCCCTCCATGCCCCCCTCCATGGCCCCCTCTATTGGCTGCTCACCCTCTTGCTGCCAATTGTGTGTCCAAAAGGACATGACATAATTGGTGTCCTTGTAGTGGCGGATGCATTCGGTGGCGTTGAAGTGATCCGACTTGAACACACATGAAGGTGGCTTGCGGCGCCAATCATTAAAGACCATTTTGGGTGGCAACAGCGTAATGTCTGTGCCGCCAAGCTCTTGCTCGTACAATTCCACAGCCATTTTGAGCATGATGGGGCCTGTAATGACTTCTGCACCATGCTTGCCCCCAAACAACTGTGTGCATGATGTGTGTGGATGATGTGTGTGGATGATGATGCGGAAATGGTATATACTTGTACAGTATGATGCCAGTCACAAATATACACATGTACAGTATGATGCAGCACACAAGGCTCACCTGTGCTGTGATGAGGTTGAGGCAGAGCAACCAGAATTCATGACGGGGCACCGATGCCATAAACGCGTTGGGAATGTTGTGTTCAAATTCTGTGTCGTTGGATAATGTGCCCAGGACCAGCGTTTGGTTTTCCAGCAGGGACTCGATGGGTCTGACAAGGAGCATATCGAGGTCTGCATAGATGCCACCATATGTGTACAGGTACCTGGGCGTACAGGTGCGCTGTGGCGTCGCGACAACCACAAACCCACCACCTAAAAACATACATGTAGCGGACAGCGTCAACCTTCATGATCTTGACAGGCAAGCGGTCATAGGTGGGCCGAAACCAGCGAAACTTGCTAGTCACGAGCTGATCGTTGTCTAAATCGGTCCACAGGCGATATGTCCATTGGGGCTGCAATCCCAACCAGCTTGCTCGCCATGGGGCATATGTTTCTGGGACGTTGTTGTCAATCCACGTTTGGTGTATCAAACGGGGGATCCTGTGCGTTTGCCTCTTCAAGTGCACGGGGGAGCTCAACTTGCTATGCTGATTCACAAACAGTGCAAATGATATGATTAATGCGATTGCAACAGCTAGAGGCGCAGAGTATGCCATGCACGCTGGCATGGTGTGCTGCTGATGTTTAGAGATCAAGATGATAGATGTTGAGAGTATGTGTTGAGCATACTCTGGAGGTGCATGTGCAATGCTGATCAAGCTGTCAGCAAGAATACATGTGGGGTTAAATCAAGGCTCACGCACATAATTACAATACATGTATATGTTGAACACACTGCGTGGTGTGTTCACCATCATGCCACCCCTACAACCCATCATGGTAGCCAGACTGCAGGCATACCACCCAATCCAACATGCAATACCTGCACACCCTGCTTCGCAAATTTGGCGAGTCGCCCACTATGTTGTTATATAGTTTACAAGCAACTACCCTGGGCTCTTGATCCTCCCCCCTACTCCTGCTAACCACATTTGCCAGGACAAGTTCAATAGGGTGCACATGAATATTTATGTGGCCAGTTATGCCCGGTATGCCCAGTTCTGGTTCCCAGTTCTGGTTGGGCATGGGTGGCTGGGTGGCCAATAAACATTTTTCGACACGCTTTACAGTTATCTTTTTGATTTCCTTCTCTTCTTTTCTGTTTGGAGAATCACTTAAGCCCAGAGGGGGGGAGGGCGTGCACGTGATGACACCATATTCAGATGAAATTGCGCGTACTGGTGAGGATGGAGCTGGATCCAGACAGGGAGTAGTTAAATGGTTCAGTTTCTCGCGCGGCTACGGGTTTATCACCGACACGCAGTCGGGGGAGGAGTATTTTGTGCACCAGGTAAGTGGCAGTGGATCGAGCCATTCTACTGTCAAAAGCGTCACATTTTTAGTTGATCATCCAATCATCCAATCCAAACACAGTCCGATATTATTATGGAGGGCTTTCGTTGTTTGCGTCTTGGTGAGTCGGTGGAGTTTCATGTGGCGGACGCCGATGGTCGAATCAAAGCCATCAACGTAACTGGTCCAGGAGGAGCCCCCCCACAGGCATGATGGTGATGGCTATGCCCGAGAACACACATATTGGCACACAGAATAAGCAGTACACACCACGAGCGTCCCTTGGTCACAACAACAACGCACAGGGTGCCCCACCCAGAGCCCCCAAACCCGATGACGCCGGTGAAACGCCAGCACAACCGAGCCAAACTGGTCCTTCTTCTAGACCCCAGAAACAACTTCGTGGTCGTGGCCAAGGTGGCCGCGCCGGCCGTGGTCGTAGCCGCGGTCGTCGTGGTGCACCCGAACAGGACCCATCAGAACCTATGGGCACTTCCACAAGCGCTGCTGCTGCTACTTCCGAATAACATTCTGTTGCAGGACTTGTGGGCATATTAATATTCATAAACCAGTTTTGAAGGTCACGTCACTGCATAATGCACGTGTACATGTGCAACAAGTGAATGTGATGTTTCCATATTCCACATTCACCAAGTGATATGTGATGTTTCTATATTCCACATTACCATTCACTGTATTCATTGTTGCACATTTCTGTATTTCAACACGATGTATGCTCTAATTGAATTTTTGTGAGTACATGCGCGACTGGTGTTTTGCGGTGGTTGTTTTTTCCACATGGATTGTGCACATGTGTTGCTGGAAAAACTCTTTTGGAATCTCCACACTGAACTTGACGTGACAAGGGTTTGTGTTGTCTATCATCCTATCTCATCCTTTCTCGCTGTTGTAATCCTTCCAATCCCTCTGCATGCACGCCTTAGCATACCCCAACGTGCGTCCATCGTGGTGCTTGTTTCATCGCCGTAGTTTTGTAACCACCTTGGCACAGCACCACGCGAGAAAGCTCTGCATCACCAGCATGGCTAACCATGCTGATGGGGTTGCACAGTCCACAAGTCCACAGGTCGTTGTGGTTCATGGTGTGGATACTACAGGAATATCTGTGTGTCACAAATCAACAACGATGCAGGTGTCACAGCGTGTGCAAGAGACAGATGCCCCTGTCATCGTGGCCACTAAGGCTCTGATGGCCACCACAACTGGCGTGCTCTCCCTTGCCCAAGGTTGTGGCGCGGGTGTAGCACATCATTCCCCTCGTTGAACCAACCCATCCACACCCGGCCCATCCCCCCAGGCATCGTACACTGGACCCCACCTGCAAGGGCATTGCAAGCAGCAGCAGATGCAGCAGCAGATCCCCAGATGCAGGGATATGGGCCGTGTGAGGGAACGCCTGCTTTGAGAGAAGCACTCAAGGACAAGCTTGCCCGTGAAAATGGGTTGCAAGGGGTATGTGGATGGGGGGTAGAGTATGTGGTGCGTGCAGAGGATGGGGTGTGTACAGAGGATGTGGTGTGTGCAGAGGATGCACATCATCCCACACACAACAACCTCATCCCACACACACCAACATCATCCCAACACACAACAACCTTATCCCAACACACACCAACACCATCGCAACACACACTAACACCATCGCAACACACACCAACATCACAGTATGAAGTCATGGTCACATCTGGGGCGAACCAGGCATTTGTGAATTTAGTCGTCAGCCTTGTGGACGCAACAGATCGTGTTGTTTTATTTGCACCGTATTACTTTAATCATCTCATGGCACTGCAAATGACAGGTATGTATGGGGCCTGGGTGGGATTGTATATGGGGGGGGTGTTGACAGCATGGCATGCCATGCATATGTACCACCATTACAATGCTACTGCACATCCATGTACTCCTACAGGAACAAACAAAAACTACTGCACACAACTACTACACTGTACCACCAACTACAGGTGGTGGGAGCAATGTGGTCATGGCACCATGCCATCCCGACACCCTCCATCCCGACCTCGACTGGCTCGCAAACTACCTTGCCGACAAGAGCAATGCTGCTGCTACAAAAATGGTGGTTATTATCAACCCAAACAACCCAACGGGGGTGCTTGTGGACCTACCAGATTTGGAGCGGGCCCGAGCGATGTGCGCAGATGCTGGATGTTGGTTGGTGATGGACAATACATATGAACATTTTGTATATGATGGACGCACGCATCATTGCATAGGTGGACCAAATGTATTGAATGTGTTTTCTTTTAGCAAGGTATGGGTTTTTTATTGGGTATTGCCTGGGTTCACAAAGGGTATTGCCCATACACAAAGGGCCTCAACACGTTTGTCCAAAAGAACAAAGACACTGTGATGCCGCTGTGGTCAGCAACAGCCACCTTGTGGGTCACCTTGTATCGTATGTCTGTACTCCTGTGTATTTCTGTGTATTCCTTTGCTTGTTATGCCATACACCTGTACTCCTTTACCTGTATTCCATACACCTGTACTCCTTTACCTGTATTCCATACACCTGTACTCCTGCACCCTTTGATTTTCTGCACCCATACACCTGTATTACACTCTTGGACACACACTCCTACACGTGTATCGTGCACTCCTCTACACCTCAGGCATATGGAATGATGGGGTGGCGGGTGGGCTACATTGCCTACCCCCTCCCCTCTGATGGCTCCCCCGACCTACTAGGTCCCCAACTCCTCAAAGTGCAAGACACTATCCCCATATGCACCGCCCAGCTGCCACAACTTGTTGCGTTGAAAGCAGTACAGGAGGGACGCCAATGGGTGACAGACAAGGTTGAAGGCTTGACAACCAATCGGAATGCGGTGCTCGATGCGCTGTCACCTGTCAAGGAGGGGGTGGTTGGTGGAGAAGGTGCTATTTATTTTTGGGCCAAGTTGCCAGAGGGAATGGAGGATGACCAACGGGTGGTGGAGTGGCTGGTCAAGCGCCACAGGGTGTGCATCATTCCTGGTAGTTCGTGTGGTGCGCCGGGGTATATTCGGGTTGCGTATGCAAATTTGGATGAGAAAACGTGTGCAGAGGCATGTGACCGGTTGAAGACGGGGTTGCTGGAATTGGTCGAACAAGGGGGGAAGATATTGGATAATATGCAACCTGCACTGGCTGGCGTGTAAACATGGAGTGTAAAAACGTGCTGCACAAACCACAAGAGGGAGTGTTTGTGTGCATTGCCATCCTGTGTTGTTGAACACATGCTTTGTTGAATACCTGTTGTTATTTCAGCATGTTATTTCAGCATGTTATTTCATTGTTACATGGAATGCAATATTGTCCATAGTAATATATAACAACGTTGTTATAGTCAACATGCCCCTCTCACACTGCCAATGCATCCTCTCACACTGCCAATGCAGCATTCTCTGGTCGCCCAGAAGGCCATGTGGTGTTTTTGACTGGTGCCAGTGTTTTCTCTACTACTGCAGCTGCAGCTGCATGCTGTGCTTTTCGGGCATTGGGGATCACCTCCAGCACCTCGAGTACTGTTGTGACATTTGCTGCGACTTGGGCACATGTTGGCATGCCTACCAATGTACTGGCAATCTGTGTGTGATGGGTGTGTCATGGTTGTGTTGTGTGATGGTGCATTGTGACGTGATTGTGTTGTGTCATGGTTGTGTTATGTGATGGTTGTGTGCTCTCTCTGTATACGTATGTGAGACAACACATATACAGACACTCAACACGCACTCAACATGCACTCAACAGGCATGTTCACACTACCCACCCACACGCTACCCCCCCACACGCTACCTCAGGTATTGTGACCGCCGCACCAAGACACACTGCAGCTATGTCAGACCCAGCAGCAGCAGCAGCAGCAGTGGCAGCAGCAGCAACATGCTTAACAGCAGGTGGGGCAGGGTGCCATGCTGGTGGGCCCTATGTGGATGGTGTGTGTGCGTGTGGTGTGCAAGTGGTGTGTGTGTGGTGTATGTGTGCATGGTGTGTGGCATGTGGTGTGGGCAAGAAAAAAATTGAATGACGACATGTGTCCACACATGTGGACACACACACATACACAACACACACACACACTCACGCACACCTGTGGAGAAAGCAGTCCCATGGACAACGGTGATGCATTAATCACACCCACACCCTTTGATTGCAAGTAGGGGAGCTGTGCTACCAGTGTATCATCTACGGGGCATGCATGACAATAGGACAACACCACGTCTACAGTTCCAGGTGGGACCCTGTTGAGGGGGGAGACTCAACAATATGTATATACACACACTATACACAATAAATATGTACTCACTGGAGCATTCTTCTTTTTAAGAGTGTGTGTGGATCCCACAGCACAACAAAACTGCTCCCCCACAGCACAACACAACCCCCTACCTATCCAACACGTAACGAAAAACACCCAACGGCAACCCCGTGATGCCAATGTGCCGCACCACCCCAGCATCCCGCAGCTTGACCAACGCAGGCAGTGTTTCATTCACCACCTGATCTAAATCCCCAAATTCAATGTCATGGCACTGGATTATGTCTATGTACGAGGTTTGTAGGCGCTCCAGGCTTTCTTGTACGCTGGCAGTGACACGCGATGCTGAAAAGTTGAAATGCTCAACATCGGGACCATAGCGACCCACTTTGGTGGAGAGCACGATGCGATCACGGGGGAGACCCTGCAGGGCACGACCAAGGACCTGTGTTTTTTGTGTGTGTGGGTGTTGTGTGGGAAGGTGTAGTTGTAACGTTGTAACGTTGTTGTTCAGCATACCTGTTCGCTGCGCAGAGAACCGTAATATGGTGATGTGTCAAAAAGGTTGATGCCTGCTTGGAATGCAGCGTGCACAGAACGGATGCCCTCTGCTTCATCAAAGTTGTCCTGTTTTACGGGGTTGGAACGTTGATGTGATGATGGACATGGTGTGCTGCTCATCATCATCGTCATATCATACCGAAAAAACGCCACCCAATGGCGATGCACCATATCCCAGTACTGATACTGACAACCCCGTATTGCCCAGGGGACGTTGTGGCAAGGGGGGGAGCAGTGCCATGTCGACAATGTTTGACCGTTGTGTGTTGGGGTGGATAATCACTCCCAATACGCTACCAATACGCTACAACAATACCGTGATGCAATAATGCACTACATACACTACGTCCACTGTGAATGCCATCACCACCTAACCCACCGAAACAAAACCTTTTTCACATTGAACCCATTAAAACACAAAACCCATACATATAGTCTACTATTTCATACTGCAATACACTACTACACCATCAGGATGGCTGCAACAGCAGCCTTGAAGGCCAATGTTGATGCTGTATCACGAGACTACATAGTGGAGCCCCGTCTTGGTACGGTTCCGTTGCGCCGTTGTGCCTACATACAGTAGAAAACACATATTCAGCACAAAACACAGCATGTTACAGTGCACAAACCAACATCCATTGCAAACCCTTGATCTATACTCAACCCCAGATTACAGCACCGTGGGCGCCGTAGCTGGTCCTCTTGTAGTAGTGGAGCTCGTCAAGGTATGGTAGTGATCGGTGAGTGCAACAGACGAGTGCAACAGAGGAGAGCAACACTGGTTCATCCATGCAACCCTACCTGCAGAAACCCAAGTATTCTGAAATTGTCAACCTGCGTCTGGGAGATGGTCAAACACGTCGTGGACAAGTTCTAGAGGTGGATGGCAAAAAGGCTGTGGTGCAGGTCTTTGAGGGGACCAGTGGCATCGACAACAAAAGCACCAAACTCGAGTTTACAGGAGAGGTATGGGGGGTGTATGGGGTATTGAAATGACAGAGGTGATGATCATATACATCACTGAACATCCACAGGTGTTGAAAACGCCCGTGTCTCGTGACATGCTTGGGCGCATCTTCAACGGGTCTGGCAAACCCGTAGATGGCGGGTATGTGTTGTTGCTGGTGGGATGAGCAGTGTAACAACACATGTGCTCACCCTTGGGATGGGTATACTTTTTGCTGTGCTCGTCGAACCAACACCCATCACCCAACACCCATCATCATCATCATCATCATCATCATACCACCAACAACACCCTCACTCATCACAGTCCGCCAATCCTGGCAGAGACTTTTCTCGATATCAACGGTTCCTCCATCAACCCTGCAGAACGCACCTATCCTGAGGAGATGATCCAAACCGGCATCTCCACCATTGATGTGATGAACTCCATTGCACGTGGACAAAAAATCCCCCTGTTTTCAGCTGCTGGTCTGCCACACAATGAAATTGCAGCACAAATTTGCCGACAAGCTGGCTTGGTGCAGCATGAGGGTGAAGATGCCAAGGTATGCGGTGTAACGGGGAATGCCCTTTTTTGGTGTGCGTATCTGTCGTTATTCACATATGTACGCACGAATACACACAGACGGATGAGTTTGCTATTGTGTTTGGTGCTATGGGTGTCAACATGGAGACTGCCCATTTCTTCAAGCAGGTACTGGTGTTGTGCACACCAGTCAGTGCGACCTGCTCAACAATGCATGTGCACCAACATCCACAAACCAGCACCCTTGACATCCACAAACCAGCACGACATCCACAAACCCTTCTCGTTCACAAACCAATAGGATTTTGAGGAGAACGGTTCTATGGACAAGACTGTGCTGTTTCTCAATCTTGCCAATGATCCCACCATTGAGCGCATCATCACACCCCGTATCGCACTCACCACCGCCGAGTACCTTGCCTATGAGTGTGGCATGCACGTGCTGGTCATCCTGACAGACATGAGCTCCTATGCCGATGCACTTCGTGAAGTGTCTGCTGCCCGCGAAGAGGTGCCCGGTCGCCGTGGGTATCCTGGATACATGTACACGGATTTGGCAAGCATTTACGAACGCGCTGGGCGTATTGAGGGGCGCACAGGGTCTATCACACAATTGCCGATTCTCACGATGCCCAACGATGATATCACACATCCCATCCCGGATTTGACGGGGTACATTACGGAGGGGCAGGTGTATATTGATAGGCAGTTGCACAATCGACAGGTGTACCCACCCATCAATGTGCTACCCTCCTTGTCTCGACTTATGGTATGGGTGGATGTGTGTTGTGTGTGTGTGTTGTGTGTGTGTTGTGTGTGTGTGTGTGTGTGTGTGTGTGTGTGTAAAGCAAGGGGTGATGTTGGTGATCAATCAATGTACACTCACCTACCCACATTCCCTGTATATATGCCCTACATACATTTCCTACCCACACATCCCCTTGCACACATTCCCCTACATTCCCTTACACACATTCCCCTACCCACACATTCCCCCACCCCCCACACATACACACCAACACACACACAGAAATCAGCTATTGGCCCAGGCATGACACGAACAGACCACTCTGAAGTGTCCAATCAGCTGTATGCCAACTATGCCATTGGTAAAGATGTGCTTGCTATGAAGGCAGTGGTGGGTGAGGAAGCACTGTCATCAGAGGATTTGCTGTATTTGGAGTTTTTGGAGAAATTCGAGGGGAAATTTGTCAACCAGGTTTGTTTTTTGTGTGTGGGGGGGATTTTGGTATGGGGTGTGCTTGGGTATGGGGTTGTGATTGGGTGGGGGGATGTAGTAGGCAGGGGATATGGGAGCCACCATGCAGCGCGTGATGGCCTGTGTATTGTAGTGTTCTGTTTATGTACTGTGCTTGTTACTTCCAGCAGTGGATCACCAAATAACACACCTACACACCTGGTACACCTACACACATAGGGGTCGTATGAGAACCGAACCATCTTCGACTCACTGGACCTGGCATGGACGCTGCTGCGAATCTTCCCACGTGAGCTGCTTCGCCGTATCACTGTCAAGACGCTGGATGACTGGTATGACCGGGAAAAGCCAGAGTAATGGGTGGTGAGGGAAGTCATGGTGGTGAGGGAAGTAATGGTGGTCGGTGAGGGCGCTCGAGAGTCGCATGGATGCAACAGTTGAAAATTTGTGGTAAAAACTTTAATGTACATATGCTACTGCTTGTTATAAGCACTTGCAATAACATAAAAACAATTATGCACCGCGTGATGAGAATCTCTCGTCCGATAATCTACCATCATCGACAATGTCTTGTTATTGCACGCAGCGTTTCCAAGGGACGCCCGTCCATTGATGATGTGGAACGATTGTCACGAGGTGAAGGAGCAAAACGTCGGGGAGTAGGATCGAGGGAGGTCCCACATAGGCTCAACAGCGATGAACGTGTGCAGTTTGACTTGGCCAAAAAACGGTGTGTGCTGTGTGTCGTGTCCAGTGTGTGCACAGTGTGTGTCCAGTGTGACATGTGAACAACCACCAACCCCTTTCCCTTTCCCAGGTGCTTTCTCACTGTCAAGGGCAGCGCATACAGACGTACGTGCACACCCAGTGACACCGTTGTTGTTGCATACATGTGTTCTTCACCTTCTTCACCCACCAACCAACAACAGGGGAGCGCAAGGGCAGCCCCCTGGCCAACATATACAGGCAGTGGTGTGATGCACGGGGCCAGGTCACATGCCTGGTGTCACAGCAGCTGGGGGATGTGGATGAGGCCCTTGTCTTGTTTGACCTGTCCACATTGCGTGATATACACCACATGCACACCGTTGCCACTGCACTCCATACGGCTGCAGTGCAAGATGGAAACGTGAAATTGGTTGATGATACAGCACAGTTGGTGCCATTTACATGCATCACAGATGTCCCATCACCAGCGTTGACCAGTACGTTGACCAGCCATGCAATGGGCAGTGCACGTGATGATGGGGTGGGGGAGGATGCACATGTGGCAACATCGTCCCATGGGAGTGTTGCTGCTGAGCATGGTGATGATCACACAATGCAGGTGGTGCAGGTTGCACATGCATGCAGTGGCAGCATAGACGGTGATTTCAGTATTGAGAGCACAACATCCGCCACCAGCAGCAGCCATGATGACGATGCAACACCCACCACACCCACCACACATGACACATATGATGATGATGCATGGGCTACCCGTGCAATATGGCAGTTGCCACCTGTGGTGATTGCATTTGCCTGTAGTCGTGCTGCCAGCAAAGAGTTGGCTCTGATGTTGACCAAGGTGGCCGGGCAGGAATAGAGAAAGTAGAGGGGGTAGGTTGTTTGCATACTTGATCATGCATTGAGTGACATTGCTTGCCTGAAATTGTGTGATGTTGTGCATTGTTGATGTCTGTTGATATTTCTCCATTGATAATGCGTATCCACTGAAGCCCACCGTGTTTTTCCTGTTTTTTAATAATTACTTTTTCTTTACGTATTTTACGAGTATGACGTCATTTCATGATCCCTCATGAGTCATAGTGAAGGTCTGTTACACATCATACCGATAATGAAAACCCTGAATCATGATAATGAAAACCCTGAATCATGATAACCCTCATTCATCATGATAATGATACCCCTCATTCATGATACCCCTCTATCATGATGTCACCACCCAATGCAGGTCTGGTGGTAGGAGGCTCAATTGTGCAGCATCACGTGCCCTTTTATTACGGCGACACACCTCTGACAGTTCCTCCACTGCCTCCAACATTGCCCTGTGTGTGATTAGAGTGTGTTTGAGTGTTTGTTTGTGTGTGTGTGTGTGCACAATTGTACCTTCAAGTGTCAAAAAACACAACACCTATCATCATCATTATCATCAAAACCACCTATCATCATCATTATCATCAAAACCACCTATCATCATCAACATCATCATCGTCGTTGTTATTATCAACATTATCATCAATAACATCAACATAATACAATAATACCTCCTATCTCCAGCACCAGAAGCTACACTCGCAGCTGCCTCCATAAAACGTGCACGATCACTGTCAGACACAGCAACATCAGGGAGTGCACGCAGTGTGTCTGACAGGGATGCCAGTGCTGTTTGGTGAAGGGCCTACGGGTTTGGTGGGTTGGGGGGCGGTGGAGGTTGGTGGAGGGTATATACGGATGTACAATGTATACGAGAATACAATCTGTATGTGTGTGTACGTTCACATATACATAAAACAGCATTGGGAACATTGTAGTGTAATATAATACACTACTGCACATTTCCATCACCACCTACAACAAAAAATACACACAAAACCTACACACCTGCAATGTGGCAAACAGCACATCCGACAGAGGCTCCTCCCTCGCAGGCGGCAACGCCCCCACCACCCCCGCCAACGTCATACGCAGCAACACACCCAACCGGGGCCCCACTGTGTCTGACAAATACCCCGCTGCTTCATGAGGAACTTTCTTGAGAAGGTCCAGATCGAACAGCCGTACCAAAAAGGTGAGTATAGAGCCACATGCTTCTTTGTGTTGGACCAGCATACCCTGGAGCGCTGCGTCAACCAACAGAGGCAGGAGTTCTGGTGTGAGTACGATTGCTGGGCAATAGGCGAGTGTCCTGTGTGTGGTTGGTGATGGTGGATGTTGGTACGGTGTGTAAATGTGTGTGTGTGTATGTGTGTTTATTGGTGATGCATAGTGTTGTTGTGATTGATTGGGTCATGATTGGGTACATCCATGCACATGCATCATCCATACATACACATGCATCATCCATACATGCACATGCATCATCCATACACACCAATTCCCCCATAATCCCCCTGTTCCATAATGCTCACCTGTATGCCAGTAAAAACAAATCATCAGCCAGTTCAGGCTCATTGTCAAAGTGTTTGAGAGACTGCAAAGAAGTCAACGCCGTGCGCAACAGCCCACCCAGGAGCACACCTGGGAGGTGATGATGATGGTGGTGGTTGCGTGTCTATGTACAAGTGAGTAATGTTGTGTTTATATACAAGTGTAAAGTGCATGTCACATGATGGTGTATTTGGTCATGGTTTCACACAATGTATAATACAGTGCAGTAATCTAACAACCACATCACACGCACTGCGCTCATTCCAACAAAAGCAAAGAACCCATGCATTCACAACCAACACCCGACCAAACATGACACACATACAGACAGACAGACACACACAGGCACACACACACACACACACACATACACAGAGAAACAGACCCACGGGACAACCCCCCCCCCCATCCATCCACCCACCCACCCACAACCCCCCTTACCCACCCATTACATCATACCAAGGTCACCCGCTCGTGAACTCTCATCTCCATATATTTTGATCACCTCACTTGCGACATACAGATAGCTAGAGTGCGGCTGCGCAGCAAACCTACGGGGCAACGTGTCGAGCAGCTGCGGTAACAATGGAAGGCTGTGCTTGTTTGCATTTCGCAGTGCGTATCGTATACAGCGGGTGGTATGTTCTGCAACATGTTCATCTGAGCCACTGATATCGAGTACGGCGTTGAGTTGGGGCCATGCAGCCTGTAGGAGCTGTGCTACGTGTGTGTCAAGTGTGAGATACCTGTATGGGTGTGGGGGGGTGTAGGTGTGTGGGTGTGTGGGTGTGGGTGCATGTGAGAAAGAAAAGAATCAGCAGGCCATAAACAACCAGCACACAAACAAAAACGCCCACACACATACAACACACATACAACACGCACACTACCCACATACAACACACACACACCCCACACCCCACACACATACCGAAACACCATCGCCATCCGATCCACCTGTTTCATAACAGCACTCCCATCCAACCCTGATGTGCTGTTATTTTGACTCAACAGCTGCCCCAGTGCTTGTGAAAGGGGCCCCATCAATGCGGCACACGAGGGGCCCTGTTGCTCGGGGGGGAGTTGAGAAACAACACAACACACTGCCTCAATAACCTTGTGTGGGTGATTGTGTGGGTGGGTGGGTGGGTGGGTCGGTGCGAAGATGCACGTGTGTGTGTAGGTACATGTGTGTAGGTACATGTGTGTGTGTTATCTTGTCAGTATACATGTAAAACATAACAGTAACAGTGGGAAGCAACAACACAGATATACAGCAATAACAACACACCCATACCCCAGCAATCACAACACCCCCCGCTCCCTCCCCATACCTGATGCACATCCTGCTCCTCCAACCCCATCCCCTGTCCACCCCCACCACCCCCCACCACCTGCGCATACAACCCCCCAAACAGCGGCATGGCCTGTGTCAACGGCCCCGCACATGCCTCACACACATTCCTCAATGCCAGGGTAGCTGCGGATGCTGTGTCTTTGTGAGAAAATGCAGCGACCAGCATCTTCAGGAGCTCCAGTACGATGTTCATGTCTGTTCCTTGTCTCACACTTGCATCGAGCCACCCACTGTAGCTTCCCACCATGAGGCATGCGGTGTATTGGAGTTGTGGGACGGGGGGGAGTTGCGGGAGGGAGGTGAAGAGGGCTACGAGGAGGGGGTCACATGGGGTGGGGTATATGCGGTGGACAGCCCTGTTGTTGGGGCCGGGGAGATTGGTGTGGTTTGTGTGGGGTGGTGTGTCGACATGTGTATACACAGACACATGACCAATAGTAGCAGTATAGATATACATACTCCTAGTAAAATCATCAAAACAAAACAATACTATCAACATCTTTTTTAACAAAAAAACATACCGAAGGCAATACAGTGCAGCCTCAGCAGCCCGCCAATCAAATGCCCCCCCTGATGCCACCACCTGACTCAGTGCTTGTAGCGGCTGCATGAGCAGTGTCAACAGACGTGTGCTATCAAGTATCTTGCCTGCATCCAACAGCGTGTCACCTGGGTGCGGTGGGAAACGAGTGGTAGGGAAACGAGAGGGGAGGGTGGGTGTGTTGATGGGTGGGAGGCGGACTGGGTTGCGCAACACATATGCGCACCATCATATACACCACCACGTACATCTTCATCAAGACCACCACATACACCGTCACATACACCATCACATACACCACTACATACACCATCACATACACCATCACATACACCATCACATACACCGTACCTATAGCATATCGTGATCGTTTAAAATCAGCTCGTTCATCATGATGCCATTGATCAAAGTTGACTGGATACACCACTCTCCCACGTATAAGCAACACCAATCGCTCAAACACAGGTACAAAGAGGGATATTCGACGTATGGTTTCCTCTGGACCTACTGCGTTGCTGCTAAGTGGTTCTGTTGTGTTTGGTATGGGAGGTGTGTATTGTATGTGTGGTGTGGGAGGTGTGTGTGGGGTGGGAGGTGTGGGAGGTGTGTACATGCACACATGTGTATAACTATGGATATGCACCACTCACGCCACTCACACAACACAAAACACAAACAACAACAATACCAGCACCAACATCAATCATTACAATACTTGCACGTATACATGCATTACAAATACCATCAATGGATTGGGGAATCATCTGCCCAGTAAGTTCATACACCAGTGATGTCCAAAAGTTAAAGCTCATGCTGCATATAGTATCATCTGGGAATGCTGCCACATCCAACATGAGTTCAACAAGTGACATCATCTCTTGTGAACCTGTGGGTGTTGGAATGTGCGTATATGTATATGTTGTTGGAATGTGTCTGTTTTTGTCTTGTGAGTGTACATGTCGCGCATTGTGTATTTGATGCACATATTGTTGGCAAGTGCATACTACACCACACAAGTCATACACGATGTACACTACACATTACATACACACACATTACACACACATTACACACACACCATTACCTGAGGCCACCATGGCAACAAACCCCTCTCCCACCTCAGCAAACAGACGTGCCATACCCTTGGCTGTTTCTTCATCATCATCATGATTTGATGCTGTGTAATGAAGGGGCTACAATCATGCGTATGTGTAATTGAGGGGGAATCATGTGTACATGTATGTGTAATGGAGGGGTAATGCATGTGTATAGATTATGATATCTATAGATTCCAGGGAAGGCTGGAGGACATAGGAAAAGACAGCAAGCACACGCACACACACAGAGACACGCACACACACACACACACACACAGAGAGAGAGACACGCAACCACATACCCACACACCACACACCACAACACCCCCCCCCCCTCTACACACCTGGTTCAGGTGGCAACTCTGTCCCATCCCTCTCTGCCTGCAACCTTCTAGAAACAACCAGAAACCTTGATCTCAACGCCACCACATGCTGCGTCAGCATCACCGCCAGTGGCATGTGTTGTTGCAGGGGCCGTCCCCCCTGACTGACTGATCCCAACACCTCAATGAGTGCTTCTACTGCAATGTCAAAGTGCCCAGGGCGGTTGAGGCTGACTAATGCAGCATTCATCTGGGAGGGGGGGAGTGCATGGTGGGGGGGGGAGGTGGAGGGTGAGGGAGGAGTGGAGTGCATGGTGTGGGGGGGGGTGAGGGGGGGCGTAGTAAAAATGGTGGGGTGATGTTGAGGTAGTGGTGGAAGGGAGTACAAGAATCAACAAGTAGTAGCAGCAACAACAAGTAGCAACAAGTAATAGCAACAACATCATAACATCATACCAGTGGGTTGTTACACAAGGAAGCAGCATCACTGTCAGGTAACCCTGCAAGCTTCACCCACGCAGCAAATGCCTCTAATACTTGAGGTACCAACTCAGCTGTGTGTGTGTGTGTGTGTTCATGTGTGTGTTCGTGTGTGTGTTCATGTGTGCACAGCAGCAACGTGCATTGTTTCTAACTCAACGTCGGTTTTCTCTCACACATACCCACACACATACCCACACAAATACCCACACAAATACCCTCAAACTCATACACATACACTCATGTACACACACTCATATGCACACACTCTCAGACACACACACACGCAATCTCACATACACTCATACACTCACACACACTCGCCCATACACCCACACACCATTTTCAGCAAGGCATGCAGACATGAGTTGCAATGCCAGTGGCAGCTGTTGCTTAACCTCATCCAGTAGTTGACGTCTGCGATCAGGACGAATGGCTACCCTATAACTACCTGCCTCCTGTATGATTGTATGATTGTATGATTGCATGATTGTATGAGTGTGATTGTGATATGCACATGGTCTGTATGTATGCATGTATGTATGACTATGTGCGAACGAGGGTATGTATGAGTATGTGTGCATGACGCCAAGAGTGACGTCAACACGGTTCAATTACGCACGCACACACACACACATGCAGCCCCTCCCCCCCCCTCTCATCCCCCCCCTCTCACACACCTGTGGCAACACAACCAACATCTCCAACAAACACAGCAACGCAACTGCCCTGGGCTGCTGCATGAGCCGATCACGCAACCATCCCAACACACCCTCCTGCCCCCATCCAGCAGCAGGCAGGTGTGCCGCACAGGCAGCAAGCGCGATGCACAGCTGGGTGCGGACGGGGGGGGTGCCCTGACAAAATCGTATCAGCAGCTGAAGCAGGCTATCACAAAGTTGGAGTGCTGCTGGGTTGGGGAGCTCCTCAAAGTCACGTTGAACCTGGGGTTGAATAGGTAATGTTGAAGTGCGGGGATGCACACGATGAACAATATGGTTTTGAGTGTGTTTGTGAGACAGTCCACCTTGAGTTTGAGGGTTTGGGCAAAAAAGTAGTCTGCTTCCATGTTGTTGCTGTTGCTGTGGAGATATACGTCAGATGTGCTCCAGGCAGATGTGGTTTGTTGCCATGATTGGAGCCACTTATTGGCTTGATCCTTGACATTGCGATCATCGTGATGATACAAAGCTGTGATGGCTTGCAAGATGTTTTGCAGCTCTGCATTGTCTCCCATTTTGGGGGGTATAGTTGGGTGATCAATCAAAAGCTGCCAATGGTGTTGCTAGTCTCGGAGCTTTATGATAGTTGGGCATTTGCAAAAATGCCATTGCTGATGACTATGTACTTGGAGCTGTTGTGTTTTGGTTGAGGGGGGAATGGGGTTGTGTATTTATGCATCATCATCATCATAGTTTTTGGGGGCAATGGGTTTTTGCTGCAGAGTTGGTCTGCATAAAACGTACACATTCCTTTGGCAGCAATCGGAAATCCTCCCCAGCAAGGCAAACCTGGACAATTGCCCAAACCATCCAACCCCCAACCACCGTTGCACGAGTATACCCGTGCCCACGTTTTCCACACCAGCACTATATTCACTAATACTATGGCGTCCTCGTCCAAGCAGCCATTGTTGTTGGAAGCAACAGCAGCCAGTGAGGCAACAGGATGGCGTCGAGGACAGGACCTCATAGATGCCCTGCCATACATAGATACCCTCAATGACAGGCAGAAAAAGGAAGTGGAAGCACTGTTGGAAATGCAGGTATTTTTTGTTGTGGATGGCGCACATACATTGCATCTTCAACAACACAATCCTCTCGCATCCCAGATGGTTACGAGCCCCAAGACCCCTGCAGACTATCTCAACGAGCTGCCACCCTTGCCAAAATCAGTTTTAGATGTACGTTGTGTTCCATTGCACAGACACACACAGGCACAAGCACCCACAACAACATTGTGTCCACGCCATCTTCATCACCCTCACGCCACCCCACTCAGGATCACCCATTGCTCTTGGCAGAGTTGGAGCGAGTAGCCAAGCAGCAGCCCATGACGGGTATTGATGTTGCACGGTATCGACTTGATCCACCCAGTCTCACCCAACGCAATGATGTCGATGTATGGCAATCGGTACTCGACAATGCCCGGTCACAGCTTGAGCACCAGGGCAACCGCCTTCTCAACCTGGAACTGCTGATCAAGTACGGACCAAATGCATGGCGTGCAAATAACGAAGCACTTGATGTCACAAGCAAACGGTAAGCAAACGAGGTGAAGGATTATTATCATTGTATTATTATCATGAATCATTTTTTTCTCTCTTTGAGGTTGGTGTATTGTTTGAGAGTTCACACTTGATATGTGCACAACCCTCCCCATTGCCTGCACTGCCTGGTGGTTAAGGCAGCACATTGTGTACATTATCTTCATCAGCACAACCACGCTGTACCCTCACACATGCTTCACATTGCATACCCCATGTATATATTGTTATATCCCCCATGTATAAACACACAGCATACCCCATACTGTATACACACATTATATACCCCACACTGTATACCCCCTCCCACACAATCTCCCTACCACACAACAATCTCCCACCTACACAGGTTGGATAAAGAACTGGCACAGCTGAAAAAAGACATCGAGGCAATCAACCAAGCCCGGAATCTGCAGCAGCTGGACATGAAGAAGGATCTAGTGGCTTTGGAAAACGAGTGGAAGGCCACTATTGCCAAAAATGTGGAGATTGAACGAGCATGTGCAGCACTAGAGGCACAGATACTGGCGCTGAGAAAAGAAAAGGGGTATGTAATGGGGGTTTGTGTAAATTGGGGTATGGGGGGGGAGAGGAGGGGTATGGGGGAAGGAGGGGTGTGTGTGTAGAAAAGGGGTTGGTGGGGTATGAAAATGGGGAGAGGAGGGATATGGGGAGAGGAGGGGTGTGGGGAGAGGAGGGGTGTATTTTGGGGTCTGGGGGGTACCATGCTATGCTTGGTAGCATGCGTCCTGTAGGTGCATGCGTGATGTAGGTGCATACGGCATGTAGGTGCATGCGTGATGTAGGTGCATGCGGCATGTTACATATTGCATATATGCTGTTTGTTCACCACCCAGGATACCAGAACAAGGTGAAGAAGAAGATGGACACATGGAGGACACCTCATGATGTATTGCTCCTGATTATATTGTTGTTTCTCATACAATGATGATGATGTTGTGTTCCTGCGCACATGATTGTTTTCCAATCCCTCTTGATAGTTTTTACATTATTCTATAAATTGCGCAACAATCATTCAAAATTCCAAACAAGTTGGATGCTTGACGTGCAACAATGTACGTCACGCTCCAGTGAGCAAGAAAAAACGTACATGCACAGCATGCTTGTCATCAATGAAAACACACCTGACACAGAGAGACACAGCACATGCCTCAACAAATGCTCCACCACACAAAAACACACCCCAAGAAGGAGAGAGAGGAAAGCACAACCTCCTGTAGTCTTCTTCTTTTGTTGTCATGGTCATGAAAACAGAATTCTTTCTTTTTTTCTTTCGAAAACAACATGTCTCAGACAAAACAGGGGGCGACACACAATCATCACACAACAAACACCCCCAGTGCGTCCAACACAGCCTGCCACGCAATCGTCGCCGGCAGCATCAACAACGTCCCCCCCGCCACATTCCACCCCACCTCCCCACACCGTATGTCGTACTCACTCGCCAATGCAAAGGCAGCTGGGGACACTGGCAGTACAGCAAGCAGAACGAGGGCCCGGCCATAGGGGCCCTGTAGGTCGAGCAGGCACGCACAGCCCACTGCTACCAGGGGCACCAGGATGAGCTTTGCTGTCATGTAGAGAACCAGCCGAGCAATGGTGATGCATGTGGTGGTGGTGAGCAACTGCCACCGTGTGGGTGTTGGTGTGGGTGGGGGTGGAAGTATTTGCTTGGTGGGGGCCGAATGCACACCAGTGGTGGAAACGACACATGCAGCATCACTGTGTACACGGTCCACACCACCACCACCATGTGCTTGCCCCCACCAATACATGAGGCGTGTTGCGAAAAACATGCCCGTAGCAAACAATGCTAGGGGCTCTGCTGTGCGCCCCAGCAGCTCAAGCCAGGCTGTGATGAACCCTGTTTCTTGCACATACTGCTTGGAGGTGGGATCCAGGTACTTCCACCCGACTGTGGAGAGAGAAAGTATGAGTCCTATGACGATGGCCCATAGCACGTGGTTGTTGAGGAGTCTGGTGGAAAGCAAGCGCCATCGTATACGAGGTGGGGGTGGGGGTGGTTGGGGTGGTGGGGGGTGCAGTGCACGTTCTACATCCTCATCATCCTCATCGCGGGCATTGCTTGGCTGTCTTGGTACTCTATCAACACTGTGCTGTTGTATGATATCATGAGTGTCATGGTTTGTACTGCTGTCGTAAGTATCCCCATGCTGATGCCCACTGGTGTATGCATCTGGTGTGTATGCATCTGTCACAAGGTGGTTTCCCCCACCATGCTGCTTTGTCAACGACCACACACAATGCCGTTTCTGCTGTTGACCTAACATTGCACCCAGCGCCTTGCTGTCACCCAACTGACCATGTTGACCACTGCGCTGTTGACCACGTCTTCGGCTCCAGTCAACCTCAAAACCGACCAGCATGACCGGCAACTGAAATATAAACGAAGACACACCAGCCAACACACCAAGGTTGGCATATGCGGTCCCAAGCATGGCAGAGAGTATGGGGACACCCAGAATCACGGTGGAGATCCATGTAGCACACATCCAGTATGTCATCACAGTCCCAACACTGCCACGATGGAGGAGGGCGATGATGCCACACCCGACGAGGGCAAACGCGCGCACAAGCAGAAATGCAGCAATGAAACGCCAGTTGGCATTATCAGTCAGGTTGGTTTGGATGCCCAAGCCTCGCAGTACAAGTGCAGGGAGTGCTACCTGGGGTGGTGTGTTGGGGTGGACGTTGACTCATGACATGTGGCTGTATAGTGCATGATTTACAAGTACAACCTGGGGGACAACCTTACACACATCGCGTGACCTACTTTGAATACAAACAAGTTGAAAGCGGGGGCGTGTGTCTCGCTCCGAAATAGTCGAGTGATGCAGCACAGAAATCCGGTCGCTATCACAAACAATATCCCCACTACAGCGTTGAATGTTGCCACGTATTTCCACATGGTCAAGTTAACACGATCAAGTTTTCATGTGTATACCATCAAAAAGAATACGCAAACTACAAGGAAATATAAACAAAAGCTATGCTGATGATTTGGCGGTCGGTTTGCCATTCTTCGATGCTGCTGCTGCTGCTGCCCCACCGAAAAACTCGTTGTGGATGGCCTCCACTGCCCGTGCACCCTCACTGTCTGACACAATCAAACTGATATTGGTTTTGCTGGCACCCTGGCTCATCATCTTGACGTTGATGCCTTCCCGCCCCAACACCCGAAACACCTGCAGTGGTGGTGGCGGTACGTGTTTATGGGCACATATCCACAAACGGTGGCCAACCAAAACATGCAGGATGTGTACATCACTCATCTACTATATGTGCATCAACATGAAAAATGCACAACGAATTTTAATGCACCATCATCATACACGTTGCCACACACACACTACCATGCACACACATTGCCATATACACACTCCCAAACACACACTACCATGCACACACCTCCACCCACACCCACACCCGCACCACCATACCCGTTCAAGGATTTCACTAGTGCGTGATACATTACAGATGAGGGACACAATTGACATGCCAGTGGTATACCCCACATTGGCAATGTCCTTGAAATCTGACACAAGTGCATCAAGCTCACTATCCAATACCTCTCTATTCCATGGCATCCTGTGCGTGTGGGGGGGTGAGGGTGTGTGGGTGAGGGTGTGTTGTGAGAGAGAATGTGACGACCACCACCCACAACCCACAACACACAGACCCACAACATCTACAGCCCAAACATTCTACAGACCCACAAAACCTACAGACCCACGACATCTACAGCCCAAACATTCTACACCCACAACCCACAAAATACTCACAAAATACACAGATCCACACTACATACTTTGCAGGGTCCAGTGTAAGTGAAATAGACACTTCACTCGTAGCCACCACATCCACAGATATCCTATTCTGTGCAAACACACCAAACACCCGGGACAGAAACCCATACTGCCCTGTCATCCGGGTTGACACAATATCCAAGAGTGTGACTTGACGCTTGAGTACAACACTCGTGACTAGGACATCAGAGAGGTCACGTTGGGAAAGGATGAGGGTCCCCGGTGCTGTTCTGTAGTGAGGAGTGTGTGTGTGTGTGTGTGTGTGTGTGTGTGTGTGTGTGTGTGTGTGTGTGTGTG
>VFQP010001789.1_pt1 | contig 26661 bp, 20 predicted proteins | sample 3512351 | NCBI WGS metagenome assembly VFQP01 (sample SAMN10412372, study PRJNA504923) | tailings metagenome | isolation source: Relicate 1 Philex TSF1 revegetated site | place: Philippines: Tuba, Benguet | collected 2017-08-29
GGGAACCTTACGCCATACCCAATTGAAGAAAAGACCCGAGACTGACCGGAAATGATGCTTCTCATCGCACAACCGACTCATTTCTGAAAGAAACATCAGATCGTCACGGTAAAAATTTGTACAAAATTCTTCAGCGATATTTTTTGGTAGTTCTCTGCCTGGCAGATAAGTATATTACGTGTGATTGCAACCAAATTTAACGACTACAAACAAAAGACTTGCTTATGAAAAAGGTGCATTGCCTCTTTTACGGGGTAGGCTTTAAACTCCTTTCTTTTCTATTCCTTACTTTCTTTACAACCACCATTTTCGCTCAAACAGTTACCGGAACGGTCAAAGATGAGTACGGCGTCAAACTGTACAATGTCTCTGTCACTGTTAAAGGGACATCGGTTGGTACGGTTTCCAATGACGAGGGTAAATTTTCCATCTCCGCTGCCATTGGCTCTACTTTGCAATTCAGCTACGTAGGGTTCAAGCCGCTGGAAGTGACCGTAACTAATTATCAGCCGCTGGATCTTGTCATGCAGGTATCCGGGGAGAATCTCGGGCTGAGCGAAGTGGTGGTGACCGCACTCGGTATTAAAAAGGAATCACGAAAGCTGGGCTATTCAGCAACCACCGTCAGCCCTGATCAGCTTACCGTGAATCGAACGGCCAATCCGATCAATGCTTTACAGGGGAAGGTGGCCGGATTGAACATCTCAAGCCTTGGCACAGGACCGGGCAGTACATCCAAAATAAGGATACGCGGACAATCGTCGATCAATGGACAGAATGGCCCGCTTATCGTCATCAATGGTGTGCCGGTTGACAATACCAATTTTAACGAGAATACCAACGGCGTGAAAGGCGGTGGTGTTACAGCTGATGGCGGCGATGGTTTGTCCAGCATTAACCCTGATGATATTGAAAGCATGACGGTGCTCAAAGGTGGGCCTGCCGCGGCTTTGTATGGTTCAAGGGCAAAAGATGGCGTGATCATGATCACCACCAAAACCAAAGGCAAAGCGAAAGGGATCGGCGTTAGTTATAACGTAAACTACATGAATGAAACGCCGCTTGATTTTACAAAATATCAAAATCAGTATGGCCAGGGCGAGAACGGAGTAAGACCAACTGGTCCAAACCCGACTTCCGGTCAATGGTCATTCGGTGAAAAGATACAGCCCGGAATGAACTACATCCTGTTCAATAACCTGACTGTTCCCTATGTGGCACAAGGCAGCCGCATCAAAGAGTTCTATCGCAATGCGCAGAACCTTACTCACACAGTAACGCTTTCCAATACAACAGATAAAGGCGGCTTATACCTGTCGCTGACGAGTGCCGATAATAAAGGAATCATCTCCAACAATTCCTTCAAGCGAAAAGGTATGAACCTCGGGTTCACGCAAAACCTGTCCGATAAACTGACGCTGGCAGGTAATGTGAATTACACACGGGAAGTGAACAGCAACCCGCCTAATATCGCTAACCAGGACAACTCCATTCCAACCACACTCATGGCTATGGCCAATACACTGCCGCTAAGTGTGCTTGATGCGAACAAATATGATCCAACCACCGGCAATGAATACCTGTATTCCCGGTTTACCAACAGAACAAATCCTTACTGGATCCTCGCAGAACAATTCCATAATATTAAACGTGACAGGATCTTCGGAAATGTATCTGTTACGTACAAACTGCTTCCGTGGTTATCTGCAATGGGGCGCTTTGGACAGGATTACTGGAGCAGGGATGAGGACGTAAATAATTTCCCTACAGGCCAGGCATCCCGTGCGGCAGCTCCTTCAGGCTTCTACAATGGGATCTACACGCAGGAGTCTTATCGTTTCAGGGAGAGCAACCTGGATTTTCTTTTGACGGCTAATAAAACCTTTAATGATTTCGGTCTGACGGTTACAGCCGGCGGAAACCAGATGCGTAAATCCAGGAACATTAACAATGTTCAGGTAACTGATTTTGTGATAAGAAATCTTTACACCGTACAGAACGGGCGTGCAAAGGATCCTACCTACACGTTGATAGAGCAGGGCGTTAATTCGTTATATGGATCCGTCGATCTGTCATGGAAGAACTTGTTCTATCTCACCGGAACAGCGCGGAATGATTGGTTCTCGACATTATCACCTGCCAACCGAAGCATTCTCTATCCGTCTGTTTCCGCGGCTTATGTATTCTCTGAATCGCTCAAGCAGCTGTCATGGTTATCCTTCGGCAAACTCCGGGTAGGTTATTCGGAAGTTGGCAGTGATGGCGATGTAGCTCCTTATTCAAATTTGCTTTTCTACGCTGTTAATGCGAATACGATCGCGAATCCTAATGGTCAGCAGGTTTCCGTCGGCGGCCCTGTTGTTACCACCGGTACAGCCACAACACTGCCGAATGGCAATCTGAAACCAAGCAGGGTTTCAGAAATAGAAATAGGTTTGGATCTCCGGATGTTCAAGAACCGGGTAGGACTGGATCTTGCTGTATACAGCAAAACCACCCGCGACCAGATCGTTCCCGTACAGATCTCCGATGCATCCGGCTTTGTAAACACACGGATCAACAGTGGTGAGAGCCGCAATCGTGGTATCGAAGCTTTATTGAATATCGGCATTATCAAGACAAGTCAGTTCAACTGGGAGTTCACGGCTAATACAGGGTATAATAAAACAAAGGTGTTGAGCATCATCACCGATAAGCCCGGTGAACGTATCACAGTAGGTACGCACGTATTCAATGGCGAAACAAGATTGGTGGTTGGTGAAGAAATGGGGCAGATCGCCGGGTTTGGCTATCAGCGTGATCCAAAGAATGGCAACCAGATGATCTTTCAGTCGAACGGTCTTCCATTGCGCACGTCTGAATTCGTATTATTTGGCAGCGCTCTTCCAAAATGGACAGGCGGTTTTCTTAACACTTTCAACTACAAAGGTCTTTCGCTATCCGTGTTCATCGATTATAAGTTAGGCGGAAACGTGTTAAGCGGAACAAACTTCAACGCAGTGAGACATGGTCTGCATGAACGCACACTGGAAGGAAGAGAAGGTGGTGTGATCGGAAAGGGTGTTAACCAGGCAGGCAATCCCAATACGGTCTCAGTACCTGCTCAAACATACTGGGAGCATCTCCGTAGCCAGCAGATCATCGAATCGGTTATTTACAATGCAGGATACTGGAAGCTTCGTCAACTGACACTGGGATACGATCTTACCAAATTCATTCCTGCCAAATGGCCGGTGAAAGGCCTGAAGATCGACCTCGTTGCCAATAATGTTTTGATGATCAAAAAATGGATCGACAATATCGATCCGGAAAGCTTTGGTTTTGGATCAGACAACCAGGTTGGACTGGAATCACCCGGTCTCCCCACCACAAGAGGGATCGGCGTAAACGTAAACATTAAATTCTAATCAGGCAGTTATGAAACGAATATTCAATCTTACCTCCATTATATTGATCACGTTGTTTTTTTCTTCCTGCGACAGAAACCTGGAAGAACTTAATCAGAACAAGGTCAACCCGTCCACACTGGACCCCGCCATCCTGCTGAACCAGGCAGTGATCAACTCATCATTTCCTTTCAAGACCTTAGTATTTGATATTGGCGTGGTGCAGCAAATCGTAACGCCCAACGGAGGTGTTGTGGCCGGTGCAAACTTCAACCAGGATAACCGTGATATCACCACACCGCAATTATGGGCTGTCTATTATCAGAGTGTGATCAAGATGACGCATGATGCCATGGTGAAATCAAAAGACGCGCCGGGCCGGGCAAACCTTTATCAAATGGTCAGGATCTTTCAGAGTTATGCATATATGATACTCACGGACGAGTATGGCGATATACCTTATTCACAAGGGGGCGCCGGGCTGACAGATAACATTCTTTTGCCTAAATATGACAAGCAGCAGGATATTTATACAGGAATAATAAAGGAATTGACTGAAGCTTCTGCGGCGTTGAACGCATCTTCGCCAATTGAAACAGCAGACGTTCTTTATGCCGGCAATATCAGCAAATGGAAAAAATTTGCGAATTCTCTGCTGCTTCGTGCCGGCATGCGGTTGGTTAAAGTTGATCCGACACGCGCGCAGTCCGTTGTCGCAGCTGCAGTCGCGGCTGGTGTGATCACCGATAATGCGGACAATGCCGTGATCAGGCACGATGCGAATTATACGCATCCGCTGGGTGGCGGGCTGAACGGAAGTGAAGCAGCCAATTTTTATCTCACCAAACCATTCGTCGATCGGTTAAAGAGTACCAATGATCCACGTTTACCAGCTATTGCGGTACGTTATGTTGGTGCAACATCTGGTAATGGGCAGACTGCTGCTGCCGGTAATACCACTGCGGCCGTTCAGATCGGGATGCCGATCGGAAAAGATAACGGAACGATCGTGGCACAGGCAACTGCAGATGGATTGGCCAGTTTTTATGATTACAGCCAGGCAGACAGAAGAAGAATACTGAACATCTCTTCACCGGCATTTTTGGTCACCGCTTCGCAGACCTTGTTGCTGATGGCGGAAGCAAGATTCAGGAACTGGATCACCACCAGCACTGCCGCGCAATATTTTTCGGATGGGATCAAAGCTCATATGGATCAGATGGGCTCTTATCATACAGGAAGTGCCGTGTCTGCATCTGCAAGAGACACGTATGTTGCCAATACACCACTGAATACGGGAACGGAGCTGGATCAGATCAATACACAGTACTGGATCTCTTCCTTCCTGAATGGACCGGAGGCATTTGCGAATTTCAGAAGATCGGGTTTCCCGGCGTTAACGCCCAATCCTTACGGGCAACCGAATAACCCTGATGTCCCGAATGGAACGTTTATCCGCAGACTGACCTATCCAACATCAGAATTAGCAGTCAATACAGCGAATGTGAATGAGGCAACGGATCGGCAGGGTGCTGATAAATTAAGCACAAGGATCTGGTGGGACAAACAGTGATAATTAATGAAAGTTTCAATATAGCAGTTAGTCAGACCGGATGTTTCCACATTTGGTCTTTTCTTTGACCGGCGTAGGGTTCCCGCAGATTGCGCAGATTTAACTTTGCTATGGTTGAGATTACATACGTAAGCAGGATATCTATTCAGATTGTCACGCAGATAACGCCGATCAGCTTCTAATATGAGAGACTATCTGCGGAATCTGCGCTATCAAACTGAAGACAAACCCTAAACATAGGACAGTCATCTCGAAAAGACTGATAAGATCTGCGCAATCTGCGGGAACAATACGCGCAGCCAAGTGAACAACTGATCACACCATAACAAATCCTAACCAAAATGGGAAAAGAATTAAGAAGCCACGGCTGGTTTGGCCGTAAAGATAAAGATGGTATCATCTACCGGAGCTGGATGAAGAATCAGGGCATGCCTACGGATATGTTCGATGGCAGGCCGGTGATCGGCATCTGCAATACGTTCAGTGAACTAACACCCTGCAATGCGCATTTTCGTTCGCATGCGGAAGCAGTAAAAAAAGGTGTGCTGGAAGCAGGCGGTTTCCCGGTTGAATTTCCGATCATGAGCCTGGGTGAAACCTTATTAAAACCTACGGCGATGTTGTTCCGGAATCTTGCCAGCATGGATGCCGAAGAAAGTATCCGAGGCAACCCGATTGATGGCGTGGTGTTGCTGACAGGCTGCGATAAAACAACGCCTTCCACGGTAATGGGCGCCGCAAGCGTAGGCCTGCCCACTATTGTAGTGCCCGGCGGACCCATGCTGAACGGCCATTATAAAGGACAAATGATCGGTAGCGGAACGCATGTCTGGAAGTTTGATGAAGACATGAAGACTGGTAAGATGACGCAGGAAGAATGCGAATATGCAGAGAGCTGCATGAGCCGCAGCATCGGCCATTGTATGACAATGGGCACAGCGTCTACCATGGCCTGTATGGTGGAGTCACTCGGCCTCACGCTGAGTGGTGCTGCCGCAATCCCGGCGGCAGACTCCAGAAAAAAAGTGATGGCACAGTTAAGCGGCAGAAGGATCGTTCAAATGGTAAAGGATGACCTGACCATTGATAAGATCCTGACGCGTGAAGCATTTGAGAATGCGATCATCACCAATTCAGCGATCGGAGGTTCCTCCAATTTCGTGATCCATCTGATGGCCATCGCGGGAAGGATCGGCGTAGAACTCACGCTGGAAGATTTTGACAGGCTGGGAAGCAAGATCCCTTTGCTGCTGAACCTGATGCCTGCCGGCAAATACCTGATGGAAGATTTTTATTACGCAGGTGGCTTGCCTGTGATCCTGAATGAACTGAAAGATCAATTGCATAAGAACGTCATAACAGTCACGGGAAAAAATCATCACGAAAATATTGTCAATGATCATAGCTGTTATAACCCGGAAGTCATCGCTGCCTATACAGCGCCATTTAAAGAAGAGGCAGGCATCGTTGTTGTTAAAGGAAATCTGGCTGAAAACGGAGCCGTGATCAAGCCCAGCGCTGCAACACCTTCACTGATGAAACATACCGGCAGGGCGGTGGTTTTCGAAAGTATCGAGGATTATCATGCAAGAGTGGATGATCCGCTGCTGGATATCGATGAAACCTGTGTGATGGTATTGAAATACGCAGGACCTGTCGGTTATCCCGGAATGCCGGAAGTTGGTAATATGGCGCTACCTAAAAAAATACTGGAGAAGGGCGTCACAGATATGGTGCGTATTTCAGATGGACGCATGAGTGGAACCGCTTATGGAACTGCCGTGCTTCATGTATCACCCGAATCCGCTATCGGTGGAACGCTTGCACTTGTACAGAACGGCGACCTGATAGAACTGGATGTAGAGCAACGGAAACTTCATTTACATATCACCGATGATGAGCTGCACAAACGAAGGGAAGCCTGGCAACAACCCAAACCTGCAGCAGAACGCGGTTATGTTAGTCTTTATATCAAGCATGTAATGGGTGCGGATAAAGGAGCGGATCTCGACTTTCTGCAGGGAAGTTCGGGGTCGGAGGTGACGAGGGACTCGCATTAGAAAGTTAAAATTCAAAAGTAAAAATTTTAAAAATAGGGTCTTCGTATCTAGGATAGTATGGAAGTAAATAACAGGGTTTGTTTAAGTCAAAATTCAAAAGTAAAAATTAAAAAACAGGGTAACCGTATCCGATATTTTATGGTAGCAAAGAATAAAGTTTCTCTATTGATTGGTTCGATGATGTGTTTGATTGCAATTTTTATAGATGGTGGTTTTGTGTTTGCGCAAAACACACAAGTTGCATTGAAGGATGCTTATAAGAATGTATTTCTGATGGGCACTGCGGTGAATGATGAGATCGTTTCGGGAAAGAATAAGGGCATGCAGGATATTGCGGTCCGTGAATTCAATGCAATCACCGCTGAGAATGTGATGAAGGCGGCATTGATCAATCCTAAACCCGGTGTGTTTGATTTTGCTCCGGCGGATAGCTTTGTTGCCTTTGGCGAAAAGCATAAAATGTTTATCATTGGTCATACATTAGTGTGGCATAACCAGGTGCCAGCCTGGTTCTTCACTAATGCAAAAGGTAAACCCAATACAAAGAAAGAACAACTGGAGCGCCTCAGATCTTATATAAAAACCGTGGCCGGGAGATATGCGGGCCGTGTTCATGCATGGGATGTAGTGAATGAAGTAATAGGAGAAGATGGCAACTACCGGCCAACAAGCTGGGTAAATGCGTTTGGGAACGGAGATACACTGGTTAAGTATGCTTTTCTTTTTGCATCGCAATATGCTCCGGGTGCAGCGTTGTATTATAACGATTTTAATACCTGGCGTCCTGCAAAACGTGATGGCATCATCCGTATGGTAAAGATGCTGCAAAAGGAAGGTATCAGGATCGATGGAATAGGCATGCAGGGACACTGGGGACTTGATTATCCCAACAATAAGTATATCGAAGAGGCGATCGATGCTTATGCTTCCTGCGGTGTAAAAGTGATGATCACAGAACTGGATGTGGATGTGCTGCCGCTGACAAAAGAAGGACAGGTGATCGGACAGGGAATGGCGGATAAGCAGTTTCAGTTGGAAGAATTCAAATCCTTTCTTGATCCCTATCAAAAGGGATTACCCGATAGTGTTCAGGCTTTGCTGACCAAACGTTATGCAGAGCTGTTTTCGATCTTTTACAGAAAGCGGGATAAGATCTCAAGAGTTTCTGTGTGGGGGATTGCTGATGACATGAGCTGGAAAAACGATTACCCTGTACCAGGCAGAACGAACTATCCGTTGTTGTGGGACAGGCAACTCAAGCCAAAGCCTGCTTTTGATGCGGTATTGAAAATACCAGGCCTCAAATAAGGGTAAGCAAGTTTGAGATATGCAGGAATACGAAAAGCGTTGGCGGTGGAATGGATCTGATACTTGCAGATGCGCAGACGAAAGTTCCATTGAGATCATCTGCGATCTGCACATTGACCTGTGTATACCTGTAAATAGATAGTCTAACCTTTTTGAAGCTGCCCTTACAGTTCCACGGATTTTTAATGCTGCTCTGTTTGAAGAGACCACACTTTGTTAATAAGTTTTCTTGCATATTGTTTCGCGTTGGCGCGAATTTCTTCCTCGGTATAACCTGCAGCGGTGGATGCGCCATGAAAATACAGTGGATCAATGTAATTCATCTGGCTGTGGTAAGCTGTTTGTTCCAGGTTCTTGCAGAATTCAGGCACCCGGAAATGTTGAAACCCCAGGGCGGTATAACTGCTTTCGGAAGATCCGACGGTAAAACTTGGTATAAAATGCTTTCCCTTTAGCTTGTCACCCCGCGAACCGTAAGCGAACTGGTAAGCAAATACTTTATCAAACCAATGCTTCAGGATCGCAGGCATACCATACCAATAAAATGGATACTGGAAGACGATCGTGTTATGCCGCAGCAAGGCTTGCTGCTCAGCGTCGATATCTATGTTAAAGTCGGGATAGAGTTCCTGTAAATTCCTGATCTCAGCGGCGATCGGGTTTTTCTTCAGTTCGTGGATAATGGTGCTGTTTGCAAATGATCTGCTTAGATCCGGGTGAGCGACTATGATTAAGGCCATACTATCATTATTATAGTTGCAAAACTATTTTTAGTAAGTTGCATTCACAATAACTATCCAAATGGATAGCTCAATTGATGCAATATGAAAGCGATAGAATGTATTGGTGATCATGTTAAGCTGGATGGAAAAGCATATCCCTGCACCGTCAGCCTGACGATGGACCTGATAGGAGGTAAATGGAAAGCGGTGATCCTCTATCATCTAAAGTATGGTATAAAGCGCTACAATGAATTGCGCAGGGAGATGCCTTCTATTACTGAAATGACCTTAAGTATTCAGCTGAAGCAATTGGAACAGGATGGGCTGGTAAGAAGAAAAGTGTATGGCACGAAGCCTCCGATCAAGGTCGTTTACAGCCTGACTGATGTCGGGAAAACCCTGGTTCCTGTGCTGGAGGCAATCACTTCCTGGGGAAACCAGGTGGTGCAGGAAAGAGGAGAGTTTGTCAGTGCCGGATAGCGCCATAGATATTATAAAGCCTGCTTTGCTTTTGAATAATCCGTCAATCCCAACCTGTTTCCGAAAGGGTCTTCAAATTCTACTGCATATCCTGTCATGATCTCAAATGGTTCGCTGAAGAATTTGATTCCCTTCAATTTCAAATTATCGTAGATCTGCCTTACGTTATCTACCTTAAACCAAATGGCAGGAGCGGCATCAGGTCTGTTACTAAGAATGATTGCGGGTTCATTATTGCCCACGCCGAACGCAGTCATGCCTTTGTCCGGAAAGTCGAATTTGATTGTAAGACCAAGTGTTTTACTGTAGAAGTCTTTTGCCTTGTTCAGGTCATTTGCCGGCAGGAAAAAGTTATCATAGTCGATGGTGATGTTCATATGCTCAAGGCTTAATAAGTGATAAGTCGATACCCAGTTTAGTAAATCCTTCCACTCCTTTTTCTGTGATATAGAAATCTTTTTCACCCGCTTTCTCTTTGGCCAGCCAACCGGTGCTGATAAATCTTTCCAGTAATAAGCTGCCCAATTTTCCGCCTATATGCTCGTAGCAAAGTTTGGCGTGTTTTGTTTCAGTTTTTATTTTCATTTCGGTTCTTACTGATTTTGTTCAAAGCTAGTCGGGTGTCCTGAGCATGTCTATGACGAAACTCATCATTGGCTGTAATCTTTGTCATTGTGCATGGTGGTAAGCCTGATTTGTGACTGCATCTGTTTAACTAAATCGGTGGCGTAAGGTTCCCGCAGATATACGCAGATCAAAGCGCGCAGATACGCAGATTTTATTTTATGATGTCATCTGCGTATCTGCGCGCTTTATTTCTGCGTACATCTGCGGGAACCTTACGCCATACAACGTTAAAAAGACTCCAGTAGCTTTACCCCGCCGTCGTTTTTTAAATTATGGACAGATAGATGAATGATCGTATCTTACCTTCGTGTCATCTTTCTGTTTGAATCTTAATCAACCTGACAATGAAATCGTCTCTTCCATTTGTTCTGCTTTGCCTTCTTATCTCCACGAAGCTCGTGGCGCAAAAAAAGCCAATCGAGCTTTACTCACCGGATGGAAATCTTAAAGTCTCCATCACGATGACTGACAAAATATACTACGATATCATTGCAGGAAGGGATACGCTACTGGCCAAAAATCATCTTGGTTTATTACTAAGTGATGGAGCCCTGGGAACAGCGCCGAAACTGCTCTCTTCAAAAAAGTCAACCGTCGGCGAGATCATTCAGCCGTATGTATCACTGAAATACTCCAACGTGAAGAGTGATTACAATCTTCTGCAACTGAAGTTCAGCGGTGACTACAGTATTGAATTCCGGGCATTCAATGACGGTATTGCGTATCGTTTTATCACCAATCGCAAAGGCAGAGTACAGGTAATGAATGAAGAGCTTGCCATACATTTTCCGGAGCAATACCTTCTGCATATGCAGCAGAACGGCAGTTTCAAAACTGCGTATGAAGAAATGTACAGTCATCTCGAGTCTGACCAATGGAAACCAACTGACCGCATGGCTGATCTTCCGTTTTTGATTGATACAAAAAAGAAATATAAGATACTCATCAGCGAATCTGATCTTTCAGATTATCCTGCCATGTTTCTTAAGAGTGCTGATTCCAATGGTGCAGTTGCTACATTTCCCAGGATGCCGCTTGAGTTCGGGCCAGATGGAGACCGCAGTCAGAAGATCGTCCGCTCGGCAGACTATATTGCAGAAACAAATGGACAGCGAAGTTTTCCATGGCGCTATTTTGTGATCACAAAAGATGACCGGCAGTTGCTCGAAAATACTATGACGTTGAAGCTTGCTTCGAAAAGTATGATTACGGATCCGTCCTGGATCAAGCCCGGGCAGGTGAGCTGGGAATGGTGGAATGATGCGTCGCCCTATGGGCCTGATGTAAACTTCGTGTCTGGATATAACCTGGAGACTTATAAATACTATATCGACTTTGCATCCAAGTATGGGATCCGCTATATCATTATGGATGAAGGTTGGGCGAAGAGTACAACGGACCCTTATACTCCCAATCCAAAAGTAGATGTGAAGGAGCTGATCCGCTATGGTAAAACAAAGAACGTTGATATTATTTTATGGCTTACCTGGCTCACGGTGCATAACAATATGGATCTGTTCAAAACTTTCAAAGAGTGGGGCGTGAAAGGAGTGAAGGTTGATTTTATGGACCGCAGTGACCAATGGATGGTGAATTATTATGAGAATGTGGTGAAGGAAGCAGCGAAGCATGAGATCGTGGTGGACTTTCATGGCTCGTTCAAGCCGGCTGGACTTGAATATAAATATCCTAACCTGCTTTCTTATGAAGGCGTTAGAGGGCTGGAGCAAATGCAGGGGTGCAAGCCCGACAATACGATCTATCTTCCATTCATGCGCAATGCCGTTGGTCCGATGGATTTTACACCTGGTGCAATGATCAATCTGCAGCCGGAAGCATACAAATCCGAGCGGCCCAATGCCGCCGGTATGGGTACACGCACAGCTCAACTCGCCATGTATGTCCTTTTCGAAAGCGGCCTGCAAATGCTGGCTGATAACCCGACTCTTTATTACAGGAATGCGGAATGCACCGAGTTTATTACGAGGGTGCCAACAACCTGGGACGAAACCAAAGCGCTGGCAGCTACCGTGGGCGAACTGGCCATTTTGGCGAAAAGAAAAGGTGGTAAGTGGTTTATAGGTGGACTTACCAATGGTGCGAAAGAAATGAGAGAAACAGAGATCGTCTTTGATTTTCTTGAACCCGGTAAAACGTATACGATCACATGGTTTGAAGATGGTATCAATGCCGGTCGCCAGGCGATGGATTACCGGAAAAAACAGGCCTCCGTAAAAGCAGGGGATAAGATGATGATCCGGATGGTGCGGAATGGTGGTTGGGCCGCCGTTATTGAATGAGCAGATTGAAATACATATACCAGCCTTTTGCCTCACGGTTATTTGTTTGCATTACCAGTCCGATGCTATTAACTATTGTTGAATGATCAATCCGCTGAAACTTGTTCCCGGTCAGAAATACCGGGTAATAAAACCATTTACCGATTATGACGGGAATGTTCATCATCCGGGAGAAATCTGGACTTTTCTTCGTACGAATTTTCTTCCTTATGAAGATGGACTTACGGTTCACTTGCGCCTGGATGATGATCCAAGGGGACTAGTATTCAGAATGCAGTGGCGGGCAGAAGAGCAGGCGGATGTTATTGAGAATTTCCCGGACTATGTTGAACAAGTACCGTGATCTGCAGGCATGGTGCACCGAATACACGGATCTTGTGGTGCACGGGTAAATTCAGTGCGATCTGCCACGTTTTTCAGATGCTCAGTGTTAAAGTCATCCCTTTCAGAAAACCTCAAGAATCAGTCTTCCAAAGTCCTGATATCGATTGCAATAAATTTTAGACTGGGAACATCGTCTTTCCATATTCTTCTTTTCTTTGAGAGCGACAGATGTTGTTCAAAGAGTTTATTTTCAATTGATAAGCACACAGTTATCCAATACGACCTGTGTTGGTTCATATTTTTGCAACCGATTTCATTTTTTTCAGAAAAGAGGTTTACATTAGCATTCTAACGAAGTGCGGGGGTAGGAATAGGTGTAAAGCAATTCCGATCAAAACCATCTAATATTTGACATATGAATTTTAAACCTTCTCTTTTTATCGCGGTATCCGTCTTTGGATGCAATATTTGTTTTTCACAGCAGTCAGGAGTTTCTATCAAAGAAGATTTCGTTCCTTCTTCATTAAATCAACCGGGTCAGGTTTATCCGCAGGTCAACTCACAAGGTTATGCAAGATTCAAGATCATTGCGCCAGCTGCAGACAGCGTAAGAGTGAGTCTCGGTTTGGGAGGCGGCCGTGGCACCAAACTGCAAAGAGCCGCAGATAGTTCGTGGATGGGCACTACCGATGGCCCGATGGATGAAGGTTTCCATTATTACAATATCAATATCGATGGAGGTAAGTTCAATGATCCCGGTGCGAAGAATTATTATGGTTCGGTGCGTTGGGAAAGTGGCATTGAGATCCCTGCGCATGATCAGGAATTTTATGCATTAAAAAATGTGCCGCATGGAATGGTTCAGCAAGTATTATTTCCTTCTCCAAGCACAAATACTTCACGCAGGGCTTTTGTATATACTCCTCCGGGATATAGCAATGATGCCAAAACGCGCTATCCGGTTTTATATCTGCAACATGGCTGGGGTGAAGATGAAACCGCCTGGAGCAACCAGGGGCATGCAAACCTGATCATGGATAATCTCATCGCAGAAGGAAAAGTAAAACCTTTTATCATCGTGATGACATATGGCATGACGAATGAGATCAAATGGGGAGGCATCCGTGATTTTAAAATAGAGCCTTTTCAGACGGTGTTGGTTGATGAACTGATCCCGTACGTGGATGCTAATTTCAGAACAGTTGCAAAAGCGTCGCATCGCGGCATGGCGGGACTTTCTATGGGTGGCATGGAGACGCGTATGATCACGCTTAATAAACCGGATGTGTTTTCGCAATATGCGTTGCTTAGCGGAGGCATTTACGCTCCGGAAGACATCAAAGACAAATCCAAAGTAAAACTGATCTTCCTGAGTTGCGGCAGCAGGGAAAGGCCTGATGGTGTGAAGAATGCGGCGGCAGCATTGAAAACAGCAGGGTTCAATGCGGTGAGTTATGTTTCAGAGAATACAGGACATGAATTTCAAACATGGAGACGGAGTTTACGTGAGCTTGCGCCGTTGCTATTTAAAAACTAACATCCCGTTCGTATAGCTTAAGTTTCCCTCCGCGGCAGCGAAGCGAAGGAGGGAAACTTACGCCAGACAAACCTCAAAGAGATGTATTAAATATAAAAGATGAAAACAAGATCTTTTGTTGCCATCTGTTGCCTGTTACTCTTCGGGCAACTATGTTTTAGCCAACAAGAAAATATCGCTGGTAGTTTCAAACCAGCCACCACAAACCAACCAGGCAAATCATTCCCGCAGGTAGATTCCGAAGGCCGCGTTCGCGCGAGCCTGAATGCTCCTCTGGCGCAGAAAGTTCAACTCGATATCGGCGGTAAGAAATACGATATGGTGAAAGACGATAAAGGGACATGGACCGGTGAATCACAACCACAGGATGATGGCTTTCATTATTACCAATTGATCGTTGATGGCGTTGCGATCCCCGATCCGGGAAGCAGGTATTTTTATGGAGCCGGACGCTGGGGAAGCGGTATCGAGATCCCATCAGCAGATCAGGATTTCTTTGCGTTGAAAAATGTGCCGCATGGCTTAGTGAGCGAGACACTTTATTTTTCCAAACTGACCAACGCATGGAGAAGATGTTTTGTGTATACTCCCGCAGAATATACATCGAACCCAACAAAGAGATACCCGGTGTTATATCTTCAGCATGGAAGTTTTGAAGATGAAACGGGCTGGGCAGTGCAAGGTCATGCCAACCTGATCCTGGATAATCTGATTGCTGAAGGAAAAGCCGTGCCGATGATCATAGTCATGGATAATGGATATGCTTATCGACCGCAGGATAATGCTGCTGCCGGAAGTAAAACGCCGCCTCCGTCTGTATTTGAAGAAGTGATGATGGGAGAGATCATTCCATTGATCGATGCAACCTATCGTACAAAAACTGACAGGCTTAACCGCGCGATCGCCGGACTGTCAATGGGAGCTAATCAAACGATGCGGATCATGATGAACAGGCAGGATAAATTTTCCTATATCGGTGCTTTCAGTGGTACTCCTAATTATCCTACGTCTACTGAATTGGATCCTGCTGTTTTCCTGGATGGAAAATTCAAAGATGCAGCGGCAATCAACAAATCGCTGAAGTTGATCTGGCTGGGTTTGGGCACCAAAGAGCCTGATCCATTCCCCGGATCAGTGGGAGCTTTTCGTGCAATGCTGGATAAGCAAAAGATCCGTTATACGTGGTATGATTCGCCGGGTACAGCGCATGAATGGCTGACATGGAGAAGAAGTTTGAAAGAGTATGCGGCATTGCTTTTTAAGTAATCGGCGGGCTCCGTCTGCCGTAGCAAAGCGAAGGTGGGAAACTACGCCAGCCAATTATTAAGGTGTTACAATGACTGCTGCCGGTTTCGGTATTGCTGAAGTTTAATGCGATCATTTTATCAATGATTACCATTATCTGCTGTTATCGGTTTCAAAAAATTTGATCCTGAAACCAGAAGGAGATTCTCCTGTTTTAATCAGGAATTGCCGGCTGAAATAGGCGGGATCATCGTACCCCAGATCATGTGCAATTTCTTTTGCTGTTAATGAAGTATGCACCAGTAATCTTTTCGCTTCAAGAATAATGCGGTTCTTAATGATCTCATTCGGTTGAGGCAGGTTAAGCCGCTTGAATTTATGCGTAATGGTTTTAGGCGCCATTGCCAGCATGTCTGCATAATCTGCGATCGTATGCTTTTCTTTGTAGTGCGCATCTACTAAAATGGTGAACTTTCTGAAGAACTCCAACCCCGTGTGCTGGGTCGTTACTTCTTTTTCGAGATGTTGTTTTTTCCACTGGCGTGTAGATTGGATCAGCAATTGTTTTAAATAAGTGCGGATCATTTCTTCAAGCGAAGTATCGTCTATCCGGAATTCATTTTCAATTTGGCGGAACAACTCTTTGAAATAGGCATTTTCTTCCTTCGGAACATCAACCCGCGGCATATTATTGATATTGTTGAATAGTAAACCGTCGCAGGCGACTTCCTTATCATGGATCTGAATACAATAAAAGTCGCGGTTGTAAAATATCATATATCCGGAGGCAGAACCTGTCTGTTCTATTTTCAGGACCTGGTTTGGAGCAACAAAAAACAGCGTGTCTTCATTTGTGTGGTATACGCCAAAGTCAACTGTTAATTTGCACCCTTCTGGTAAATACAGTACTTTGATGTATTCCTGGTAAATATCTCCGTTTATACGGTCGATGCTCTCTTCGTTGACATGAACGAGTCCAAATCGTTTCAGGCTGCTTTCAAATTGGTTGCGTTTGTTCATTAATTGCTGATTAGAGAAGTGACGTAATACAGGAGTGAAGTTAACAAAGGAAACGTTGCGGCGTTTATGAATGCCGCAACGTTCAAGTATACTTCCGTTCAAACTTATTTAGCTCTTGCGAACTTTTCCAGTTCAGTGTTGAACTTCTCCATTTCTTCAACGAAAAGCGCATGACCACTGTTTTCGAATCGAACAATGTAGGAGTTTTTGATTCCTTTGTTAAGTTCTTCAGCGAATGCGAAGGGGATCAGTTTGTCTTTAGTGCCCTGGAAGATTGCGACAGGAATGTTTATTTTATATAATTCCGGACGCAGATCAAGATCGCGTAATGCGGTGATCGATTGAGTGATCGCAAAAGGAGATGCTTCAAGATTGATATTTTCCAACCATTTCTCTACGTTCTTGGAGATGTTTCCTTCTTTGGCAGGGAAATCGGCACCAAATCCGGCGATAAGATCCTGTCTGTTGGTGCGGGTGGTTGCGATGAGGCCATTAGCGTCTGCTTCAGAGATGCCATGGGGAGAGCCATCTCTTTGCCTCCATGACGGAGCTGCGGCACCGAATAAAGCCAGTTTGCTGATGTGTGCGGAATTGTATTTTGTTACATAATGGATCACAACGGCACCACCCATTGAGAAGCCACCCAATACGGCGTCTTTTATTTTGAGTTTTTCAAGCACCACTTTAATATCATCGGAAAAGACATCGAAGTCGTATCTGCCATAAGGTTTGTCAGATTTTCCGAAGCCACGTAGACTGATGCCGATCACTCTGAAGCCTTTTTGTACGAAATACTGGTATTGATATTCGTACATAGCGTCACTGAGGGGCCATCCATGAATGAGGACGATCGGTTGGCCATCACCCAGGTCTGTGATATGAAGCTTTACATTTTTCTCTACTTCAATGAATTCTTCCCTTCCGGCTGAGGCTGGCACTCTTTTCCCTTGAGAAAAGAGGGTAGTGCTGAATAAGGCGGTTACGAATGTGAGGGATAAGATTATCTGTTTCATGTTCTGTTTGTTTTTTACTGTTTGATTGTTTTGATTTGATAACACAAAATTGCAGCGGATTTGACTGCAAGGCAATGGACGAAGGTCGAGGAGTCTTGTACAATTTTCCCTGATGGGTTTAAAGCGGGTGTTGCGTAGGGGTCCCGCAGATGAACGCAGATGATGCTCAGATACGCAGATATCCAACTGCACTTTGACATTGATCTGCGTATTTGCATATCAGCTGCGTTCATCTGCGGGAACCCTGCGCAAGGCTTTCCGGGAAAGACTATCGCTGGAAGATTAAAGATGGGTTATCAATGTAATGTGAATCTTGCTCCTACAATATTTAGTAAAAAAATTAAATCGTTTTCATAAGCTATAACTGAGTGTATACGCCTATTTTATGATATGAAATCATCAGTTTTGCACATTTTTTATGCAATCGTTTACATTTTTTAAAAATCTGCTTATATTAGCTATATCTAAGGACGCTGATTGGTTCCAAACTGCCCTAATTTTTTCTTCTCATTTACTTTTTGCGCAAACGGTTTTTTAAAAGGTGATCTCTCTGATTTCGTAGCACTGAATTATTGATGCAGACTATACTGCTGTATTTATAAGTAAACGATCTTGCTATGCCATTTTATCAAATGAAATGTTGCCCCCTCATGGGCACAGGTCCGCCTGTATTTACCTCTCCCTGTTTTATTAAATCTGCTGTTCCGTTTGATCCTTTATGATCAAACCGACTAGCCCGCTTATGAATTTGCTTTGCTAAACCTTTCCTTTTAATACTAAATCTTGTCTGCTTATGTCCAGAAAAACGTTTCGGCGTCTCAGAGCGTCGTGCTTTTACCTGCTGCTATTATTAACAACCAATTTATTTGCCCAGAATAGAGTCACCGGTAAGGTGGTCAATCAGGCAGATAATCAGCCTATCGCTGGAGCTACTGTTCAGCAAAAGGGCAATCCATCCAATTCAACGCAGACTGCGGATGATGGAACATTCTCTATCGCTATTCCTGCTGATGCCGCGCTTTCTATCAGCGTGGTGGGATATACATCGCAGGATATCAATATTGGCGGTCGTAGCAATCTTACTGTCGGTCTTCAAACAGCTATCGGTTCGCTGGATGAAGTGGTGGTAGTAGGATATGGTACACAAAGAAGAACCCGCGTGACGGGTGCAATTTCAACCGTCTCCGGTAAAACCATCGGTGAACTGGCGGTGCCCAGTGTGTCTGAAGCTCTGCAGGGCCGCGTTGCCGGTGTGCAGGTGACATCAAATGGTAGCCCTGGTACACCTCCGATCGTGCGTATCCGGGGTATCAGTTCGATCAGCTTTGCTTCGGATCCTTTATATGTAGTAGATGGATTCCCCACGGGTGATCTTGCTGCGATAGATACAAGGGATATCGAATCAGTAGATGTATTGAAAGATGCGTCTGCCGCTGCTATCTATGGTTCACGTGCTACAAATGGTGTGATCATCATCACCACTAAAAAAGGCAGATCAGATGGGAAGATCCAGGTCAGCTTCGATTCTTATTATGGTATACAACGGATCACCGAAAGACTGGACCTGCTCAATACAGAGCAATTCATGCAGTATGCACTGGCTTATCGTGGTTCGCAGATCCCAAGGCTGACGGCTCCCATGATCAATGAACCTATTTATAATGGAACCTCACAAACCTATGGGCAAACAAATACCAATTGGCAGGATGCTTATTTTCAGAATGGAAATCTGACCCAGCATAATATCGGGGTATCCGGGGGAAGTGATAAATCACGTTTCTTTACATCGGCTGGTTTTATGGATCAGAACGGAACCACGCCATCAGTAGGTTATCGCCGTTATAACTTCCGCATCAATTCAGAACATCAGATCAGCCGCATGTTTACATTCGGTCAGAATTTCTATGCTGCATTTTCCGATCAGGCGTATGATGCAAACGAGCAGGGTTCACGTTCGAATCTGGTTAACGTGATCCGTATCATGCCTCACATGCCAGTGTACGATCCGACGACCATCGGTGGTTACCGTGGGGTGAACAGTGTGCTGGATGGCGGTGATCCGACCAATCCGGTTGAAGATGCTGCATTAAAAAATCCGGCGAACCGCAAGACGGTTAAACTGTTGGGTACGGCGTTTCTCGATATTAAGTTCACCAGCTGGTTGAAGTTCAGGTCAACGTTTGGTGTGGATTATGCAAACGGCCTTGATTATCGTTTCCAGCCGATCTTTGATGACAAAGGAACGATAGCGGGGTCAAATGCAACACAGGCTACTATTACGAACAACCGGGGCATTTCATCCGTATTGCTTTATACAGAGCAACTCTCGTTTGATAAAGTATTCGGTGATCATCATATCAACGCCATTGCTGTATATGAGCAACAGAGTCAAAGAGGTATTTCAGAAAATGCAAGAGGTAACCAGGCTTCCAATAATCTGCGTACGCTGAACAATGCTACTAACGTATCAGTTACTTCAACGACAGGGGAGAACACGCTGATGTCGATCCTTGGCAGGGTCAATTATGATTTCCAGGGAAAATATCTGTTGAGTGGTGCGATCCGCCGTGATGGTTTGTCTGTATGGGCGCCAGGAAAAAAATGGGCAACGTTTCCTTCCGGATCTGTAGGCTGGAGAATTGACCAGGAAGATTTTATGAAAGGTGTAAAGCTTATCTCTGAGTTGAAGGTAAGAGCCGGTTATGGTGTAACAGGTTTGAATGGTACGGTGCTGGGTAATACTCCCTGGCTGGTGAGTGTGAATGCCAATAGCGCTGTCTATCCATTCAATAATAACAACGGTAATGGTCCGGCTTCTTCTATACCAGGTCTTGGCAACAAAGAACTGGAATGGGAAAAGACCAAACAGTTGAATATCGGACTTGATCTCGGTATACTGAACAATAAGGTTTCATTGACGGCGGAATATTTTAAAAGGAATACAGACAACCTGATCCTCGATGTGCCGCTGCCGCCTTCTTATGGTTTTATCAACACAACGGTAAGGCAGAATGTGGCAGGTATGCAGAATACTGGTTTTGAATTCCAGGTGACATATGCGGAGCGTCAGAAAGCATTCAAATGGAATGTATCTGCGAACCTGACGGCTATTACCAATAAAGTAACGCGTCTTGCCGAAGGTGTTACAGGTATCGAACGTGGCGGTGATGCAGACTTTGGTACATATAATATCACCAACACGGTGGTAGGCCAGCCTATCCAGGCATTCTATGGCTGGATGGTGCAGGGAATCTTCCAGTCACAGGCGCAGGTGAATGGTGCCCCGGCTCAGGTGAACCCTAGCGGCTCACAGGCGTACAATCCGGCGCTTCATACTTCAGCAGGTGATCTGCAATTTGTGGATATGAATAAAGACGGTGTGATCGATGTGAAAGACCGCGTGTTCCTGGGAAGTTATCTGCCTAAGTTCACCTATGCACTGAACCTTGGCGCAAACTATCATGGGTTTGATGCAACAGTCTTCTTTCAGGGTGTACAGGGTAATAAGATCTTCAATGCCACAAGGGTGATCACGGAAGGAATGGTCCGTTTCTTTAATGCAGGCACTGCCGTGTTGAATGCCTGGACACCTTCGAATACGAACACGAATATCCCAAGGGCAGTTTCCGGAGACCCGAATCAGAATGCCCGTCCTTCTACACGTTTCCTCGAAGATGGTTCTTATCTGCGTCTGAAGAATGTGTCGGTCGGTTACCGGATCCCCGCAGGTACACTGCAGTCTTTGACAAAAGGAACTGTCAGCAGTCTGCGCATTTATTTCTCCGGTCAGAACCTGCTCACGTTTACAAACTACTCAGGATTTGATCCGGAAGTGGGCAACAGAACTCCGACCGGAAACAATGCTGCGTTGACGAATGGTATCGACTTCGCCGTGTATCCTCAACCTAAAACTTATCTGATTGGCCTGCAAGCCACTTTTTAATAAATGTGTTTTGCACTAAAACTATTTTTATGAATAACAACATAATCAAATTCATCGCGACAGGTTTTATGGGAGCGACGCTGATCGTTTCCTGCAGTAAGAAACTTGATACGACTGATGAAAACAATCCCACACAGGAAAGCTATTTCAAAACAGCCAGTGAATTACAGAATGGAGTGAATGCAATTTATTCCACGCTGCGTTCCGCCAATCTCGTTGGCCGCGAATGGTTTTTTATTCATGATATGCGTGGCAGTGAAACCTGGACGGGCGGTTCTCAATTGGAACCACCAAGAGCAGAATTGCTGAAGCAGGCTTCACCAGCTGCCACAAACTCGGTGATGACCAGTGTATGGAATGGAACCTACCAGATGATCAACAGAGCTAATATCGTACTTAGCAAGGCCGGTGATGTAACTGATAACACTGCACTGCGGGATCGATTAGTTGGCGAAGCAAAATTCCTGCGGGCATGGGCTTACAATGAACTGGTTTCTATGTGGGGCGATGTACCGCTGTATCGTGAACCAGTTGCAGGTGTATCTGATTTCAAAGCGAAATCGCCTGCCGCAGAAATTTACACTTCTATCATAACAGATCTCAGGGATGCTGTTGCTGCACTGCCGTTGAACTATGGCGGTGGAGATCTGGGCAGGGCAACGAAAGGAGCTGCCAATACACTGTTGGCCAGAGTGCTGATGCAAAGCAATGATTACGCCGGTGCTAAAACCGCGTTGCTCCAGGTATACAATTCAGGACAATATAGCCTGATGCCTAACTTTTCTGACAATTTCACCGGAGATGTGAAAGATGGTAGTGCTGTACTTACCACGGGAAGTGAGTTCAACGCGGAATCTATTTTTGAAGTTGCATTTCTTGACAGGGGTGATGATGATTTTAACTGGGGGTATATTGGTGAAGGCGCTACTGCTGCTACATCAACGGTGAGAAATCAGGAGTATGGTCCGGTATGGGGTAACGTGATCCCTTCCGATGCATTGCTCAATGAATTTGAAGCAAATGATCCCCGATACAAGTTTACATTCTGGGAAGTTGGTGATAAGATGCTGACGAAAGGCGGCTCTGTAGCCGGAGTGACCATTACACCAGGTGATCTGAACGTTGATCCAAGCATTCGCAATGGCGTATCAATGAAAAGGATCTTTAAAAAGTATTCAATACTCGACTGGAGAAATCCATCTTATCATCCCGGCGGGGTCAATCAACGCATGATGCGCTATGCGGATGTGTTGCTGATGCTGGCAGAATGTGAAGCGGAAGTTGGCACACCCGGACAGGCTGCTATTTATATCAACCAGGTCAGATCAAGGCCAAGTGTAAACATGCCGGCAGTCGTGCTTACGACGAAACAACAGGCTATTGCCGCGGTGATGCATGAAAGATTAGTGGAGCTTTCCGGTGAAGAGGTGAATAATATCGATATTCTGCGTTGGAGAGGAAAGAACTATTATCCATCGGTAAGACCAGATCCGAAAGCAGGGCAGGTGAATTTATTCCCAATCCCGTTTGCTGAAACCTCAACCAATCCGAAGATCCAGTAGATAAGTTGTTTGTGATCGAAAGGCCATTACACGAAATGAACGTGTAATGGCCTTTCTTTTTATCTTATTTGACAAATTTCCTACATAGGGTGATCACCATTTGCCTGAGATAGGTTTATCTGAGAAAACAGAAGTACAGCGCAGCCCAAACCCCTAATATAAATATGCCTGGCATTACTTCAGACTGCCACTTTTCGCGGAAGTTTTTTTTCACAAAGATGAGATACAGAACATAACCCAAAAAAGCTACAGCGAGGCCGATGGTAATAAAAGGGAATAGCATGTCTTACTCGTTTTAGTTGCAACCAAGATACTGTTTTTTTTACTGTTACCTGGCGCAGCAATTCCGTTGACTGGGTGAAAAGGCAGTATAGTTTACTTTGTGTTTGTATTTTTTATTGATGAGTCGGTTCGGGTTTCCCGAAGCCTGAGTGCAGAATCTACTAATATACTGCTTGTTTACAGATAGGATAATAAATAGAATAACCACTTATGCGCGCGTATAATTCTGCATGGCAAAGAATTATGGACATTATAATTCTTGCAGGCTTCTAACCGTTAAAAAAAAACGACGGATCAGCTTAAAGTTATGCTGATCCGTCGTTTGGTATTGGGTAATGATCTTATGCTGCTGAATCGCGGAGCATCTTGATATTGTCGTGTGCTGCTTTGATATCCATCGCCTGCTGTGCAACCAGTGTTGCGGCATGACCGATCAGTTTACCTTCCTTGATCGCTGTTTCATACGCTTTTTTGATAGCATCTTCGCCACGCTCTGCTTCTGCAAGTATGCTTTTACGATCATTGCCGCCGAAAAGTGATTTGATATCGATCCATGCGCGATGCATGGTGCCTGCAAAGCTATTGTCTGTTTCTGGTTCGCCTCCACCTGATGCTACTGCTGCGGTAAGTTCCTGCGAGAACTTGCGGCTTTGTGTCGCATATTCCTGGAAAATTGCTTTGAGGTCTATGTTTTCATCTTTGATATCTGCGATTGCTTTTTCGAATCCGGCAATACGGTCGTTATTGATCTCAATGAGGTCATTGAGTACGCTGTTTTTTGTTTCTGTCATTGTTGCCATAAAAAAATGATTTTGTATTTATCAGGATGCAAGTAGCATGCCACCATGTTTTTCCATTTCTTCAACGATGAGCCCCGATGCTTTATCACAGAAGTCAAGACCTGAGTAATCCGGATTATATCCCCCCATAAATGGAACAGCCATCATAAAGATGCGGTCACTTGGTTCTCCCTTTTCACTGATCACCTGAAAGGAATCATTGATGGCAATGCCTGCAAGAGATAAGTAGCAGCAACTCTTGTGCAGCTGAACTTTTTTATCTCCCTGTTCATATAGAGCAAAGCCTGCTTCAGGATCTCTGAATTTCACCCTGGCTTCTGTAACTATCTTGTCTTTTACAAGACTGGGAAAAGGAAGTTCCTGAACAGAAAGATGTGGCTGACCTATGCTGTCAACGAAATAATCAAATGTTCTTTTGATATACTCATTATTCACCCGGTATGTGATCGCTGCACCACCTTGCTTGCGCGGTATCACTTCGCTGTCATCACCGACGCTGATAAGCTCGAGCAGTCCTGCTTCGTGCAGCGCAAGCATTTCTTCAACGGAGCTCTGCGGTATATAAGCGATCACGATCGAGATAAGCGGCAGCAGGGTTTTATGTAACCGCTGCATGTCTTCTGCTGAAAAGTATTTTGCCGGATAGTTCATCGTGAAACTCAGGGATCCGAGCATTTCTTTCCAGTAAATGGATTTTTTTTGACGGATGGATTCTTCGGCTTCGGCGTATTCTTTTTTCAACAGTTCGAAAGGGGGTATATTTTCCCGGTAGTTCATCACGTATTCCACAAACTCTTCCATGCCCATTTGTTTTATCTTGTCATAAAACGCTGGATCGGCGTCCCTGAGTGGTTGTTTAAAATTGCGTTCGAATACTTCGTCAAGTGGAAGAAATCCGTCGTTTTCCTTGCGGATCAGATCAACCTGCTCATCCTCCAATGTATTGCCACGGTGGAGCTGACTATCTTCGAGATGAAAACGAACCGCAGGAAGAAGGCCTGAACGGGAGAATAGCACCATACCAAAATCACTGCAATCAGGATTCAGTTCGTACGTACACATTTTTTTATCGCTTGCATAACGGAATGATCCGTTTGCTCTTGCCAGGGTGCGTACAGCATCGATCGCAGTTAATGAGGAACCGCGGATCCCGACAGGCTTACCGGTCAACCCGCGTAATTTTTCGGGAGGATATGGCGAATCAAAATAGCCCGGCACTTTTCCTTCATGGGTGACAGGCCAGTAATGCCCTGAACAGATCACCACTTTGTCAAACATCAACCAGCCGCCATGATCGATCTGTATACTTACACGACCTTCGCTCTGCTCGTCGCGTATATCGGTTACAGTGACGCCTGTGTGCGTGTGGACGTTTATTTCCTTTTGCCTGGCTTGAATGAGCCACTCTTCAAATTGAGCAGAAAGGTAATGGCCAAAGAGCAACCGGGGCAGTACCTTGTATTCATGAAATTTATTACGATCAATATTGAACTGTTTCAGCCACTCGTGATCCTGTTGTTTCACCCAGGCTTCAAGTGATTCGCGAAGGTCAGGTATTTCATTGCCGGATACGTTGGTGATATGTTCAAACCCTGCGCCTTCTTCACTATAGGGCATTCCCATTCCAAGGTTTGGCTTTTTTTCAAAGATGTGAACGCTGACGGTAAGTGTTGACTGCTGAACTAGTTTTTTCAACATATACAAGGCGCTTGGTCCACCGCCAATCACCGCTATACTTGTTATATGGCTTGAGGTGTTTGAGTTCATTGTTTTTGACGCTTTGCGTAAGATCTCTTATGATCCCGCAAAATTGTATGTATTTTAATTGCACATTTTTTGAAGTGCCGTACTATCTATTATAGCTGTTATAGCGTTGAAATGATTTCCAGAGATATTAAATACATCTGGCAGGCTTCAGGCGACAAATTTCCTGATCACACTATCGAAAGCTACACCGTCGTAGGGCTTACATAAGACAGCATCGGCTTTACAGGCTGCAGCAACCTGGTGAATATTGTCGTTGCCGGAGAATAAAACCACCGGAATATGTTGAGTGCAATCAGAAGTTTTGAGCAACTGGCATAAACTGCCTCCATCTATTCCCTGCATGCTGATATCCATCAGGATCAGGCCTGGCTTGGTTCTCATCACTTTATCCAGCAAGTGCTCAGCATTCAAACTGGTCGTTACTTCATACCCTGCGCGCGTCAGCTTTGTTTTTAACAAAATGAGTACGTCCATTTCATCGTCGACTAATAATATCTGGGTTTGCATGTCAGCTATACTTTAAGGATGACTACGGATCATAGTATTGATTAATCAACAATTCCGCCAGAAATCTGGCTTTTCCTAATGGCCGGTATAATCCCCATGCGCCTGTCTGCATCTCCATGAAAACCCTGATATGCAGGCTGAATTCAGAAAAGAACCCGCAGTTTGCCAGTACTTTATTGCCTCGAGGCGGGGTAAAGGCAATGGC
>VFQP010001790.1_pt1 | contig 26661 bp, 23 predicted proteins | sample 3512351 | NCBI WGS metagenome assembly VFQP01 (sample SAMN10412372, study PRJNA504923) | tailings metagenome | isolation source: Relicate 1 Philex TSF1 revegetated site | place: Philippines: Tuba, Benguet | collected 2017-08-29
CCGACAGACCAGCCGTGTCCCAGCCGTAGTCGCCGGGGAACTCGCCCGTCAGGTACGAGGGGGGCGTGCCTGCGCACGGCGGTGTGGAGGTAGGGGGAGGTGCGCTGAGCAGGTGAGCTCGAGATTGCCTTTGGGCTCGAAGGCTTCTCAAGAGGCGCGCCTACTGCGCTCACCGGTGAGGGCGCCCAGGTACAGGGGGCGGTCAGGGCCATACCAGATGCTGTCCGAGCTCGTCTTCGACTTGACGGTGCGGCGAGCCTGTGTGGGCGACGCGTGGCAGACGCACAAAGGAGGTGGGCGAGGCGTCGCCCCGCCACGCGCGATCCACGCCCGGATCACCGCCGCGCCGCGCCCCATTGGCTGAGGCGGTCCGATGCTGCAGGCTGCGCGCAGCTGTGGGTCTCGCTTGGCGCCGAGAGGGGAGCGAAAAGGGTTCTGGCCAATCAGGGCGCGCGCCAAAGCGAGGTCGTCCTGGCTCGCTGCCGAGTTGACGCTCCGCAGGCGCTGCCAGCCCGAGCTGCTGCTGCTGCTTCGCTGCGCCGCGCCCCCCAGGTTTGGCCGCCCGGGCTCCACTCCCAAACGCGCTCTCACCTGCACGACCACCTGCTTGCGCGAGGCGCCGGCCTTGACGGCCACGTTCGCCTTCTTCATCATCATGCTGGCCATCGCGCTGTGCTGTGTGTGTGGAGCAGGGAGAGAGGTGCTGATTCGCCGTGTCTGGAGAGCCACGCGAGCGCCCGGCTTTTCTAGTCCCAAGGGCTTGATTTTCTCAGTGGTCACACAGGATCCGGCCCCCAGGTGGGGCAGGCGCCAGGAGCGCGCCAGGAGCGCACCAGGCGCACGCACCAGGCTGCACACGCCGCGCCTGGCCCTTGGGTGCTGCCCTGGCGGGCCCTTTGGAGGAGCCTGCCTCACCGAGGTGCCGCCGCCCCACGTACTCACGAATGGGGGGCCACCTGCAGCAGAGAGCAGGGGAGCGCTCAGGGCGGCGGTGCTGCTCAGCTGCGGCGCACAGGCCAGCAGGCAGCCCTGGAGCCCTGCAGGTAGGCGCCACGCTGCAGCAGCGCTCGAGCGGATTCCCAGGCGCAAGCGAGCGCAGCTGCTGGCAGTGCTGGGGTGCAGCTGCTGCCAGGGGTGGAACACGTCACGGGTGTGCAAGCGTGGACGCTCAGAGCGAGCACTTGCACCTTGGCGTGCGGCCCTGCAGCGGCCAGCTGGCGCGTGCACCACGCACGCAGTCGTCCCACCGGCACGAAGGTGCGCCTTGCATCCCACGGTGGGCTGGCCCCGCATCAGGCAGCAAAACTGGGACGCAGGCAAACCGCCGTGCGCAGGTCGTGACCAAACACCCCAGCCACCGCTGAATTCAGCGCCTGTTCAGCGGCTGCGACGCCGCGGCTCGAATCGCCGCACACGCAGCACGCACGCACGCCCCTCCTCCTTCAATCAACCAGCCGCAAAGTGGCGGCGCAGGAGGAAGAAGAGGATGGTCAATCTCCCTCGACGTCATAGATCGAGGAAAAAGGAGTGCTCAGGCTTCACCGCCTGGGCCAGCTTAGTCGTCATGTGTACACGGCCACGGGACGGCCAAAGCAGGAGCGCAGGCCTCTCATGGAACACAAAGAAGCACTGGCGGAAGTAGCACTGAGCCGCGCCGAACCAAAGCGTTCTGCGCATGGCACCTGCCGCCGCACTCGCGGTGCCCTAACGTGACCTGGCCCCGTCCTGCCTGGCTCAAAGCTAAACAAGCTACACCCACCGCGCGCGCGTCTAGATCCCACACCCGCACCACCAGGCGCACAACGCCTCAGCTGCTCTCTGGAGCCTCGCACTCCCCTTGCTGTCCCCCCTGCGCCGCCGCCGCCGCCGTGCCCCTCAGGAGGCCGCCGAGAAGCCCCCTCAACCGCCCCAACCACCCAGGCGCCTCCTCCTCCTCCGCCGCTGGGCACCACAGCCCCGAGCCGCCGTCCGCCGCAGCCAAGCCGTCCACCACCTGGCCCTCGCCCGCCGCGCAGCACGCGCCCTCCTCCTCCCCGCACGCCGCCGCCGCCGCCAGGCAAACCCGCTGCCCCCCGCCGCCCTCCGCCGCCGCCGCCACCAGCGCCCGCCCGCCCACCGCGCCGCCGGCACCCGGCGCCACCACCACCACCGCGCCTCCCCCACCGCTGCCGCCACCTTGCTGCCGCTTCTCCGCCTGCTGCTTCTGCCGCCGCCACGCCGGCGCCGAGGGCGGCGGCAGCGCGCCGCCGCCGCGCAGCAGCGCCGCGCCGGGCAGCCGCAGCGGCGCGGCAAACAGCGCCGCCGGCAGCAGCCGCCGCTGCGCCGCACGCCACAGCCTCCGCAGCGATGGCAGCACCGCCGCCCCCTCCCCCTGGCCGTCGTCGCCGCCGCCGCGCCCAGACACGAGCGCCCGCCAAGCGGGCGAGTGAGTCAGCGGGAGCAGCAGCGCCTGGCGTGCCACGCGCCAGAGGTGCGCCGGCAGCGCGGCGACGTCGACGCGCAGCTTGACCAGCAGCGGCCAGTTGGAGCCGGGCGCGCCGGGGGGCACCAGGTGCGCCCAGCCGTCGCCCACGCACGCCGGCTTGCACGACTGCGGCGCCTGTGGGCGTCGCGCGAGGAATCCAAGGCAGGAAAGGGTGCGGACAGGGGCCCTCGAAAGGAAGCCCGCTGATGGCTGGCCCTGCGGCAGCTTCTCTCTGTGTGCAGCCGGTTCTGGGCTGGCTCTGAGGCAGTGCACAAGTGAGGGAAGAGACGCTCTCGGAAGCGCCAGGGCGGCGAACCCGAGGCGCACCTGCACCGCGCGGCTGGCGGCGAAGCTGGCCAGCGCGCCAGGGTCCCGCAGCCCCCACGCCTGCGGGCGCCGCGTCGCAACCGCAGCAAGCAGGCAGGCCACGCCCCAGTGGCAGAGCGACGCGACGCGTCCTGACAGCAGGCCGCTCCGGTGCCTGCCACCAAGAGTCACGTGCGCACGGCCTGGTGAAGCGTGCGTGAACGATGGGGCAGCGTGCATGCCTGGCGGTGCAGGCGAGGAGCCAATCGCTGCTGGGATGACGCAGGCCCTCCCTCACCTGGGCCAGCGCGTACATGGTGGCGAACGTGTCGCCGGCGCCGTTGGTGTCCACGACGGGGTCCACGGGCACCACGCCAATCTGCAGGTGAGGGCATGGCCAGGGCACAGGGCACAGTAAGGGCACAGTCGCAGGGCACAGGGCCAGAGCAAGCGGCGGCGGCGGCCGCAGCGCTTGACGCGGCTAGGGCTTGTGCGCGCACTCGCTGCGCTGCGTGCTGCGGGCGGCACTTCCGGCGCAGAGCGATCCCTCCTGGCGCTGGCGATGCCCCTGTTCCTGGGCCCCTGCCCCCCTTCCCCCGCAGCAAGCTCACTCGGTCGCAGCGCAGCGCAGAGCGAGCCAAGACCAAAGGGCGCAACCGCACCGTGTGCACGCCCGTGGCGTCCCACTCCTCCGTGCCCTTCCCTCCGCCCTCTGCACCCCGCCAACCCCAAGCGCAGAGTAAGCCACACCAAAAACCGCACCGTGTGCACGCCCGTGGCTCCCGCCCTCCCCAACGCCCTCCCCCTCAACCCTTGCACCCCTCCGAAAGAAGCGGAGAGCGCGCAACAAACCACCAAAGGGCGCAACCGCACCGTGTGCACGCCCGTGGCGTTCCACTCCTCGGCGCCCTTCTCCCCGCGCGTCACCACCAGCCGCTCCGCCGCCCGCGCCACGCGCGCCACGTCGGCGTGCGACCACGGGTCCGTCTCCACGTCGCTCAGGAACACCGACACGCCAGGGCCCACACCCGCCTGCGGCCGCGCGCACGCCCCCACGACACCAACGCACAACACAATGAGGTCGACGTCGACAAGTTGAGCACGGCTCGCACCGCCCGGCTGCTGCTGCGGCGTGCCCGGTGAGGCAAGCCAAGCTGCGGCCCGCCAAGGTGCGCAGCGGCGTCCTCTGGCCCCTAGCGGCGCACCGGCAGCGACGGCGCGGCAACCCTAGCCCGCCGCAACCCTAGCCCGCCCGCGAGAAGCCGCAGGCGCCGGCCGCACCAGGAGCTGCTCCGAGGGCGAGGTGAGCGGCACCACGGCGCCGCGCGGGCCCAGCCGCCGCTGCGCGCCCTGCGCCATGTACCCGATGCGCTGCGACGGGCCCCGCATGAGCAGGTCCCACCAACCTGCACACACGCGGTAAGCGGGGCCCACCCGCAGCGCGTCCGAGCGCAGAATTGTGGTCTGCGGCGCGACGCCTGACGCTGGGAAGCTGAGGCCCACGCCAGCCACTGACGGAACCAGAGCCTGCAGTCTGGCGGACCCCTCCTGACCTCCTGCAGTCCCTGAGGGGAGAGCGGCCCGCCCCCTCGCTCCACCCCTGCACACGGCCCAGTCTGCCCCCTTCACTCCCTGAGAAGAGAGCTGCCCGCACCTCCACCCCGGCGAGCAGCCCACCAGCACCATCACAGCCCAGCCCGCCCGCTCTCACCGTCGTGCTCGAGGAAGGAGCGCGCGTCCACGTCGTGCAGCGTGAGCGGCCCCAGCAGCACCAGCCGCGCGCGCTGGCAGTGCCGCGGCACATGCGCGCCCCGCGACAGCGTCACGTTGGGGTCCGACGCCACCCGCAGCTGACGGCCGTGCCCTGCGCACGCGCGCGCGCACGCACGCCGAGGCGCCCTCTTCACCCACCCACGGTGCGGTGCGTGGACACGTGGCGCACGCACGCGCCCGGAGCAACTGTTTGCGCCTCTTGCGCGCCGCGCGGTATGCGGGCAGAGCAAGCTGGTGCCGCCGCTGGCGCTGCGCGCTGGCCGCTGCCACGTGGGGCGCACACAGATGCGAATCCGCATCTGTGCGTGTTCCTTGCCGCTGCCACACAGTCACAGCCGTCAGTGAGTGATCTCACACTCACCCCACCACGAGTACCGGTGCTCAAACGTGAGCGTCGCGTGCGCCGGCACCACGTGCAGCTCGTGAGGCGTGAAGACGGAGAGGTCGGCGTCCGGCCCCGCCACTGCACGTGCAGCCACCACCGCCACGGCAACCACCAGCTGAGCCACGGCTGCGGCGAGCGCACGCCCAACGCGTTCTGGGTGTGGCAGCGCAGGGGGGGCTCCTGACCGCACCTGTCACCACGCAGGCGCGGATGCGCAGGGAGGAGAGGACGGCGGCCGCGTACGTGATGCTGCCACCCTGTGCAAGGAGGAGCAGGGCCGCAGAGGACGGCACGGTGGGCGCGATGCGCGCTCGCTGGTCCCCACCGCAGTCACATGCTGATCCACACGCCCTGTGGGCGCACCGCCGGGCGTGTGCCGTCGCTGATAATGTCCACGGTCACGTCGCCAACCAGCAGGACGTCTGGCCTGCTCGTGCGCAGCAGTGAGCACGTCCCCCCCAGGGGGCAATTGCGTTCGTCCTGTGCAGCTGTGCACCGTCATCAGCGACAGGAGACGACAATTGCCGCGGACGCACCTCCCCAGCTGATGGGCGAGGTAGGCCACGAGCGCCAGGACGAACGGGATGAGCGGCGCAGCGAGACCCGTCATTCCCTGGGACCCAGCTGGGCGGCCCGTCTAGCCGCCCTCACCGACGACGGAGCTCGCCCTCCGACCGTGAGGCCCTCCCTGCGCCCCTCCCTGCTCTTGGGGCTGCAGAGGAGGGCTTTGGCCGCATGCCAACGCGATCACGTCGATGAGCGGCCATCGTGCGGCAGGCGGACAAGGCCTGCTTGCAGAGGCAGGGCTGAGTGAGTGTGGACTGCGCTGAGAGGAGGCGGCCTCGACGACAGGCAGCAGGGCTTCCTTCAACGCAGCGGTGAGCAGCGGCCGGGCGGGGGGGCACAGAGGGAGCAGGCCGATGAACGCGCAGCTGCGGCACAGGCGGTGCCCTCTCCGTCTGGCGTGCGGCTGCGCAGCCGCTGCAGCGGGCGAGCGGCGAGGGGGCGCTCGCCCCCTGGTGGGCCCGCCGTGATCAAGCCGCGCAACGCGCAGCAGAGTGCAGCAGCACACTTTCGAAGCAGTTGAGGCGCTGTGCAGCGCTTCGCCGGCCCCCCGGCTCTGCGCGCTGTGCTGTGGGCCGCCACGACTTGGTCGCCCGCGCGTCGCGAGTCCCCCTTCCTCCCTGTTGCGCCTGCAGGGCGCGCCACGACCATGACCAGTTGACCGCCAACGAGCATTGCAAAGGTGCGCAGGCCGCACGCCGCCGCGCCGAGCGTCCGGCGGCCTGCGGCCCGCGCTCGCGCTCGTGCTGTTGCTGCCCCCCCCCCCAGTGCGGGACCGAGGTGGGGCACCGACGTGCCCACCCCTCGCAGGGCGGGCTGCGCTCCGGGCTCCGTCACCACCCGGGCAACACATGGCGGCGCAGGCCGAGGAGGAGCAGCCCTCAGAGGGAGAGCCTGCTCCCGCCGCTGAGCCAGCCGCCACTGGCAGCGCTCAGGCGCACCCGCGCGCCTCGCCTAGAGGCGTGGAAGCGGGCGGCGCCGGGCACACGCAGGACAGCCCAGCGGGCGTGCAGGATGAGCAGCAGCAACGGCAGCACGACCCAGGCGGCCTGGAGCTGTCAGGCGCGGCCGCAGCGCCGCCGCCGCACGAGCAGCAGCATCACGCGTCTGCCGCGGCGGTAACGCTACCACCACTGCCCCCTTCATTGATTAGCAGCAGTCAGCAGGCGCCACACATGCACGCCGAACCAGCGCCGCCGCACCCAGCCCAGTCAGCAGCAACCGAGCAACCACCAGCAGCAACAGCTAGCAGCAGCGGCGGCACACACGCGCCGCCGGGCGGGGCTGCCGCCGCAAGCGGCCCCCCTCGTGATCTGGACGAGGGGCCGGCAGGGCCAGCAGACCCTCGGGCGCCCGCAGCAGCCGGCGAAGAGGGCCTGGCGGCGCTGCGGCTGGCGCTGGGCGTGGCGGGGGACGGGGCGCCGCCCGCCCCGCCACCGCCACCGTCAGACGCGCCCACGGCGGGCGCGCAGCAGCGCCCACAGCAGCAGGAGGGCGTCGCTGCTGAGGTGCTGGGCAGCGAGCACAGCGGCGGCTTCGCGGCCCCAGCAGCCGTGCCTGGCGGACCCCTCCCTGCCGTGACGAGCGAGGTGGAGCTGCAGGCGGGGTCGCTGGCGCCGCTTCTTGCAGGACAGCCGGCGGCGGCGCCGATCGCGGAGCAGCCAGGCAGCGGTGCGCAGCAGGAGACCGCTCAGCCTTTGGAGTCTTTGGGGCAGCAGCAGCAGGGCGCGGCGCATGGCTTGCAGGCACTAGCAGCCTCGGTGCAGGCACACCCGCTGCTGTCTTTGGACGCTCTGGCCGGGCCTGAGGAGGAGGAGGAGGAGGAGGAGGAGGAGGAGCAGGTGGAGCGGGAGGTTGCGGCACCGCTGCCAGCGCCTGCGGCGCCTAGCGCCGGCGGCCCGCGGGGGTGGCCGGCGCCGGCGCAGGCGGCCGTGCTGGCCGCCGTGGTGGGCTCGGGGACGGTGCGGCAGGGCCCGCCTTCGCCGGTGGAGGAGGGCGAGGAGGAGGGCGAGGAGGAGGTCTCTGCAGAGTCTGCGCAGGAAACGTCACCAGGTGCGTTTGCGCGCACGTGTCTTTGGGAGGCGACCACCCTTGCGGCGCTGGCGCAGCGTTGCCTGTTCAAGGCTCCGGCTGGCTGTGACGTTTGCGTGGTGCCCATGGCGTGTGCTGCGCGCGCTGCGCCGCAGGCTCAGGCTCAGGCTCCGGAGGCACGCAGCGCGGCGCGGAGCCGGCGGACGCGCCCGCACGCCCAGCAGAGGAGGAGCAGCAGCAGCAGGCGGAGGAAGAGCAGGAGCAGGAGCGTGCGGCGCTTGGGGGGTGGGAGCCGGCGGCGGCGGCGGCGGCAGAGGGCCCCCCGCGGCCCGCCACGCCCGACTCTGCTTCGGAGGAGCACACGCTGACGCTCTTCCACACGGTCGACAGCCGCACCTGCGTCCGGGTGAGGGCTCGCAACGACGGTTAGGGCTTGGCCGTCGCGCCCTCCTCCCTTGTTAGAGCTCTCGTTTCTTGAGTCAAATCGATCCTTCTTCATGCTTGCCTTTTCCATTCCTTGATTTCAGGGAGAGGTAAAGGTGAACCTCAACGCCGCCAAGCGCGCCGCCAGCACGGCGCTCGCCGGCATCCTGCCGCTGCTCCCGCACACGAGCGGCATGCTGCCCGCGGCGGCGCCCGGCTCCTCCTCCGGCGGCGCTCCGCCCGCCTCCTCCGCCTCCTCCTCCTTCACCCGCGGCGCGCCGCCGGCCGCCGCCGGCGCCGGAGGCAGCGCCACGGGCATGCCCCGCCTGGCGGGGACCGACCCGGGCGTGCCCGCTGGCGGCTTCATCAAGCACCGCTCCGCCAGCTCCTCACAGGCGCAGCACGCGCAGCACGCGCAGCACGCGCAGCAGGCGCAGCAGGCGCAGCAGCAGCAGCTCAAGCAGCGGCTGGCGGACCAGCTATACCCCAACCCAGGGCTTGCCGCGCATGGCGGAGGCGCCGGCGGAGGGCAGCTGACGCCGCAGCTGTCGTACGGCGGCGGCGGCGGCGGAAGGGAGGCGGCGACGACGCCAGTCTACCCTCCTCAGTACTACTCGTCAGGTGCGGCGCACCTTTTGCTTGCCTTGATGGGCGCAAGGAAAGGGCGCGGAGGGAGGGCGAGCCGTCTGCCGCAGCCACGGGGCCACGGTGCTGAAAGCTCTCCAGTGAAGGAAAACGCCAACATGATGTGCATCATCAACATGATGCGCGCGCAGGTGGCTTTGTCTCGCCCTCACACGGCGCCACGGCCTCCTCCTCCGCTGCGGGCCGCTGGGCCCCCCCCCAGCAGCAGCAGCACCTGTACGTCCTCCCCCAGCAGCCACAGCCCCTGCAGGCGCACCAGCAAGTGCACCCCGGCGTGTGGCCGGCGGCGCTCACGTCGCCCAGGGCCGTGCCGCAGCACCTCCAGGGCCCCCACCCGTACGCCCAGCAGCAGCAGCAGCAGCAGCAGCAGCAGCAGCAGCAGCAGCAGCAGCTCACGCTGCGCCTGTCCGCCGGCCTGGGCGGCATCGGCGGCGGCGGCGCGACTCTCAGCCCGCACCCCAGCGTACCGCAGCAGCCGCGCGCACAGCCGGTGCCCTCCAACCCGGCCGGCGCCGCCTCCCTAGACCCTATGGCGGTGTACCTCCAGCTCGGCACCATGCAGCAGCAGCAGCTGCTGCAGCGGCTGCAGGCGGCGGACGCCGCCGCCGCCGCCTCGGCCACCACGCAACAGCAGCTCTACTCGATCCAGCAGCAGCAGCAGCAGCAGCAGCAGCAGCAGCAGCAGGGCTTGGCGCGCGGCGGCGTGCGCAGCCGGCCCGCGCCGCAGCCGCAGTCGTTGCTGCTGGGCAGCGGCGGCGGCGCGGCGGGAGCATCGCGGGTGCTTTCTGGCCCTGGCACCCTGGCCGCGCTGCCGCCTAGCTCGCTCCTCGAGTCTGGTGCCACGGAGGACCTCTTGGGGATGGCGCCGCAGCTGTGGGCCGTGGGCGGCAGCGGCGCCTCTGAGCTACAGCTCCAGGAGGAGCAGGGCCAGGCCATGTACCAAGCCCTAAGGCGCATGCTGACGGCGCCCTCGCAGGTGACGCCGACGCTTTGCTTGCCACTCTGGGCTGCGGTGTGCACAGAGCCCTCAACGGCTGTGGCGGAGCGGGCCTGCGCGCTTTAAACGACGTGCTGCCGGAAACGACCTGTTTGCCCGCCTGGCGTCGCGCCGTTTCTGCCTGCACAGGCACTTGGCGGCGGCGAACTCGCATCCGGCGCGGCGGCGCCGACGGCGACGCTGTGGTCCGCCGACGCCGTGCCGCACCTGCCGCCGCAGCAGCTGCCGGCTCCGCAGCCGCACGCGGCGCCGCAGCCTCACGACCTGTCGTGGCAGCCCACCAGCGGGCCCTCCTCAGGCTCGCTCGCCTTCTTGCCGGGGTCTGCCGTCGGCGGCGGTGGCACCGGTGCCGCGCAGCAATCGCAGCAGCAGCAGCTTCCGCTTCAGGTGAGCGCCCCGTCCGCGCCTGCTCGCGATCGGCTTGTGGCCCCGTGGGCAGCAGACCCGGCGGTCGCCTCCACAAAGCGCGCCCCTGGGCGCAGCCGCTTTCATGCCCCTTCGCGCTCTTGCCTGCGGGCGACACCACGCGCCGTGGCGTCTGGTTTGCGTGCGTGAAGGCAGGTAACCCTGTTCATGCGAGTGTGCTGTGCCCTCAGGTGATGCTGGAGCTCCTGCAGCTGAGCAGCGCTGCTGTCACCGCTGGCACCGCCGCCCTGCCGCTCGCGCCGCCCGACGCCGCCGCCGCCGCCGGCGGCTTCGCCGTGGAGGGCGCGCCATCGCAGCATGAGCAGGTGCTCTCCTCCTGGGCTGCGCTGCAGCATTTGCAGCAGCAGCAGCAGCAGCAGGCGGGCGGGGGCGCCACCACGACGCTGCCTGCGGCCCTCCGCGGCGCCACCACGACCCTCCCGCCTCCGCAGCAACAGCAGCAGCAGCAGCGGCTCGACTGGCCGCCGCCGGCGTCCGCCGGGGCGATCGCCACGCCGCCCTCCTCCTCCTCCCTGGCCGCTGGCGGCACCGGCGGCGCCGGCGGCGGCGCGATTGAACTCCTCGTCTCGACGTCGCCGCCGTCCGGCGGCGCCGCGCTGCAGTCGTCACTGCCAGCGGCGGCGGCGGCGGCGGCGCGGCCGCCGCCCCGCCACGCACACGTCGAATCGGCGCCCGCCGCCGAGCTGCTCGCGCTGTTGCCCGAACAGGCGAGCGGCGGCGCGGCCGAGCCCTCGCGTCCCATGTCGGCGGGGCTCACCTCGCTCATCCCCGGCGGCGTGCTCTCCAGGGAGCCGCCGCCCCGCGCCGCGCTGCAGCAGCAGCAGCAGCAGCGGGGGCCGTCGGCGCTGGTGTTTGGCCGCGCTCCCTCGCCCGGCGGCGGCGCCGGCGGCGGCGCGCTGCCGACGGCGTTTGGCGCCGGGCCCGCCTCGCCGACCGGCAGCGGCAGCGTGGCGGGCGGGTCGGCGGGGCTGCTGCCCACCTTCGCCGTCATCAGCCCCTTCCTCGTACAGGGCGACGTGGCAAGCCCGCCTGTCAGCGGCACGCTACCGAGCCTTCCGCCGCCGCCGCGGGGCCCGTCGCCGCTGCTCTTCGCGCCAACGGCGGCGGCGGCGCAGCGCGCGCACGACTCGGGGCCGGCGGCAGCGGCGGCGGCGCAGCAGCTGGCGGCGGCGCGGGCTGGCGCCGGCACGCCGTCGCTGCTGCAGCCGCGGCACAGCTACCCCGGCGGCGGCATCGTCGGCTCTGCGTCCGCCGGCGCGCTGTCCAACACCTCGTCTACTGCCGGCGCGGGCGCGGCGGCGGCGGCGCCGCCGCCGCTGGGCCCGGGCGGCGTGCTGCTGGTGCCTCCGCCGTCGGCGACGGGCCAGGGCCCGGCGTTGGTGGGCGCGCACCGGCGGTCCAGCGCCAGCGGCGGCGGCCTGTCGCTCAACACGTCGGTGGAGGGCGTGCTTTCGCTGCAGGTGCGTCGGGCGCGCTGTCCGGCGCCTGCCATCCTCCCGGCGCCCAGTAACGCGCCTCAGGGCAGGCAGGGCTTCCCTTTGCGTTTTCTTTGATGCGGGCTGCTGCTGCTGCTGCTGCTGCTGCTGCCTCGCAGGGCACCATGCAGCAGGCGTTGGGCAGCGTGGCGCAGCAGAGCACGCTCGACTCGGCCGCCACCTCGGAGGTCCTGCAGCACCTCACGTCGACGTCCTCCGCCGCCCTCCCGCCCCACCAGCCAGCCCAACAGCAGCAGCAGCAGCAGCAGCAGGCGTGGCAGCGCACGCCGCTGCGCGACCGCCGCTGGGCCGCCGCCGAGGGCGCCGCCGCCGCGGCCGCCGCGCGGCAGAGCCCCGGCGCGGCGGCCAGGCCCTGGGCGCACCTGACGGTGGACACGGCGGCGTTGGACGGCGGCGGCGGCGGCGCGGTGCAGGCGCAGGCGCAGGCGCAGGCCCGGCTGCTCGCCACGCTGCCCCAGGTGTGCGCTTTGCACGCTGTGCGACGATGATCATTCGGCGCGGGCCGTTCGCGCGCGGCTGCACCTCGCAGGCGGGGCGGCAGGCACGCGTGACGGCGTTTTCTTTTCTCACGTGCGGTGCTCGTGTGCCGTGCGTGCAGGCGCTTGGCCCGCACGCCAGCCTGGCGCTGGACCTGTCGGCCACGTCCGTGACGGCCGGCACCAGCAGCAGCAGCGGTACGGCGGCGCACCCGCTGTCCGACTCGTCAGCCGCGCTGCTGCTCACCAGCGGCAGCAGCATGCAGGTGCGAGGAAAGGGGGGCGCTCGCGATGGAGGGGGGGCGGCTGCTCACCAGCGGCACCAGCATGCAGGTGCGAGGAAAGGGGGGGCGCTCGCCAGGGGGGGGGGGCGGCTGGCTCACCAGCGGCACCAGCGGGCAGGTGGGCAGGGAACAGATGCTTTGCTGAAGGAGCGATACATGGGCAGTGCACGGGCGGGAATCTGAGCAGCAACCGTCCGCGGAATGCATGCCCTACTGTATGCGTTGCCGCGCAGGCATCAACGCACCCGCCGGGCGCGCGCCTCTGGCCGCCGGCCGCCGCCATCCAGCTGCAGCTCCCGCCCTCGCACCAAGCCCTCGGCCCCATGGTCACGCTAAGCCCTGGCGAGTCGATCTGGCGCCCGGCGCCCTCGCCCTCGACGTCTTCCTGGGGCCAGGCCGCCGCTGCCGGCGCCGCCGTCACGACGGCCCCGGGCAGCAGCGCGCCGCAGGGCGGCGCGCCGCCGCAGGGCATGCCCGCGCTGACCTCGCGCGCCTCCGAGCCGCCGCCGCCGCCGCCGCCGGGCGCGCCGTTCGTGACGACGGGGCCGGCGTCCGCGCGCGGCGCCAGCGGCGGCGCGCGCGCCGCCGTCGTCGCCGCCCCGCAGGGCCAGGGCCAGGCCCAGCAGCAGCAGCAGGTGTGCGCCGCCGGAAGGGCAGGGCATACGGCGCGTTCCTGGGTGCTGGGCGCGGCACCTGCACAGGGGCCTCTCTGGTTCCTGGCCTTTGGCCGCTTGCATCCACGCGCTTACCAGCGACTCCTGGCTGGCGTGCACCTACCAATCAAAACGCGCGCCCGTCCTCTTGGCCGCAGGTGCAGCCGCAGCGGCAGCAGCACTCGTGGGCGGCGCAGCGGCAGCTGCTTCTCAACGTGACGCCCGCCGACGCGCCGCCCGACCCGCTCTCGCCCGGCCAGCCGCCCGGCGGGCTGCCCTGGGGCCTCGCGACGCCCTCCACCGCCTCCACCACGCCCGCCGCCGCCGCGCACTCCTCCGCGGCCGCCTCCTCCATCCCGCACGGCCTGCCGCCGCCCGGCGGCCACGGCGGGCACCACCCGGGCGCGGCGCACGGCGGCGGCGGCGGCGGCTGGCTCAGCGTTCACTCAACCAGCCCCTACGAGCAGCAGACCTTCAGCCGCGCTAGCTGGATGTCCTCGCCCAGCGGGTGCGTTTGCTATTTCGTTCGCTGCCAGTTTCGGCTGCCTGGGGGCGGGGCCGGAGGTTCTCCGCTCGAAACGCAGAGGAGAGCGAGACGGCATGGCCAGTGCCGACGTCATGGCCCGCCTTGCTTCCCCCACCCTTCCCCGCTCACCGATCCAGCGCGGCTTTGCTCTTGCTCAGGAGAGCGCGCGCGGCGCCGTTCTCTGACGGCTCGCCAAAGCTTTTGCCCGTTGCGTTGCGTCGGCTTTTTTCAGGTGGGCGCCGCCGCTGACGGGCCGGAGCACCGCCACGCCCTCGGTGGCCATGACGCCGGGCACGGGCCCAACCTCCTCGCTGACGGTGCCCAGCTCCCGCACACCTGGCAGCACGACCGCCACGGGGCCCGCCTCTGCCCTCACCATGCGGAGCTCCATGCCCTACACTCCGAGCGGCGGCGGCGGCGGCGCGGCGGCGCACCAGGCGCAGCAGCAGCACAAGGGGCAGCAGGCGACGTGGGGCATCGCCGGCCCGAGCCCCACCGGCGCAGGTGCGGGCGCCGACCCGCAAATCCACGTTTCCTGCGTCCGCGAACGTGCACCGGCGCGCTCTCCTTTTTGTTCGTGCCTGGAGTGCGACGTTGCTGCACGCGGACTCGCGCACACGACTGTTGCGTTTTGCGCGCGTAGGCGTGCCGATGCCGTCGCCCTCCTCGCTGCTGCCCTCCCCGACGGGCCCGCTGGAGCAGGCCATCGCCGCGCTGCACTCGTCCGTGGCCAGCAGCCAGCGCGCCAGCCTCGCCGGCGGCGGCGCCGGCGGCGGCAGCTTCTTCTCGCCCACCTCCTCCTCGCACGCCGCGCCGCCGCCGCAGCAGCAGCAGCACGGCGCCCCGCTGCCCTCGCCGCCCCACGCCAGGACGAGCGCCGGCGGAGGTGCGCGCGCGGACAGCCGCTCTTGCTCTGTTTGTTTTGGGGTCGCTCTATGTTTGCGCTGGCTCACCTGGCGCACACGCGCGTGTCCTTCCGCTTGCGTCTCCGCAGCTCCGGCGGGGGCTGGAGCAGGGCAGGCGTGGCTTCCGCTGCTCACGTCCACGCCCAGCATCCTCGGCGGCAGCGTCGGCGTGCAGGGCACAGGTGCGTCGCCGGCCTGAACGCTCCCACTCCCCCCCCACCACCACCACACAGCCCCCGCTCAGCTACCCCCGGTTGCTGTTCCTGCGCAGGCATGCCGCCTCCACCGCCGCCTCCGGGCACGTCCTGGGCCGCCGCCGGCGGCCCCTCAGCCGCCGCCCGATCGCAGCTGGGGCCGCTGTCGCCCACCGCGCAAGCCTCGGCGCTCCGCCCGCCGCCGCCGCCGCCGCCGCCGCCGCCGCGGCGGCAGGCGCAGCCGCACGCGCTGGCCGCGCAGCTGGGCGCCGCCGACGCTTCGTCGGCGACGGGCGGCGCGCTCGCCGCGCCGTCGTGGATCCTCGACTCGTCCTTCTCAGCCTCCCTGCCCTTCCAGCAGCAGGTGATTCGGGAGGCGGGCGGCGGCGGCGGTGGCGGCGGCGGCGGCGTGGCGCCGCCCGCCGACGCGGCGGCGGCAGCGGCTCAGTGGGGCGGCGGCGGCGAGGCGCCGTCTGCGGCCCTGTGGCTAGAGTCGGCCGGCGGCGGCAGCGCGGCGCCGGGCGGGCGCGAGGGCGACGGCGGCGGCGCGGCCGAGGGGCAGGCGCCGGCGCCGGGGCAAGGTCCCGGGCAGTGGTCTCCGCTCCTCAACCCTTCGCTTTTCAAGATGTGAGGGAGAGGCGCGGTGTGGCCGGGCTGGCGGGCGGGCGCGCGCGGCGTACCGCTGCTCTCTCCGCTCCAGATGCGAGGCGCGGCCGCTCGGGCGGGCGCGCAATGGGGCGTACCCTCGCCCTGGAGCTGCCTCTTGCGCCCCCAGTGGATCCGATCGACCCTCTTGACACCTGCCTGGTAGGCGAGTGGAAGCAACTCGTCGCGATGCTTCCCCCCCTCGCCTTTTCCCTCCGTTCTTGCCTCGGCATCTCCCTTCACAACCCTAGTGGCTCTTGGCTTGTCGCCCGCCCATGGTTCCGACGACTCCCCTTTCGGAACGCTGCGTGTGTGTGGCCCCCCTTGTGGTATCCGCCGCCGGGCGAGGCCCTGACCACGCAAGGAGGGAGCGCACTGGAGGGAGGGGCTCTCTCCAGGAGCGGCCCGCCGCTCCCAAACGCGCCCTCATTTAGGGCTTTTGCCGCCGCCGCGGCAGCGCGCACGCGCCGCTCTTGCGTGCTCTGGGGTGTGTGTTCCGCGGGCGGGCTTTGGGAAAGGCGCTAAGGAAGTGCGTGCGTATGGGCGGGATGCCGCTGGCGGCGGCGGCTGCGGTGGCGGCGCAGGGGAAGGTTGCGGTGGCGGTGTGGCTTAAGGAATCGAGTGGCGGTCGGAGGCTTTGCGTGCCGCGGGCGTGCCCGCACGTCGCGCGGCCGCTACCGCAGGGGGAGGGCGAGCTTGCCTGAAGTCAGTTCTTGAAGCCGCCTCTGATGACGCCCGCACTGACCCCCGGGGCAAGGCGCGCAGGTTCGGCGTGCATGCATGGGGGTGGTGTCTGGGGGGACCGCCACCGCAAGAGATTGCTTAGCACTGCGAGCACCACCCCCCCTCCGAAACCGTCGTGCTGGCGAGCGAACCAGTCACAGAGTGGCCGCCTCCTCTCCTCCTCTCCCCCCACCTCGTCGCTCCTTGCATCTCGTGACCGCGCCCGTCTGTTTTGTCACGCGCCGGCGCGTGCCGCCGTGCAGGGTCGCCCTCGCCGGCAGACACGCGTATGCCCTAACCCAACCCTCGCCTCCGTATGCAGGCACACTGATCTAGTCAGGAGCAGGCGGCCTTTGGTGGCCTGCCGCGGGCGTGGCGTGGCGGGCGTGCCTCGCCGACGCCGCGGCCACGCTCCCACCCCGCCTCTGGTGACACGCACGTTGAGGAGGCCGTGCCGTGCGCTGCTGGGCGACTCCGGCCTTGGCTGCAGCGGCGTCTCGCGCGTGGGGGAGGCGCGCCACCCCGCGCCGCGCCCGCGGCGCGCTCGTGCCTCCCGCCCGGCGCTCGCTTGCAGCGCGCGCTGTGCTGCGCGTGGGATGGCGAGCGGATTCGCATTCGCCCCCCCCCCCCCACACACACACACACACACACACACAGACTGCCCGCGCGCGAGCGCGACCAAACGCGCGCGTGCGCGCTCTCACGCGTCGCGTCGCGTTGTTGGACATTTCGCCACGACGCGCGATTTCGGCGCAACCCCTGCTTGCTGCCGCGGCCTGGCGTGCCGCCGCCGAAATGATTTCTCGTGCCTCCGTGCCCTCCGCTGTGCCTGCTTGGCGCTTGTGCCGCAGTGAACCGCGCCCAGCCCCCCCCACACACACAGACACGAGTCGTGCGGACCACACTTTCTGAGCAGCACGTGTGTGTGTGAGAGAGTGTGGGTCGAGAGTGAGAGAGCGGCTCGTCGCGGCGTGGTGGCTGCCGTGGACGCCGCGTTTCCGCGGCCGTCCCGCCGCGTGTAGCAACAGCAGCAGCGCCCGGCTGGTAGCGGACGCGGCTGAGCCATTCCTTCGTGACGCTTCCTGCGATTCGCGTGGCGCGGCGCCCCCATGTGTAAGGTCTCTCTCCCGCCGCCGCCCTCGGGTCTGGTGATGGCGCCCCTCTCCCTGGGCGGCGGGCCGTGACTTTGCTTTTTCCCGTGTACGGCAGTTGACACGCTCGAGATGTGTGCAGGCAGGCAGGGGGGACAATGGCGTGCTGGGTGCGTCAGGCGAGGGCCGGGCGGGGGGCTGGCCTCTTTCTCTTTGTGCGGCAGTGGAGAGGGTGGGTGGGCGGGGCGCCTGACCTGAGGTGCGCAGAAGGTCGTTGGAGGCAGGGGCGGGCGGGCAGGAACTGGAAATGAAGACGGGGCGCGCACGGTTGACGGCGGCAGTGCACGCGTCACACCTTTCCGTTGCACGTGCCCTGGTCTTTGCCTCTTGGCGTGGGTCACCGGGGCGGGAAGGTCGGCAGGCGCGCTCGTGGCCGCGGGCGTCGGTTGCACTTTGGTTGCTGGGGTCGGTGAGCTGAGCCCGCGACAACTGACCAGGGGGGCCCCGCGGCGGGCCAGCACAGCACGGCACAGCACGGCACAGCACGGCACAGCACGGCACAGAGTCGCAGTCGCAGTTGAACACAAGCAGCCAGCACCACCAAGGTTTTGGAGCGGAACCCGGACCTGTCCATACAAGCCTGCTCTGCACGCCTGCGGCTTGCCAGCCCCTGAGCCCCTTCGCCCCTGCTTTACGCCGCCCCGTTGCGGCTGCGCCGCCGACCCCGGGCCACGGAATTCCTACCTGCGTACCTTTCCTTACCTGCCCCCAGAGGATGCGCCGCTGACGGCGCCTGCGGGCCTGCTTCCTGTGCGCTCCGTAGGGCTGGCCTCGCGGGCGTTGGGCGCGCCCAGGGGCGCGCTGCTGCCCACAGACGCGCCGGTTGCGTGTCCAAGCGCCACGTGTCATTTACACGCCCCCGCCCACCACTGAAGAGGACGTGCTGCCCCCACCGCGCACGGGACGGTTTGCCTCAGCCCACAGGGACTGATCGGGCGACACACGAATTGCACGCGCGCGCCCTCCCCACACATGCGCTCTCTTTGCTGTCCCTCTCAAATGGTCTTGACCTCCAACCCCACCCAAAGATGGAAACCTCCCTTCAATGCGCCACCACCCAGCGCACGCACGCAACGGGCAGCGGCCCCCCCCCCCCCGCATGCCTCGGCCTCAGGCGTCCCCGCTGGCCTGTGCGTGCAGAGCTCCGCTTTCCCGCGTTCCCGCTGAACTACAGCAGCATCGCACGCGCTGCGCTGCGCATCCCCTCTGGGCCGTGCGTTTGTGGGGGGGGTTGGGAGCGAGCCGCCGCACGTTGAGGTGCGGCCTTCGGCGTTGTGCTGTTTGTGGCACGACGCCACAACGGCCATGGGGGGTTGGGAGCGAGCCGCCTGGCTGCATCGGCGTTGCACCTCCACGCGACGAGGGCCGGAGGTGCCGGCCCAGGGCGGACGTGTTGAGGGCGGTGGGGAACTCTCGTCTCCTGGTACCCGCAAACTGCCGCCGAGGTTACCCGTTACCCCACGTGCTGCTTTCTTTGGGCCCCGTCTGAGTGCTGCTTCTTTTTCCCTTTGTTACCCGCCCCCCCACCCACGAGAGCGCGTCACACGAAATGCAATCCCGCCCAGCACGGGGGCGGCGGAGGGGGGCGAGCAGGCGAGTCCACAGGCGGCGGGAGGGAGGGTCAGGAATTGCCTGGCGCGCCTGTGCGGACGGGGTATGACGTGTCCTGGGCCCCAAGTCCACACACCCGTGCGTGTGCCTTGGCTCGCTTGCCTTTGTGCTGCGAGACATCTGATGCGCCCGGTATTGGGCTCCGGCCCCGCCGAGGTGCCCAAACAGATGCAAAATCCATCACGCACGCACCTACCCCGTGTCTGGCTGCGCGGCGCGCTGGAAACCGCCGTGGAGCGCCCCAGAGGCTCCGAAGGCCGGTCGCCACGCCCGCCCACGAGCCGGGTGGTGCTTGGGCGCCCTCTCTCCCCCTGTGGCGGCCTCGCAACGCCCCCCTCCTTCCCGCCTCACCGCCGCGCCTGCATCGCCGCCGGCTCCGGCCGCGGCGGCGCGCGCCCTTTCCTACCCGCACCGATACGCACCTGCACAACGCTCGGCTAGCCTCTCTGCACTTTTTGTGTTTCCGCCCGCCCATGTGTTCCCGCACTTCAACGTGGAGCCACTTCGCCTTCCACCAGACGCACTCGCTACCTGCTACCGTCCGCGCGCGTCATGCCCCTTTACATTCGCGCCCTGGCTCTGCTGCTGCCGCGGCGCTGTGGACGGTTGTGACTGGAGTCGTGCGAGGGGCGTGCGCTGCCGCTCCCCGATGCGGGAGCGGCGGCCCACACCCGCTGAACCCCTACCCCTGGCATGCAGAGCGCGCGTGATTGCTGTTCGCCGTGACCGCGCTTCCCCACACGGCAGGAGCGCAAGCGTACGTTTGTGGTTCAGTTCCGCCACTGTAACGAGGAGCGAGGGCGGGGCCAGTCCCCGTGCGCACGGTGCCAACGTGCCCCCCTTGACCTCGCGTGCGCCGCTCTCTCAGCACCCGTGCACGCGCCTTGGTGCCTTGGACGGACCCTCTCATCCTGTGCCCTCCCCCAAGTCCCAAGAACGGCCGGGCCCCTTTGGACTCCTTCGTGTTGCCCGCGCCGCGCGCGCGCCCTCGCTTGGGGTCTGCATGCCGTGCCGGTGGCGGGCGGCGGCGGCGAGGAGGGCACCTCCCCGTCCCCTACTCGCCTGGTCCGGGATGCGCGCCTCGCAAGCAGCGTGGCCCGCAGGGGAAGTGCACGGGCCTGCTCGAGTCGTGTTGTCGGGCCACGCTGGACGTGATGCTCCATGGGCGCGGCTGCTGCGTTCGCGTGGACGCGAGTTTGCCGCACGCCGGCCCCGCCCACATGTGCAGCTTCCTGTGATCTACATACCAGGACATCGATCTACCTTCCTCACTGCACGCAAGCAAAAATGGCAATGTGGCCACTCTGCAGATCTGGCGGCGTCGGGAGGCAGCGTTGCGTTGGGTGTGAGTGTGTGAGTGTGCCTGCCCGAGAGAGAGAAGGGGGGAGAGAGAGGGGGAGAGACAAGGAAGGACAGGGTGGGGGGGGGGGGGGGGTTGATTGTGCGGCGCCGCGTCCGGTATGTTGCCGAAGACCAGTCCCGCCCACCTTTTCCTCGTGCGTGGGTTCAGTCGCCTGGCTAGCTGGATGCCTGAGAGATGCGTGCAGAGTTCACTCTTTTGCAACTCAGCGCGCGGACGCGGCGGCGCGTGGCGCGGGGTTGGCCAACTGCCGGTCAAGGCACAGCGCAGCGCATGCCCTCATGGGTGAGGAGCAGATCCTGCGGCACTCTGCATCCAGCGCAACGAACAGATTCCCCCTTCTCCCTCGCTCCCTCCCTGCCCGCGGAGCTCGTACGACGGGATGTCGAGCAGGACACCACAGGGGAGAGAGAGAGTAGAACCACCAGAAAACGAAATGGAAGCGTCACGCATTTCTAGGCGGCGCTTTCGGTGGCGCAGCACCTGGGCGCTCGCGCCTTCTGGAGCGTGAGGAGGCCGATGGCCGGCCAAGCTCGGGGGAGGAGCGGCCAGTGGCGCACGCGCGGCCACAGGCAGCACGCATCCAGCGAGATGCCTGTGCGATGCGGTGCGCGCCCACTGGCGCTCCTCCTCCTCCTCCTCGTCGTGCACGCGCTGGCTACTGCGCGCACGGCAGCACAGCAGCATCACGTCAACCATCGACAAGAAGAACAGCAGCACTACAGTGCCTCGCTGCAGCTATCGTCGGCTACAACAACCAGCGCCTGGGCGTCGCGCTCGGGGGGGCCGTGGCCACTCGTTGAGGATGCACCAGCAGGAGGCGCGACAGGAGAAGCCCAGGCGCGGGAGCTCTTGGTCGGGACGGACTCCTGCCTGGCCTTGCAGGCCACGACCGTGCGGGAGCTTGTGTCCAGGTGCGGATGCGTCACCCCGCGCAAATGGCAGCGCAGCGCCCGTGGGTCACCAGCAGTCCGCCGTCTCCTCCCTGAACGGTGGCAGCAGCGGGCTGTAGTCTGACTGACGGCTCAGGAGGCTCGCAGGCCCTGGCCTGTGAGGGGGGCTCCCCCGTCGAAGGCGGTACGCAGGTATAGTTGGCAACGCCCACGCGCCAGAAGCCGCGCGCCTGTGCACTGGTGCCCCCCCGCAGGTTCACCACGTGCGGGCAGAGCGGCGCTGACCTCGACTACAACACAGCGGCGAGCATCGTGGGCGGCGTGGTGGAGCGCTGCCTCGGAGCCAGCGCGCCAATCATCCGGGTGCGAGCGCGCTGCATGGAGGCAGGGCCCCCCCGGCCCACACACACGCACGCCACGTGCTGGAGCACGCAGCAAGTGCTCTCTGATGCCACCCAGGCTGACGCACTGCGTGCGACCCGGGAGGGCTGCGGGCCAGGACTGCAGGGTGGGGACACAGGGTTCCTGGCCCGAGCGTGGTAGGGGGGGCCCTCACCACGCGCCCTCGTGCTGCGCCCCTCTCCCCCGCGCAGCCCCTCCCGCTGCTCACCTTCAACGAGACGCTCGTGGTGCTCACGACCATCCAGTCCACCTTCACCCAGCTCACCAACTACACAGTGTCGGTGCGCCCAGACCCCTGTCAGCTGACCCCAGCCCTCAGCGCGGCGCGGTGCGGCGTGGCCTGGACGCCCGCGCGATTTGCCTCTTCGCCCCACACAGCCGTCCCGACCAAATGCAGCACCAACAGAATCAGCACCAAGCGGGCACGGGGCCCAGGCAGGCAGGCCTGACCATGTCTCCGCTGCGACTCATCGCCTCCCTCCCTCCCCCCCTGCTTGCGCAGTACACGGTCAAGCCGTGGAACGCCGGGCCGAACGACGAGCTCACCAACGAGGCGCTGTTTGCGCTGGGAAGCAACTTCAACCCGTACTTTGGCTACGTGTGGGACACGCTGCACACCGTCGGTGAGCGCTGCGCGGCTGGGCCCCTGAAAGACCCGCATGACAGTGTGTCCGCGCACGCCTTGCGCTTCCAAGCGCGGGCTGCAGGGCCACGCAGCCACCGCAAAGCTGGCAAGCTGGGGCCGTGGCAGCACGGGGGCGTCCTGGCCGGCCTGGCGGCCGCCTCTCACGCGCCGTGCGCGCTGCGTGCGTTGCGCGTCGTCCCTCTGCGCGTGCAGACATGTGGCAGGCGGGCGCGTTTGCCGACCTGCGGCCGTTCATCGCAACAGACACGACGGACTTTGAGTGGGATGACATGTTCCCCTACCTCCGCAACTCGGTTGTCTCGTACGGTGCGTGGGTCACCAGCAGTGTGTGTGTGTGTGTGTGTGTGCGGTTGGATTCTGCATCTGTTTGGACGCCTCAACGGGGCCTGAGCCCAGCTACCGGGCGCATCAGATGTCTGGCCCTGCGTGCGCGTGCGCCGCAGGCGACGAGGTGCTGGGGCTCCCAGTCATCAACGCCGTGCAGTTCATGTTTTACCGGCGCGACATATTCGCGGCGAGGAACCTCACGGTGAGACGCCCACATGCACATGTGTCCTGGCTCAAGTGCCCGCTGCCGCTGCGCGGCATCTGATGCGCTTGTTAGCTGGGCTCTGGCCCTGCCGAGGCGTCCAAACAGATGCAAAATCCATCACGCTCACACTGACAAGGCAGCTCCTGGGCCCCCCTGGCGCAGGTGCCCAACACGTGGGACGAGCTGGCCGAGGTGGTGGCGCGCCTCAACGGCACCGACACCAACGGCGACCGCCGGCCCGACTTTGCGCTGTGCGCCGACACAATCGGCTTCTTCAACTTCATCCTCCTCACGCAAATCATGGCCTCGGTCACGCAGACCAAAGGTGAGAGTCGTTCCGTTCCAATCGAGGCGTCGCGCCGACGCAGCGTCGGTCCATGTGGGCCCGGGCCGGCGTGGTAGCCAGGGAAAAGGCGCCTCCGCTTTCGCAGCCGCCCTGCTGGCCAGCACTGGCGTGCGTGAGCCAGAGCACGCGTGCCGCAAGCACGTTGAGGCCGGCGCGTGCCGGATGGGGGCGCCGTGCCGTGTGCCGCCGTGTGCGCGCGGCGCGTGCGGGGTGGTCTGCTCGTCAGCAGGGACGCTCCTCTCGCCCCACCCCACGCCCCGCAGGCCCGTCCCAGGGCGTCTACTTTGAGCCCCTGACGCTGCAGCCGCTGACCGACACGCCCGCCCTCACCTACGCCCTCGCCATGCACCGCAACCTCACCCAGTACGCTGTGGGCGTCACCAACGGCATCTTCAACTCGCCCTTTGAGCAGGGCAGGTGCGTTGCTCTCTCTGCGCTCAGGCCGTCTGGGGGCCCGCAGGGGCCCCAGATGAGGGCCTGCGTGACGCTGCCAAGCGCGCCTGCGACGCCAGACGAGAAAGTGCACAGGAACTGCAGCCGTCTGAGCCCGTGCTGTGCTGTGCGTGCCATGGTGTGTCACAGGTGTGCCGTGGGCCTGAGCCACGCTGTGGCCTTCAAGCAATCCTTGCTGTCGCCGCGCGTCAAGGGCAAGGTGCGCGCGGGAGGAACAGTCCGGGCGGGGGGTCACGCCCAATTCGCGTCGACCGCGAAGGGTCCAGCCTCCATCGGCCGAGTCCAAAGCCGACTCAGTGCGCATGATCATCGCCGATCGCAACACACCGTGACAGCATGGCATCGCTTCGACCGTGTTCGTTTCCGATCGGAGCAGGTGGGCGTGGCGCCAGTCCCCGGCTCCAAGGTCATCCTCAACCGCCCGCTCTGGCCGCCGACGCCCTCCTCAGCCGCCGCCGCCGCGCCGTCCTCCCCTCCACCCCCCTCCGCCAGCCCAGCGCCCGCGGGCAGCAACGGCTATGGGTTGCAGCAGTGCACCAAGGTGCGCTGAGGTCCCAGGGTCGGGCACGCGACGCCTTGGCTTGCGTTGGACGCCTTGGAACGCATTCCAGCCACCCCCCAGGCAGGGCCGCTTCAGGGCCCGCACCGCTTGGCTCACGTCAGTACGTGTCAGGCCAACATGCGACGATCCGAGCAAGCGATCGGGCCGCCTCGCACGCGTCTGCCGCGCAGGCGACGTGCGGCGAGTCCGCTGCGCTCCCCAACGGCACCACCTACTACTTCAACCGCGTCTTCTGCGCCGGCTGCATCATGTTTGCCGGTGCGCTTGCCCTCTCAGGCTGCCGCCCCGTATGAGGGCGAGGGTTGCTGGGAGGACCTCTGCGCGCACGCTGCAAGCCCCCCTCGTGAGAGAGAGCGGCAGTGCCGTGTCGTCGTCGTCGCCCCCGCCTCGTGCAGGTGGCATCGCGCCGCTGTCACAGCCATCCTACATGCGTGCCATGTACCAGTTCTGGTCAATGGCGGCGGGTGAGAGCCGCGTCCCCAGCCAGCCCCAGCAGGCATGCCACGCCCCAACGCTGAGCGCCCTCCCCCCCCCCCCCGCGCCCTCTCTTCCGCGGGTCACGCGTTGTCCACGCCATGCCCCTTGCGCGCCGCGCCGCAGGCCCCAACATCTCGACGCAGTTCATCGCCATCAACCCCGTGTCGCCGATGGGGCCCATGCGCCTGAGCCAGCTGGACCCCGCCAAGTGGACTGCGGTGCGCTGCAGCCCCGCCACGCGCCACGCGCCTGCGCCCGCCATTTGCCTGCCGCAGCCGGCACCCGCCAGCGCTAGCTGCAGCCGCAAGGGCCAAAGCGCTCGCCCTGCTGGCACCCTACCCTCACCCTTCACATGGCCCTCGCGTCACCTGCCTGGACTCCTGTTTGCCTGCTTCAGGTGGGCTACGACGCGAGGGACGTGGACGACTGGATCGCGGTGCACCGGTGAGTGCGCGCGCGGCGCCCTCGCCCTTGCCCACGCCCTCGCCCTCGCCCTCACCCTTGCCCTTGGCCTGCCGTGCTCCCCGTCGGCTTGGCTGGGCCAAAGAGGCGCACAGACTCCTTGTCATGACGGCCCCAGAACTGCCAAGGGTCACACGCCTTTGACCGCCCTGGCCGCACGTCCCGCATAGGTACTACCTGGACTCGCTGGCGCCGAGGAACCTGGGCTTCGACCTCCGCGTCCCTCACGCGGGGAGGTTCAGGTGCGGTTCAGGTTGGGCATGAGACGAGATCTCTCTGGCCTCAGGGCCACCGGAACACGACGTGACTCGAGCCTCGGCGTTCCTCGCGTGGCCGCCACCACCACCTTCTTCGTTCTGTTGCGCGCAGGGAGGTGCTCAGCGACGCCGCGCGCCTCGCCGCCTGGAACGTCTCGGTGCCCATCGCCACCATCGCCGAGACCACGCACCAGCGCATGCTCTCGGTGCGGCTGACCACAGTGCCCTGGGAAAGGCGACGCTGATGCAGCTCCTTGCAGCCTCACCGCTTGGGCGCCTGTGCTTGCGTGCTGTGCGCGTGCGCAGACGCTGAGCGAGGCCATCGCAGCGGTGGGCGGCCGCGCAAAGTTCCAGGTGCGAGACGCGGCGCACGTGACGCACGGTCGTGCGCTCACTCCGCAGCCGACGCTCGCTGCCCTCCGCCGCACGATCGCATGTGTCGCAGTCGCTGTACTGGCGCGGCATCAAGCTGACTGCGGCCGCACCGGCGCCAAGACCGCCCGAGCCCGGCGCGCCCCCTCCCACACCGCAGCCGTCACCCGGCGCAGTCGCTTCCTCCACGGGGTCGTCCTCCAGCGTCGATCTCTGGGTACGCACAGTCACGGCTGGCTCTGTGCGCGCGCACACCGCGCTTGCCGTTTTCACCACCTGAGCGAGTTCTGGAGAGAGGCGCGCTCCGCTGCTTGTGCCCGCGCAGGTGATTGTGGTGGTGGTGGCGGGCCTGGTGGTGCTGCTCCTGGGTGGCCTGGCCGTGTGGCGCGTCGTGGCGCGGCGGGGCGCAAAGGGGCAGCTCAACGCGCCGCTGGTAGCGCCGCCCGCCGGCGCGCTCACGTCGCTGGTCGTGACCGGTGCGTGCTTGTTTGGGGTGGGCGGGGGCTACGCGGTCCGTGGGAAAGTGTACCGCCGCGCGCGGAAGCTGTTCCTTTGCCAAAGCGTTCGTCAACCTTGCGCCGTTGCGTGGGGCGCGGCGTGCGCCTGTTCGTGTGCCCGCGCAGACGTGGAGGGCGCGACGCCTTTGATGGAGGCCTGGCCAGAGGTAATGGACGCCGCGCTGCTGCTGCACAACGAGGTGCTGCTGGTGTGCGCGCGTGAGGCCAACGGCTATGTGTCGGCGACCGAGGGCGACAGGTGAGGGGAGGGGCCGCGTTGCGGCGCTGCGAAGCGGAGGCACGCACACCTGACCAAGGCGCAACTGCCCTGCTCTGCTGCGCGTGCTGCGCAGCATGATCATCGCGTTCCACAACCCCACGGACGCCGTGCTCTTCTGCGCCACCGCCCAGGTGCGCCGTGCGCCGTGTCAGAGCTCGCGTGTGTCGCAGCCACCGCATCGAGGGAAGTCTTGAGCGTGACACACCGTGCCGCCCAAACGCTGCCCGCTGCACACAGGCGTCGCTTCTGAGCGCCGACTGGGGCGACATCGCGGCTTGCGCCGAGCGCTGCCGGCCCGTGTGGGTGACGCCGCCCCCGCTCGACTTCCTCAGCCCACAGGTGTGTGCGCGCTCGCGCCTCATGCCCGCCACTTTTGCGCCAGCGAGCGCCTGGGGGCCACCTGAGAGCGCAACACTCACCACACACGCTTGCCTTTGTGCTGCG
>VFQP010001791.1_pt1 | contig 26608 bp, 27 predicted proteins | sample 3512351 | NCBI WGS metagenome assembly VFQP01 (sample SAMN10412372, study PRJNA504923) | tailings metagenome | isolation source: Relicate 1 Philex TSF1 revegetated site | place: Philippines: Tuba, Benguet | collected 2017-08-29
GCTGGCACGTAGGCGCCGCCGGCGGTGCACGACCCCATCACCACTGCGATCTGCGGGATGCCCTGTTTGGAGAGGTTGGCCTGGTTGTAAAAGATGCGGCCGAAGTGATCGCGGTCCGGGAACACCTCGTCCTGGTTGGGCAGATTGGCACCACCCGAATCTACAAGGTAGATGCACGGCAGGTTGTTCTGCTCGGCGATCTCCTGCGCACGCACGTGCTTCTTTACTGTGAGCGGATAGTAGGTGCCGCCCTTGACGGTTGCGTCGTTGCAGACGATCACGCATTCCTGCCCGGACACGCGGCCGATGCCTGTTATGATGCCTGCGCCCGGCGCAGCATTGTCGTACATGTCGTACGCTGCGAGTTGCGACAGTTCCAGGAACGGCGTGCCCGGGTCGAGCAACTGCTGAACGCGGTCGCGCGGCAGCAGTTTGCCGCGCGACAGGTGCTTGTCGCGGGCCGCCTCGCCACCGCCCTCAGCCAGTTTGGCGATCTTGGCCTCCAAATCGGCAACCAGTGCCTGCATTGCCTGCGCATTCGTCCTGAACGCTTCGGACCGTGCGTTCAGCTTTGTCTCAATTGCCGCCATATCAGCCTCGGCCAGTCATTTCGTTGTTGGGTACGGTCATCGTTCAGGCCGCTTACATAGTTTCGGCGAACAACTCGCGGCCGATCAGCATGCGGCGGATTTCGCTGGTGCCGGCGCCGATCTCGTAGAGCTTGGCGTCGCGCCATAGGCGCCCCACCGGGAACTCGTTGATATAGCCGTTGCCGCCAAGGATCTGGATCGCTTCGCCGGCCAGCCAGGTAGCCTTCTCCGCGGCATACAGGATCACCCCGGCGCAGTCCTTGCGGACCTGGCGGACATGATCGGTGCCTTGGGCGTCGAGGTGCTTGCCGACCGAGTAGAGATAGGCGCGGCTGGCCTGCAGGGTGGTGTACATGTCGGCGACCTTGCCCTGGATCAGCTGGAACTCGCCGATGCTCTGGCCGAACTGCTTGCGGTCGTGGATATAGGGCACGACCACGTCCATGGCCGCCTGCATCAGGCCCAGCGGGCCACCGCAGAGCACGGCTCGTTCGTAGTCGAGGCCGCTCATCAGTACCTTGACACCCTCACCGACCTGACCGAGCACGTTCTCTGCGGGAACCTCGACATCCTGGAACACCAGTTCGCCGGTATGCGAGCCGCGCATACCCAGCTTGTCGAGCTTCTGCGCCACGGAGAAGCCCGGGGTGTTGGTTTCGAGAATGAAGGCGGTCATGCCCTTGGCGCCAGCGGCCAGGTCGGTCTTGGCGTAGACCACCAGGATGTCGCAGTCAGGGCCATTGGTGATCCACATCTTGTTGCCGTTGAGCACGTAGCGGTCGCCGCGTTTCTCGGCGCGCAGCTTCATCGACACCACGTCGGAGCCGGCATTCGGCTCGCTCATCGCCAGGGCGCCGAGATGCGCGCCAGAGATCAGTTTCGGCAGGTAACGCCGCTTCTGCTCGGGCGAGCCGTTGCGGCTGATCTGGTTGACGCAGAGATTGGAATGAGCGCCATAGGACAGGCCGACGGAGGCCGAGCCACGGCTCACCTCCTCCATGGCGATGACGTGTTCGAGATAGCCGAGGCCGGAGCCGCCATATTCCTCCTCCGCCGTGATGCCGTGCAGGCCGAGTTCACCCATCTTCGGCCACAGGTCGCGCGGGAACTCGTCGGTACGGTCGATTTCGTCGGCGCGCGGCGCAAGTTCCGCATCGACAAAGGCGCGGGTCGACTGGCGCAGCATGTCGGCGGTTTCACCGAGGTCGAAATCCAGGGTGGGATAGCTGTTGGAGATCATGGCGGGGTTTCCTCAAGACTCTTCAAAGCGGGCGGGACTTTAGCCTGCCACCAAGTGACTGTCATTTCCTGGCGGGTATCACTTTTTAGGCGGGGCATCCGGGCGCCCAAGCAGGCACATCATGGTGGCCAGCCCGGTAGCGCAAGCGATCTCGCGGCCCCCTTGGATGCCCACCACGTCCATGGTGCAGATGGTCAGGGTGCGGCCATATTTGCTCACTTGGCTGCGCGCCAGCAGGCGGTCGGCATCGGCCGGCGCCAGCAGGTTCAGCTTGTATTCCACGGTCAGCACCGTGGCATCAGTGGGAAACAGGCTATAGGCGGCATAACCTGCGGCGCTGTCGGCAATCATGCCGACCATGCCGCCATGCACGAAGCCATGCTGCTGCGTCACCTCATGGCGCCGCAGCAGTTCCACCTCGCAGAAACCGGGCTCGATCCGGCTCATGGTGGCGCCGATCAGATGCATCGCCGGCTGGCGGTTGAAGCTGTCGCGGCAGCGGGTGGCAAAATCCGGGTCTTTGGGAATAAACGCCGTCATGCGGCGGCTCCCTGTGCCAGATTCTGTCCAGGCGTTGGCAGGCCAAAGGCCGAGGCCACGCCGGAGGCAAATGCAGCCGGAAACGCCCGGGCGCGGCGGCTGTTCAGGTCGAGGCAGACACCGGTCAGCCGCGCGGCCATCGCTATCCTGTCATCGCCCACGCGCACCAGCCGGTGGCGGAACACGATCTTGCGCTCGGCGATGGTTTCCACCCCGGTTTCCATCCGCACCAGATCGCCGCCGCGCAATTCGGCCTGGTAGTCGATCTCCGCCCGCACCGCGGCAACGCCCAGATTCTCCTCGGCCGACCGGGCACGGTCGAGGCCATGCATGGCCAGGAAGGCAAAAGCGGCATCGCCAAGCCAGCCCATATAGTGACTGACATTGACATGCCCGAGATGATCGCAATGCCAGGCCTGGGCCATCAGGCGCAGGGTTTCGACGTAACGGTCCGTCATGGCGGCCTCCGGGATCGGTTTCCTCGGCCGCAATGCTAGCCAGGCAGCAGGAATAGAGGAAATCGATTGTTTTTATCTGGGGAATAGGCTTTCTCTATGCCGCATGAACATCAGCCAGATCCGCTATTTCATGGCCGTGGTGGAAACCGGCAATTTCACCAAGGCGGCCGAGCGCGCCAACATCACCCAGCCGACGCTTTCCGCCGGCATCAAGCGCCTGGAGGAAGACCTCGGCGCCGCCCTGTTCGAGCGCGGCCGGGGCGCGGCGCTGACGCCGGCCGGTGCCCGCTTCCTGCCGCGCGCCCGGGTGATGCTGCAGGAATGGACCGCCGCGCGGCGCGAATTGCGCCAGGCCAGGCCGGCGCGGCAACGGCTGCGGCTTGGCCATATGCCCGGCCTGCCCTTGCGCGGCCTCTCCAGCCTGCTCGGTGGTTTCGCCGCAGCGCAGCCGGATGTGGCGCTGGAAACCCTGGAGGCGCCGCCGGCCACGCTCAAGCGGCGGCTGGAGCTTGGCCGCCTGGATGCCGCCCTGCTGCTGCTCACCGAGAATGCCGGCGACGTGGCCTTGCCGCTGTTCCGCCAGCGTTATCGCCTGGTGGTGCCGGCAAGGCATCCGCTGGCGCACCGCGCCAGCGTGCGCATCGCCGAATTGCATGACCAGGCTTTCGTGATTCACCCCGATGCGGCGGTGATGCCGATGAGCGAACAGCTTTTCGCCCAGCACAATGCCCGCCCGCGCATTGTCGGCAAGGCGGAAAGCGATGCCGCCCTGCTGGCGCTGGTGGAAGCCGGCTTAGGCATCGCCATCGTGCCGCATTGGCTCAGCCATTCCGAAGCGGTGGCCAGCCTGAGCTTACCGGAACTGAAGCTGTATCACCGCATCGGGCTGCTGTGGCAGGGCGAACCCGGCCCGGCACTCAGCCTGCTCACCGCCTATGCCGCCGGCCATACCTGGAGCATGGCCGAGACGCCGATCGGGCATTGAGCCGCCGCTAGCCCTGGTGCAGCGACCGCAGGCTCTTGCCCATCAGGCCATCGGCATGGTCCTGCGCATCGACCACAGCGACGGCGCTCATGTTGACCAGGCCGCGCACAGTGACATTGCGCGACACGATATGCGCCGAGCGCGCCATGCCCATCAGGATCGGGCCGACATAGAAGCCCTGCTCAAGCTGGCGCACCAGGTTGGCGGCGATATTGGCCGCTTCCAGGTTCGGCATGATCAGGATATTGGCGGCGCCGCTGAGCTTGTTGTTCGGCATCGTTTTTTCGCGGATCGCGGCGGACAGCGCGGCATCCGCCTTCATCTCGCCCTCAATCTCCAGATCGGGAAATTCCGCCTGCAGCAGGCGCACCGCATCGCGCATCTTGCGCGCGGCGACGGAATTGGATGAGCCGAAATTGGAATTGGACAGCAGCGCGATCTTCGGCGTAACGCCGAAGCGCAAAGCCTCTTCCGCCGCCAGACGGGTGATCTGCACCACTTCCGGCACCGTCGGATCGGCCGCGACATTGCTGTCGGCGATGAAGATCACGCCCTGCGGCAGCACCAGCAACTGCATCGCAGCCGGACGCGACACGCCGGTACGCAGGCCCAGCACATCGAGCAGATGCGGCAGATGGTGGTCATACTGGCCGACCGCGCCGCAGATCATCGCATCGGCATCGCCGCGATGCACCGCCATGGCGGCGATCACCGTGGTATTGGTGCGGATAATGGTGCGGGCATCGTCGGGCGCCACGCCACGGCGGGCCATCAGGTTGAAGTAACCGGTCCAGTATTCGTTGTAGCGGTCGTCGCGCTCGGGATCGACCAGTTCGACATTCTCGCCGAGCTTGAGGCGCAGGCCGAGCTTCTCGATGCGGCGCTCAACCACGCTGCGGCGACCGATCAGGATCGGCAGCGCCAGCTTGTCGTCGGCCACGATCTGGGCTGCGCGCAGCACGCGCTCGTCCTCGCCCTCGGCATAGATCAGACGCATGGCACGGCTTTTCGCGCGCTCGAAGATCGGGCGCATGATGAAGCCGGTGCGGTAGACGAAGCGTTCCAGGCTCTGGCGGTAGGCTTCAAGATCGGCGATCGGGCGCGTCGCCACGCCGCTTTCCATTGCCGCCTTGGCCACCGCCGGCGCGATCTCCAGGATCAGGCGCGGGTCGAACGGCTTCGGGATGAAGTAGTCCGGGCCGAAGCTGATATCCTGGTCCGGGCCATAGGCGCGGGCCACCACATCGGAAATCTCGGCCATCGCCAGATCGGCGATGGCACGCACGGCGGCCATTTCCATCTGGGTGTTGATGGTGGTGGCGCCGACATCGAGCGCACCACGGAACAGGAACGGGAAACACAGCACGTTGTTGACCTGGTTCGGATAGTCCGAACGCCCGGTGGCCATGATCACGTCCGGCCGCGCCGCCTTGGCGACTTCGGGCAGGATTTCCGGCGTCGGGTTGGCCAGCGCCAGGATCAGCGGCTTCGGCCCCATCTTGGCCACCATCTCCGGCTTCAGCACGCCGCCGGCGGAAAGGCCTAAGAACACATCGGCGCCGGCAATGGCGTCGCCGAGCGTGCGGTGGTTGGTCGGGCGGGCATAGCGCGCCTTGAATTCGTCCATCTGCTCGGTGCGGCCTTCATAGACCACGCCGACGATATCGGTGACGACGATGTTCTCGCGCTTCATGCCGAGTTCGACCAGCAGGTCGAGGCAGGCCAGCGCCGCGGCACCGGCACCGGAGGCGACCAGGCGCACATCTTCCATGGTCTTGCCGACCACGCGCAGGCCGTTGAGGATCGCGGCGGCGACCGTGATCGCGGTGCCGTGCTGATCGTCATGGAACACCGGGATGTTCATGCGGGCGCGCAAGGCGCGCTCCACCACGAAGCATTCCGGCGCCTTGATGTCTTCCAGGTTGATGCCGCCAAAGGTCGGTTCCAGGGCAGCGACGATCTCGACCAGCTTTTCCGGGTCGGTCTGGTTCACCTCGATGTCGAACACATCGATGCCGGCGAATTTCTTGAACAGCACCGCCTTGCCTTCCATCACGGGCTTGGAGGCAAGCGGGCCGATATTGCCAAGGCCGAGGACGGCGGTGCCATTGGAGATCACGGCAACCAGATTGCCGCGCGCGGTCAGCTCGGCGGCCTGGGCCGGATCGTCGGCAATGGCGCGGCAGGCGGCGGCGACACCGGGGCTGTAGGCGAGTGCCAGATCGCGCTGGGTAGCCAGCGGCTTGGTGGCCGCGATCTCAAGTTTACCCGGCCGCGGCAGCCGGTGATATTCGAGGGCTGCGCGATCAAGCTCGTCTGTCATGTGTCTGGTGCTTCCGGGAAGGCCCCGGCGGTCTACCCGCTGCGGGGGCAAATAATGGTGCGGTCGAAAAGACTCGAACTTTCACGGCCTTTCGGCCACAGCGACCTCAACGCTGCGCGTCTACCAATTCCGCCACGACCGCAAACCGGGCGACGCGGGGGTGTAGCAAATCCTCACCCCGCCTTCAAGGACCCTGGCGGGCCGATTTGGGCAAATTAGTCATCCGACATGGTATCGGTGATAGAGACCGCCACCTTCTCGCCGGAAATCACGATTTCGCCCCGGGCAATCAGCTTGTTGTTGGCGAAAATCCAGGCATGGTCGTCGACGCTGGCATCCAGTTCGATGACGGCGCCACGGCCCACTTTCAGCACCTGGTGGATCGGCATGGTGGCCTTGCCGAGCACGACCGAAATCTCGACCGTCACATCGTTGACGGCATTATTGGCGGGCATGGCAAACCTTTCCCCGGCCTTTCCTTCGGCAGCCGGCGCCGCTACATAGCCCCTGCTACATAGCCGCTGTCTGGTTAGTATATGGTAAATCCATGCAAGTGATACCCCCTGCTTCCGACCGCCTGGAAACCGAGGCCGGCGCCATTGACTGGGCCGTCAGCGACGCCCCGGTGCCTTACCTGGAGGCCGTGGCGGCCATGGAGGCCCGGGTCGCCGCGATCCATGCCGGCCAGGCCAATGAGCTGATCTGGCTGCTGGAGCACCCGCCGCTCTACACCGCCGGCACCTCGGCCAAGCCCGGCGACCTGCTGGATTCCCGCTTCCCGGTCTTCGCCACCGGGCGCGGTGGGCAATACACCTACCATGGCCCCGGCCAGCGTATTGTCTATGTGATGCTCGATCTCGGCCGGCGCGGCCGTGACCTGCGGAATTACGTCTGCGGACTGGAAGACTGGGTTATTCACACACTTGGACGATATAATATCCGCGCCGAGCGCCGGGAAGGCCGGGTCGGGGTCTGGGTGCCGCGCCCGGATCAGGCCCCGGAAGGCCGCGAGGACAAGATCGCCGCCATCGGCGTCCGCGTCCGCCACTGGGTCAGCTTCCATGGCCTGAGCCTGAATGTGGAGCCCGAGCTGAGCCATTACGGCGGCATCGTGCCTTGCGGCATTCACAACCAAGAGGCGACACCCTTCGGCGTTACCTCCCTGGTCGATCTGGGCCTGCCGGTCAGCCTGGCGGATGTCGACAGCCAGCTCCGAGCCAGCATCGATGGCAGCCTGTTCGCCCGGTTGACCGCATCACGCTGCGGTTAATCTAAAAAATTAGATCATAATAATATTATAACTAACTATATTTACTTATTTTTCTTTCTTTCCATGGCGCGGCGCTGCTGCCGTGTCATGGTTGTCGGATCGACTTCCTGCAGCTTTTGCGCCCGGATCGCCCTACCTGACAGATAGAAGACGTAAATTGCTGTAATAACAGCAAGAACGCCGCCACCAAGCCAGACATTGCCGCTCAGATACCAGGTCAGGCCGCCACCGGCCATTGAAGCCATATAGCAGGTGATCCATTGCTGCCATGTCAGTTTAACTGGATTTTTCTTCTTTTCCATATTCTTAAGCCGATTTCACGAGAGGTTACTGCGTCTGGTCGAAGCTATGGGTGGCAAGCAGGGCAGCCTTGCCCTCTTCGGCCAGCGGCGCCAGTTCGACGCGCTCGACCCGGGCCATCGCCGGGCCATCCCAGAGCTGGCCGGCCAGCATATCCAGGTTGTAGGGCTGACCGCGCGCGACGACCTCGACCCCGCCATCGGCACGGTTCTTCACCCAGCCGGCCAGGCCGAGCAGCCGGGCGCGGCCGACGGTCCAGAAGCGGAAGCCGACGCCTTGCACTTTGCCGGCGATCAGGTAGCGGCGCATTTCCATTCCCGGACCTTACGGTCGGGCTGGACGGTTCACAAGGTAGATGCCAAGCACGATCGGCAGGCAACCGATCAGGTCGGCCGGGTCGACCGCCTCGCCGAGTACCAGCCAGCCGAGGCCGAGGCCGAGCGGCGGAATCAGGAAGTGGTAGCTGCTGGCGGCGGTGGCACTGTATTGCCGCAGCAGGTGCAGCCAGAGCAGGTAGCCGCCGATGGATACCGCCAGCACCTGGTAGGCCAGGCTGCCGATAAAGCTCGGCGTCCAATGCAGACTCTCCCAGCCTTCCAGCCAAAGGCCGAGCGGCAGCAGGGCCAGGCCGGCGCTGAGGCATTGCAGGCCGGTGCTCCAGACCAGTCCAAGCCCGCCCCCCAGGCGCTTGAACAGCACCGTGCCGAGCACCATGGAGAGGACGGCGGCCACGGCATAGGCCAGGCCCAGCGGATCATCCCCCATCACCACCCGGTGACGCAGGATCCACCAGACCCCGAACAGCCCCAGGCCAAGGCCGGCCAGCCGCGCCAGTCCCAGCCGCTCGCGCAGCAGCAGGGCGGCCAGGAAACCGGTCAGGATCGGGTTGGTGGAGATGATCACGCTGGCCAGGCCGGAGGAAATCCGCGCCATGGCATGGTGGCTGAAGCCGAGATAGATGGCGTTGTTAAGCAGTCCGAGCAGCACGGCGATGCCAAGCGCCCGCCAGGTGAGTAGCGCCCGTCCCTCGCGCCAGGCCGCCAGGCCGAGCAGCAGCAGCCCGGCCAGCAGGAAGCGCACCCCCAGGAACAGCTTCGGCGGCGCATCGGCCAGACCGATCTTCGCCACCGTGAAGGCCGAGGCCCAGATCAGGCAGAACAGCAACGCCAGGGCCAGCAGCCCGCTGCGGCCCGGCTGAGCGGCTTCAGGGATAGGAACGGCGGTGGACATGGCTTTCTCCTTAAACCGGCCGCGACCTTATGGAAACCGCCTGACATTTGGAAATTAAATGATAGAATTGATTTGATTGGATTTATGAATGATATGATCCCAGACCTCGATATCGACCTGCTGCGCTGCCTGGTGGCGGTGGTGGATGCTGGCGGTTTCACCCGCGCCGGCGAGCGGGTCCACCGCACCCAATCCACCGTCAGCCAGCAGATCCAGCGCCTGGAAGCGGCGGTGGGCAAACCGCTGCTGCTGCGCGAAGGCCGCAAGGTCAGCCCGACCGACGAGGGCGAACGGCTGCTCGCCTATGCCCGCCGCATCCTGTCGCTGCACGACGAAGCCCGCGCCCTTGTCGGCGCCACGCCCGGCCAGCCGCTGCTGCGGCTCGGCATCACCGAGGATTTCGCCAGCCGGCATCTCACCGAGGTACTGGCCCGCTTCGCCCGTGAGCGCGGCGGCGCTCGCCTGGATGTACGCTGCGACCTCAGCGTGGTGCTGCGCGGCGAGATCGAGCGCGGCGAACTGGATGTGATCCTGGTGAAGCAGGAGCCGGGCGAGCGCGGCGGTATCGCCACCTGGCGCGATCCGGTGCATTGGGTGGCAGCCCACGAGGCGGCACCACTGGACCAGGCCCCCCTGCCGCTCGCGGTCTACCCGCAAGGCTGCATCTACCGCAACCGCGCCATTCATGCCCTGGAGAAAGCTGGCCGGGCCTGGCGGCTGGCCTATACCAGCCCCAGTCTGGCCGGGCTGCAGGCGGCGATTGCCAGCGGCATCGGCATCGGCCCGCTGGGCACCACCGCGCTCCGGCCCGACCATTGTGTGCTGGGGCCGGAAAGTGGCCTGCCACCGCTGCCAGAGGCCGAGCTGGTGCTGCATCGCGCCCGCACTGCGCGCGGCGCGGCGGTAGAGGCGCTGCTGGAGGCGATGCGGGCGGCCCTGGACCAGGAAACGGCACAATTGGGCCGCAATGCTGCCTGAATTGGCGGGCAGACTATTCGCCGTAAAGGAGCGCGATGGTCCCGCTAACGAATGCGTAAGGCCGGGCCGCTACACTCGCTCCACGGAGGAAGCGGCAGGCCATGAGCAATGCCCGATTGACCCATCTGAGCATCCGCCCGGCCACGGCGCAGGACGCCCCTGCCCTGGCGGCGCTGCATGTGGCGGTATGGCAGAGCGCCTATCGCGGCATCATGCCGGATTCCTACCTCGACGCCCTGTCCCTGGAACAGCGCACGCAATTCTGGACTCACCTGCTGGCCGAGCCCGACCCGGACCGGCTGGTCCTGCTGCTGGAAGCCGAGAACGGCACGCTCGGCGGTTTCCTCTCCGCCGGCAGGCCGGTGGACCTGCCGCCCGGCGGCGCCGCGGTCTATCGCGGCGAAGTGCATGCCATGAATATCCTGCCGAGCCTGCAGGGCCGTGGCCATGGCCGCCGCCTGCTGGTGCATGCCGCCAACTGGCTGAGCGGCCGACGCCTGACGCCCTTCTTCCTCTGGGTGCTGGCCGACAATACCCGCGCCCGCGATTTCTACGAAATCCTCGGCGGCATGCCGGCATCGCGGCGGCGCATCACCATCGGCGGCGCACCGCTGACCGAGATCGCCTACCAGTTCCTCTACCCTGATCAGATCGCCAAGCTGGCGCTGAAGGCAGTGGCGCGGCGTTAGACCTTCAGCAATAGCGGCTGGGCAGCGGCTGGTTGCTGAAATGCGCCGCCAGATTCCGCACCACCAGGTCGCCCATGGCAGCACGGGTCTGGTGCGTGGCGCTGCCAACATGGGGCTGCAGCACCACATTCTCGAGCGTGAACAGGGCTTCCGGCACCTGTGGCTCGTTGACAAAGACATCCAGGCCGGCGCCCTTCAGCTTGCCCTGCACCAGGGCTTCGACCAGGGCCGGCTCATCCACCACGCTGCCGCGCGCGATGTTGATGACATAGCCCTTCGGCCCCAGCGCGGCGATCACCCTGGCATCCACCAGCTTCTCGGTTTCCGGCCCGCCCGGGCAGGCGATCATCAGGATATCGACTGCCGCCGCCATCTCAGCCAGGTCGGCGTAGTAACGATGCCCGGTGCCCTTGTCGCGCGGGCCGCTATGCACCACGGTGACGCCGAATGCCTCGGCGCGCTGGCCGATAGCCTGGCCGATGCGGCCGAAGCCGAGAATGCCCATAGTCTTGCCGCCGAGCTTGTCGGTGAGCGGGAATTTGCCCCCAGGCCATTGCCCGGCGCGCACGAAGGCATCGCCCTGGGGAATTCGCCGCAGCGTCGCCAGCGTCAGGCCGATGGCGAGGTCGGCAACCTCATCGGTGAGCACATCCGGCGTGTTGGTGACGATCACGCCCTTCTTCTCGCAATAGCCGGTATCGATGGCATCGACGCCGACGCCGAAACAGGAAATGATTTCAAGCTTGGGCAGCGCATCGATCAATTCCGCCTTGGCGCCGACATTGCCAGACGTGGCGATGGCGCGTACACGCGGCGCGATTTCCGCCAGCAGCGCCTTGCGGTCCTCGGCCTGCCACAAACGATGCACGGTATAGGCAGAGTTAAGCGCCTGTTCGACGCTCGGCAGCAACGGCCCGGCCTGCAAAATCTCAATCGGCATGTCCACCCTCTGGCATCTGATACGCAACCAGAGAAAGCCTAGTGGTGCTTCGCTGCCGGTTCAAGCCGCCCAGGCTTCAGGCAGCATGGGCTTCAGGCAGCATGGGCTTCAAGCAGCACGGGCAGCCGGCTCCCGGAACGGGTTGAGATTGGCCAGGAATTGATCGGTGCAAGCGTCCCAGGAATATTGCAGCGCAAGAGCGCGGCAGGCTTCCGGCGACTTGCCGAGCGCGCCCTTGATCGCTTCGCCGAGATCCTCATGCAGGCAGCCGACTTCCGGATTGGGCCCGATCACGTCGAGCGGCCCGGTGACCGGATAGGCGGCAACCGGAATGCCCGACGCCAGCGCCTCCAGCAGCACCAGGCCGAACGTATCGGTAAGGCTCGGGAACACGAAAACATCGGAAGCCGCGAAGTAGCTCGCCAGCGCGCCATTCTCCAGATAGCCGGCGAATACCGCTTCAGGATACTTGGCGCGGTATTCCTCAAGCTGCGGCCCAATGCCGACCACCAGCTTGGTGCCCGGCAGGTCGAGCTTGAGAAAGGCTTCGATATTCTTGTCGACCACGACCCGGCCGGCATAGAGATGGATCGGACGCGGCAGATCGAGCAGGCTCTTGTCGCGCGGCCGGAAACGCTCGGTATCGACGCCACGCGACCAGGTGCGCATGTTGCGGAAGCCGCGCGCCTCCAGGCTCTCGGCCAGACTCTTGGTCGCCACCATCACCGCCGACGAGCCGCCATGGAACCAGCGCATGAAGGCATAGGACCAGGATAGCGGCAGCTTGGCGCGCTCCTCGACATATTCGGGAAATTTGGTGTGGTAGGCAGTGGTGAAGGCCAGGCCATGGCGCTGGCAATAGCGCCGCGCCGCCAGACCCAGCGGCCCTTCCGTGGCAATATGGATGGCATCCGGCTGGAAGGCCTCGATCCGCCGCACCAGCGCACGATAAGGCAGGATCGCCAGTTCGATCTCGGGATAGGTCGGGCACGGCAAGCGGCGGAATTCGCTCGGGCCGACCACTTCCACGGTAAGGCCGCGCTGTTTCAGCACTTCCACCGTCTTGGTCAGCGTGCGCACCACGCCGTTCACCTGGGGATGCCAAGCATCCGATATGATCAAGATCCGCATGACGACCGTTCACCCTCAATGCAACACGCGATGATTGCATCGCAGTTCGGTGACAGCGGCGTGACAGTCTGTGGATAAATTGGTGAAGGCTTGAGCGAAGGCCCTAGGCCTTCACCTTCTCCCGCAGGGTGACGAATTCTTCTGCCGCCGTTGGGTGGATGCCCACGGTGGCGTCGAAATCAGCCTTGGTCGCCTTGGCCTTCACGGCGATGGCGATGCCTTGAATGATCTCGCCGGCTTCCGGGCCGACCATATGGGCGCCGACCACGCGGTCGGTGGCAGCATCGACGATCAGCTTCATCAGCACGCGCTCGTCGCGGCCCGAAAGCGTGTGGCGCATCGGCTTGAAACTGGTGCGGTAGACATCCACCTGGCCATATTTCTCGCGCGCCTGTGCTTCCGTGAGGCCTACACTGCCGACCGGCGGCTGGCTGAACACGGCGGAGGGCACGTCGGCATGATCCGCCTGGCGCGGCTTGTTGCCGAACACCGTGTCGGCGAAGGCATGGCCCTCACGGATCGCCACCGGTGTCAGGTTGATCCGATTGGTGACATCGCCGACGGCATAGATATGCGCCACGCTGGAGCGCGAGAAGCCATCCACCTTCACCGCCCCCTGCCCGTCCAGCGCCACGCCCAGCGCCTCGAGGCCAAGCCCTTGAGTGTTCGGCTTGCGGCCGGTCGCCGCCATCACCGCGTCGGCCTCGATCTGGCTGCCATCGGTGAGCGTCAGGCGCAGCGTGCCATCGGCCTGCTTGTCGAGGCGGGTGACATCGGTCTTGACCCGCAGTTCGATGCCGCTTTTCACCAGTTCATTGGCCAGGTGGTTGCGCACATCATCATCGAAGCCGCGCAGGATCTGCTCGCCGCGATAGAGCACCGTGGTCCTGGAGCCGAGGCCATTGAAGATGCCGGCGAATTCCAGCGCGATATAGCCGCCGCCCAGCACCACGACGCGCTTCGGCTGGCTGGGCAGATGAAAAGCCTCGTTCGAGGTGATCATATGCTCGGCGCCGGGCACGTCCGGCTTCACGGCGGCGGCACCCGTGGCGATCAGGATCGTGCCGGCAGTGACGCGCTGGCCGGCCACCTCGATGGTATGGGCATCGACCAGGGTGGCGCGGCCATCGAAGGTCTTAGCCCCGGCATTCTCGAACAGGCCACGATAGATGCGCTCTAGCCGGCCGATTTCCTTGTCCTTGTTGGCGATCAGGGTCGGCCAGTCGAAGCGGGGCTCGCCGACGCTCCAGCCGAAGCCGGCGGCATCCTCGAAGCCATGGGCATATTCCGACGCATAGACCAGCAGCTTCTTCGGCACGCAACCCCGGATCACGCAGGTGCCGCCATAGCGGTATTCCTCCGCCACCGCGACGCGGGCGCCGTGGCCGGCGGCAATGCGGCCAGCGCGCACGCCACCCGAGCCACCACCGATTACGAAAAGGTCGAAATCATACTGGGTCATAACGCCTCGCCCGTCCTTCAGGGGCCGGCGGGCACTTCGTGTCCGCGTCCGACCGAATGCATCAGATCGCACATATCGGCATGTTGCCGCGCCACGGCAAGATGGTGCGCTTCCATGGCCGCGACAAGGGCGCCGCCATGGCCCAGCATGCGGTCGGCTTGGCGGATCATCAAGCTGTTCGGCCAGGAGCGCGGGCGGATTTTCGCCAGCGCCTGGAATACCTCGGCCTCGCGGCCCTTGTTGCGCAGCGCCATCAGGATGGTGGCTGTGGCGGTGGAGCGCGAGATGCCGGCCCAGCAATGCACCAGCACATGCTGCGGCTGGTCATCCAGCACACGCTCGCAAGCGGCGATGATCGCCGCCATATCGGCGGCACTCGGCGCCAGGCGCAGGGCGTCCGGCAGCACGATATCGTGGAAGCGGAATTCGGCCATGTGGCGGGGCGAAACATCCTGGTAGGCCTCGGGCCGCCGCGTGCCCGGATCGAGAATGCCGATCAGGTGCGAGACTTCGCGGCCAGCGAAACCCGGCAGCTCGCTGACGCCGCAGACGCTGACTTCGAAAGGTAACAGACCCAGGGCTACAGCGCTCATTCTACAGTCACCGATTTGGCGAGGTTGCGCGGCTGGTCAACATCGGTGCCCTTCAGCACCGCGACATGATAGGCCAGAAGCTGCACCGGGATGGCATAGAGGATCGGTGCCACGAAGGGCTCGACCTGCGGCAGCACCACGGTGGCGAAGGTGCGGTCATCGACATGCGCCAGGCCCGGCTTGTCGGACATGAAGATCACCTTGCCGCCGCGCGCCATCACTTCCTGCATGTTCGAGATGGTCTTCTCGAACAGCGCATCGGTCGGCGCAATCACGATCACCGGCACCTGTTCGTCGATCAGCGCGATGGGGCCGTGCTTCAATTCGCCGGCGGCATAGCCCTCGGCATGGATGTAGGAGATTTCCTTCAGCTTCAGCGCGCCTTCCAGGGCAAGCGGGAAGCAGGGACCGCGGCCAATATAGAGCACGTCGCGGGCATCCATGATCTTCTCGGCCAGCGCCTTAAGCTCGTCGTCATGGTTCAGCACTTCCGCCGCCTGGGCCGGCACCTCGATCAGCGCCGCCATCAGGCGGGCGCTTTCTTCTTCGCTCAGCGCCTTGCGCGCCCGCGCCACAGCCAGGCTGAAAGCGGCGAGCGTGACAAGCTGGCAGGTGAAAGCCTTGGTGGAGGCAACGCCGATTTCCGGCCCGGCCTTGGTCGGCAGCATGCCATCGGCCTCGCGCGCCATGCTGCTTTCCGGCACGTTGACGATGGCCAGTGTGCGGCCACCTTCCTGCTTCACATAGCGCATCGCCGCCAGGGTATCGGCGGTCTCGCCCGATTGCGAGATGAAGATCGAAAGACTGTTGGGATCGACCGGCGCCTCGCGATAGCGGAATTCAGAGGCTACATCCACCTCCACATTGATCCGCGCATAGCGCTCCAGCCAGTATTTCGCCACCAGGCCCGAGTAATACGACGTGCCGCAGGCGACGATGGTGATGCGGCTGAACTTGGCCAGATCAATGCCAAGATCGGGCAGATGCACCCAGCGGTCGGTCGGGCTCAGCACGGTGTTGATGGTATCGCCCATCACCGCCGGCTGCTCGTAGATTTCCTTCAGCATGTAGTGGCGGTAATTGCCCTTGCCGATCATCGCGCCGCTGATCGCGGTGGGCCGGATTTCGCGCTCGACCAACTGGTTGGCGGCATCGAAGAAGCGCGCCGTGCCGCGCGTCAGCACCACCCAGTCGCCTTCTTCCAGATAGGCGATCCTGTCGGTGAGCGCCGCCAGCGACAGCGCATCGGAACCGAGATACATCTCGCCATTGCCGAAGCCGACCGCCAGCGGCACATTGCGCCGTGCGCCGATCAGCAGGTCATCCTCGCCGTGGAACATGATCGCCAACGCGAAGGCGCCGCGCAGGCGGCCAAGCGCGGTCTTCACCGCCTCCTCCGGCTTCAGGCCTTCCAGCAGATACTGGTCGATCAGGCGCAACGCCACTTCGGTATCGGTCTGGCTCTGGAAGCGATGCCCCTTGGCGATCAGTTCATCCGCCAGTTCGCGGTAATTCTCGATGATGCCGTTATGCACCATGGCGACGCGCTCGGTGGCATGGGGATGCGCGTTGACCTCGTTCGGCACACCATGGGTGGCCCAGCGGGTATGGGCAATGCCGATCAGGCCTTGCAGCGGCTGTTCCTCCAGCCGTGCCTCCAGGTTCACCAGCTTGCCCTCGGCGCGGCGCCGCTCGATGGTGCCATCGCTCATCAGTGTGGCAACGCCGGCGGAATCATAGCCGCGATATTCCAGCCGCTTCAGGCCATCGACCAGCAGCGGCACCACATCGCGGGTACCGATTACGCCGACAATTCCACACATAGGCTAACTCCTGGAAACTGGACGGGAGGCTATTTCTTCGATTTGGCTTTCAGCTTCTGGGCGGCAAGCTGGGCACGCAGACGGGCAGCAAGGCCCGGCTTGGTTTCCTGCCGGCCGCGGCCCAGCGCCAGCGCATCTGCCGGCACATCCTGGGTGATGGTGCTGCCAGCGGCGATCAGCGCGCCATCGCCGATTTTCACCGGCGCCACCAGCGCCGAATTCGAGCCGATGAAGGCATTGGCGCCGATATCGGTATGGTGCTTGTTGTAGCCATCGTAATTGCAGGTGATGGTGCCAGCGCCGATATTGGCCTTGGCGCCGACGCGGGCATCGCCAATGTAGGTCAGGTGGTTCACCTTGGCGCCCTGCTCGATGCGCGCCTGCTTCACCTCGACAAAATTGCCGATATGCGCATCCGCACCGATCTCGGCGCCGGGCCGCAGCCGCGCGTAAGGTCCGATGGTAGCGCCTGAAGCGACACGCGCCCCTTCGATATGGCTGAAGGCGCGGATGATCACGTTGTCGGCGATCTCGACGCCGGGACCGAACACCACATGCGGCTCGATGGTGACATCGCGGCCGAGCTTCGTATCAGCACGCAGATACACCGTTTCCGGCGCCGTCATGGTGACGCCGCTTTCCAGTGCCGCCAGCCGCAGGCGGGCCTGCATATGGCCTTCGGCGATGCTGAGTTCGGCGCGGTTGTTCACACCCATCACATCGATCTCGGAAACCTCGACGGCGCGACAGGCCCAGCCCTTGGCGCGCGCCAGATGCACCAGATCGGTGAGGTAGTATTCGCCCTTGGCGTTGTTGTTATCCAGCTTCTTGAGCAAAGCCGGCAGGCGGGCGCCATCCAGCAGCATCATGCCGCCGTTGCAGAAGCCGATGGCGCGCTGCTCGGGCGTGCAGTCCTTGAATTCGACAATGGCGTCGAGATTGCCCTTGGCATCCTGGATCAGGCGGCCATAGGCAGCGGGATCGGCCGGGCGGAAACCGGAGACCACCACGGCTGGGTCCGTCTTGGAGCGGCGCGCGGCGACCAGTTTCTTAAGCGTGTCGGCGGTGAGCAATGGCGTGTCGCCATAGAGCACCAGCACGTCGCCCTTGAAACCTTTCAGCGCCGGCATCGCCGCCTGCACCGCATGGCCGGTGCCGAGCGGCGGGTCCTGCACTGCCACGACAATCGGCGCGAAGGCCTGGGCTACGGCCTCCATGCCACGGCCGAGCACCAGCACATTGCGTTCGGGTTTCAGCGCGGCAGCCGCGTTCAGCACATGCCGCAGCATCGGCAGGCCGGCCACCGGATGCAGCACTTTGGGCAGGCCGGACCGCATCCGCGTGCCCTGCCCTGCCGCCAGCACAATTACTGCTAGTGAGTGTTTCGCCATGACCGAATGCCGTCTACAACCAAACAAGGTGAATCGCCAGCCTCGGGGGCTGGCGGTGTTTGTCTCATATCCTTGGGCAACATCGGAAATCAAAAGGTTTTTCCGAGTGTTTCAAGGTTTTTCCGAGTGTTTCAATGGCCATGAAAGCGATCCTGTTCGACCTTGACGGAACCCTCGTCGACACTGCGCCGGACCTGGCTGCCGCGCTCGACCATGCCCTGACCAGCCAGGGCCGGCCCACTGTCGGCCTGGATGCGGTGCGCAGCATGGTGGGCGATGGCGCGGTGGCGCTGGTGCAGCGTGGGCTGATCGCCACCGGCGGCATCGTTTCCGAGCAGCAGTTCAAGGCTGCCGTGGACGCCTTCTTCGTCTATTACGCCGCCAATCTGGTCGCCACCAGCCAGCCCTTCCCCGGCGTGGTCGCCTGCCTGGAGGCTTTGCGCCGCGATGGCTACAAGCTCGCGGTCTGCACCAACAAGGCGGAGGCCTTCACCTTCCCGCTGCTCGATCAGCTGCAACTGACGCCGTTCTTCGACGCCATTGTCGGCGGCGACACCTTCCCGGTGAAGAAGCCCGATCCGGGCCATATCACCGGCACCCTGGGACGCATCGGTGGCGAAATCAGCTGGGCGGCTATGGTTGGCGACTCCTCGAACGATATCGATGCCGCTAAAGCCGCGAAGCTGCCCAACGTGGCGGTGAGTTTCGGCTATACCCGCATTCCCGCCGCCGAACTGGGCGCCGACCGGCTGATCCATCATTTCGACGATCTGCGGGCCGCGCTGGATTCGTTGCAAACCGCCTAAGTCAGTACACGGCTGGGCGGCAGTTCGATGCTGGCCGTGGTGCCGATGCCGGGCTGGCTCTCGATCTCCAGCCGGCCGCCCTGCAGGCGGATCAGGCGGTCGACCAGCGGCAGGCCCAGGCCTGTGCCGGGCTGGTCGCGGGTCAGGGCATTCTGCACCTGGTAGAATGGCTCCAGCACCTTGGCGAGTTGCGCCGCCGTCATGCCGATGCCGGTATCACGCACGCTGAAGCGCAAACCACCCGACGGGGTCAGGCTGGCGGCCAATTCCACGCTGCCCCGCTCGGTGAATTTCACGGCATTGCTCAGCAGGTTGAGCAGCATCTGCAGCACCGCGCGGCGGTCGGCATGCAGCTTCACCGGCTTTTCCAAAGGCCGCAGAATCAAGGCCAAGCCATCGGTTTCCGCTTTCTCGCGTACCAGCCGGATGGCGGCGCGCATCACCTCGGCGGCATCGAATTCGGCATCCACCAGTTCCATCTTGCCGGCCTCGACCTTGGAGAGATCGAGAATGTCACTGATGATTGCCAGTAGATGCTCGCCGCTGCCATGGATGTCGGCGGCATAGTCGCGATAGCGTTTCTGGCCCACCGGCCCCAGCATCTCGTCCTTGATCATGGTGGAGAAGCCAATGATGGCATTAAGCGGCGTGCGCAGTTCATGGCTCATATTGGCGAGGAAATCGCTTTTCGCCCGGTTGGCCTCCTCCGCCGAGCGCATCGCCGCCAGCAGCGTAACCTCGGTTTCCTCGCGCAGTTCCAGCAGCACGCGCTGGCGATAGAGCAGCAGCACCAGACCCAGCACCAGCAGGGCGGCAAACGCCGTGAGCAGTGCAACGCCAAGCGAAAAACGGTCGAGCCGCGCCTCCTGCGCCAGCAGCAATTCGCGCGCACTGCCACGGCCCTCGCCCAGCAGCGTGATCAGCCGCGCCTCGGCGTCGCGGGCACGGGCCTGCATCAGCCAGATCGCGGAAGGCGAGCCGGCCGGCTGCCCCATGGCGCCCTCATCGAACCAGCGTTCCATATCCTGCAAGGCCGGCCGTGCCACGGCATACATGCCGGCGGCGCCGACCAGATTGTCGAGATTGTAGTTGGTGCGCAGCAATTCGGTGCGCCGCACGGCCACCTGCAACCGCTCGCGCACCCGCTCGCGGGTCGCTTCGCTGGGCTGCACACGCCAGAACTCGATGGCCCAGGCCAGATTGGCCATCTCGCGGATCAGCGTCTCGGCATCGCGCTCCTGGTCCAGCAGGGTCACCGGCAGGTCGCGGGCGATGGAACTGAGGCTCTGCTGCACATAGGCGCCGATGACGAAAGCAACAACGATCACAGCAACGATCGCGGCCGTGATCTGGCGCCGGCCGAAACTCCAATGCCTGAGCGGCTGCCGCATCAGCGGGCCGCTGCGGCCGGGCCGGGATCAAGGCCGGCAGCGCGGTAGAAGCGCGCGGCGCCAGGATGCAGCGGAATGCCACGCGCTTCCAGCGCCTGGGCCAGGGCCAGGTCAGCACCGCGCGGGTGGCCGGCGCGGATCAGCGTCTGCCCGCGCTCACTCCATATCTGCCGCAACACCCCTTCCACCAGGGCATCGTCAAGATCGGCGCGCACCAGCAACTGCGCCGAGACGGTGACGGTTTCCACCGCGTTGACTCCGGCATACATGCCGGCGGGAATGGTGCCACGGCTGAGGAAGGGATTGCGTTGCAAGAGGTCTGCTGCGGCTTCGCCCCGCACCGGCAGGATATCGACATGGCCGGCGCTGGCGAGATCGGCAACCGTGCGCACCGGCCAGCCGCCGACGAAGAAAAAGGCATCGAGCTGGCCAGCAGCCAGACGCGGCGCGGCCAGATCGGGCTTCACATATTCGGGGCGCAGCCGGCTTTCCGAAAGGCCATGGGCGGCCAGCAGCATGCGCGCCATGGCGAGCGTGCCGGAGCCGGGTTCGTCCAGGCTGACGCGCTTGCCGGCAAGATCGGCAATAGTCTGGATTCCGGCATTGCGCCGCACCACCACATGCACCGCTTCCGGATAGAGCCGGGCCACGAAGCGCAGCCGCGTCGCCGCCGGCTTGCCAGCAAAGATGCCGTTGGCATGGAAGGCGCCATGGGCGATATCGGACTGCACCAGCCCGGCCTCGATGGCGCCGGCCTGCATGCCATCGACATTCGACACCGAGCCGTTTGAGGTTTGCGCCACCGCCAGCAGGCCAGGCACGCCGCAGGGCTGCGGCAATGGCGGCGCGCAATCGGGCGCGCCATGGCTTTCCGCCACCACGCGGGCGATCAGGCTGCCGAGTGGAAAATACACCCCGGCGGTGCCACCGGTGCCGATGCGGAAGAAAGCCGGCATTGCCTGGCCGCCTGGCCGAACCTGGTGATCGGCACGGGCCGGCCAGACAAGGCCGGCGGCGGCAGTGGCGGCAAAAGCAAGCAGCGCGTCGCGGCGTCGCATCGGCTATTCGGCATCCGGCTGCTGGTCGGGCGCGGCACGACGAAAGGCATCGAGTGTGTTGCAGTGATCGACGATGCGCACCACCGTGGGACAGCCTGAGAGGTCGCAATTGAACCGGCGGCCATTGGCCACCTGCGGCACCAGGCAGGCATCGGCCAGGCCGGGCGCCGCGCCAAAGCAGAAATCACCGCTAAGTGAACTCTGGCGCAGCATCTGTTCCACAGCGGCCAGACCGCTTTCGACCCAATGGCGGTACCATTGGTTCTTATTCTCGTCCGACAGCCCCATGTCGTGCACCAGGTAGCGCAGCACGCGAAGGTTGTTGATCGGGTGAATATCGCAAGCGATGGCCTGCGCCATGGCCCGCACCTGGGCACGCAGCACTGGTTCCTTGGGCAGCAAGGCCGGTTTCGGATACACCTCGTCGAGATACTCGATGATGGCCAGCGACTGGGTCAACACCGCGCCATCCACTTCCAGGGACGGCAGCAGTTGCTGCGGGTTAAGCCGGGCATAATCCGCCGAGAGATGCTCATTCTTCTGCAAATGCAGCGGCACCAGTTCGTAATCCAGCCCCTTCAGGTTCAGGGCGATTCGAACGCGGTAGGCCGCAGACGACCGGAAATACCCAAACAGCTTCACGCCGTCCTCCTGTTTTGCCGCAATCCTAACCCAGCGTTGAGCCGTAACAAAGAGATAGTACAGCCAGGGCCACGGAGCGGTTGCCCCTGGTTGGGCGGGGCTCTATTGTCGGAACGCCCGGCAGCCCCCATGTGATAAGGCGGCACCGGGAGGGGTTAGAGGAAGAGCAGGACAAATGCGGCTGTCGATTAACGGTGAATCCCGTGAAATGGGCCAGGCGGCCAATGTTGCCGAATTGCTGGCCACGCTGGAACTCGATGCGCGCAAGATCGCGATTGAGCTGAACCGCGAGATCGTGCCGCGCTCGGCCTATGGCGCCACGGCGCTGAAAGATGGCGATGCCATCGAAATCGTGCATTTCATCGGCGGCGGCAATGCCGCGCAGCACCCGGATGACGACTATTTCGAGGTCGCCGGTCGTCGTTTCCGGTCCCGCCTGCTGGTCGGCACCGGCAAGTACAAGGACCTGGCCGAAACCAAGGCCGCCATCGAGGCTTCCGGCGCCGAGATCGTGACCGTGGCGGTGCGCCGGGTGAACGTGCTCGACCCCAAGCAGCCGATGCTGATGGATTACGTCGATCCGAAGAAATACACCTACCTGCCCAACACCGCCGGCTGCTTCACTGCCGACGACGCGCTGCGCACCCTGCGCCTGGCGCGCGAGGCCGGCGGCTGGAAGCTGGTGAAGCTGGAAGTGCTGGGCGACCAGAAGACGCTGTACCCCGACATGGAACAGACCCTCGCCGCCACCAAGATCCTGGTGAAGGAAGGCTTCGACGTCATGGTCTACTGCGCCGACGATCCAATCGCGGCGAAGAAGCTGGAAGACCTCGGCGCCTGCGCCATCATGCCGCTGGCCGCCCCGATCGGTTCCGGCCTCGGCGTGCAGAATCCGGTGCAGATCCGCATCATCAAGGAAAACGCCCGCGTGCCGGTGCTGGTGGATGCCGGCGTTGGCACAGCGTCTGATGCCGCCATCGCCATGGAGCTTGGCTGCGACGGCGTGCTGATGAATACCGCCATCGCCGAAGCCGGCGACCCGATCCGCATGGCACATGCCATGCGCATGGCGGTGGAAGCCGGCAGGCTGGCCTATCGCGCCGGCCGCATGCCGAAAAAGCGCTATGCCGATCCTTCGTCCCCGCTCGCGGGCCTGATCTAAACCCGTAGCGCAAAGGCCCCAAAGTGGACCTCGATATCTATAAGCTGATCGAAGAGTACCGCGACCTCTTCTACGTCATCACCTTCATCTGGACCTTCCTGGAAGGCGAGACTTTCGTGATCTTCGCCGGCGCCGCCGCCAGTCAGGGGATGCTGAACCAGTATATCCTGATCGCCGCCGCCTGGCTCGGCAGCTTCTCCGGCGACCAGCTCTACTTCTGGATTGGCCGCAAATACGGCCATCGCCTGCTCAAGCGCTTCCCGCGCATGCAGGGCGGTGTCAATGTCGCGCTCGGGATGCTGCACAAGTATCACATCGGCTTCATCCTCTCCTTCCGCTTCATCTACGGTGTGCGCAACTTCTCTTCGCTGGCGATGGGCATGAGCCCGATTGGCTGGCCGCGCTTTGCTGCGCTGAACTTCATCGCCGCCGGCCTGTGGGCCAATGCCTTCGCCTGGGGTGGCTACCTGCTCGGCAAGACTTTCGAAGCCGTGCTTGGCGATGTCGCCAAGGATTTCGGCTTAGTCATGCTCGGCGTGTTCGCCCTGGTTGGTGTGATCCTGTTCTTCACTCACCGCCGCAGCAAGGCCAGCTTCGAGCGCAAGATCGCCGAGCAGCAGGCCGCCGAACAAGCCAAGCTGCCCGACGCCAGCAAGCCTGAAACCAAGGCGGAGTGACGCGGTTAAAACCCGTCAGGCGAATTGCGCTAGGCCGTGGCCGACGGACCAGTTTTCCTTCGGCGCATCCAGTACCGTCACGAACACATCCTCAGGCCGGATACCCGGACTGGCGCCAAGCCGCTCCACAATGCAGCGGAACAAAGCCTGCTTCTGCGCCGCCGTGCGGCTGCTGAACACGGTGATCTGGATATAGACCAGATCATCGCTGCGCGTGACGCCGAAGGCATTCCCTTTACGGAAATTCGCCGCAGCATGCTCGGTGATGGTCATGAACTGATCATCCTCGGGCACCGCCAGTGCGTCGCGCAGCGCCAGATAGAGACTATCGAAAATTGCCTGCCGGTAGGCTTCCGGCTTGCCTTCGCGCAGAGAGATATGAAGCAGCGGCATGATCGCCCCTTTTTTCTGTTGTCCGAACAACTCCTACCGCTGCAGCCAGTCATTTTTATAGCGAATTAATAATGATATCAGCTATTATGAATACAAATGACTGAACACCCCCTCGATCTGGATGCCGTCCGGGCTTTCATCCGCATCGCCGAACTCGGCAGCTTCACGCGCGCCGCGGAAGCCCTGCAGACCACCCAGGGCGCGGTGAGCCTTAAGCTGCAGCGGCTGGAAAAGCGGCTCGGCTGCCGGCTGCTGGAACGCACCCCGCGCCACCTGGAACTTTCGGCGCGCGGCGCTTCCTTCCTCGACCATGCCCGCGAATTGCTGGCGGTGCATGACCGCGCGCTGGCCGGCTTTGTCGCAGCGCGTCAGCGCCTGACCATCGGCATCAGCGACCATGTTGCCGGGCCGGAACTGCCGGCGCTGATCGCCCGCATGAACGCCCAGGACCCGGACCTGCTGATCGAGATTCATATCGGTTCGTCAGGTGACCTGCTGCAGCGTTTTGACCGGCGCGAATTCGACACCGTGATCGTGCGCCTGCATGCCGGGCGCAGCGATGGCGAATTGCTCGCCGAGGAGAAATTCGGCTGGTTCGCGGCGCCGCACTGGCAGCACCGTGCCGGCGAACCTTTGCCGCTCGCCACCATGGCGGAGCCTTGCGGCGTGCGCGCGCTGGCCGGCCAGCTTCTCGATACAGCCGGCATCGCCTGGACGGAAGTGTTTGTCGGCGGCGGCGTGGCAGCGGTGGCGGCGGCGGTGATGGCCGGTGTCGGCGTCAGCGCGCTGGCGCCACGCATGCTGCCTTTCGGCGCCATGGATATCGGCCCCCGGCTGGGGTTGCCGGTCTTGCCGCGGCTGCCGGTGCTGCTGCATACCCGCGTGCATGGCGCCAAGCCGCGCGCAGCTTTGGCCGCGCTCTCTGCCGCCTACCGCAGCGTGGTGCGGGGTTAACGCCGCTCAGGCCGCCGCCAGCAGCTTGTCGATTACCCGATCCAGCACACGGCGCTCCTCCGCTGTCAGCTTCTCAAGCAAGTCGCGCTCGAAACCCAGCGCCAGCGGCACGATCTCACCATAGACCTTCTCGCCGGCCTTCGAGAGCGTCAATTGCGTCTTGCGCTTGTCGCCATCGTCGCGGCGGCGTTCCACCAGCTGCTTCTTTTCCAGCGCCGCCACGGCACGGCTCACCGTCACCTTGTCCATCGCCGCGCGTTCCACCACCTCGTTGGCAGTGATGCCGGGATGGCGGCCGAGATTGGCGATCACCCGCCATTCGGGGATCCCGATGCCGAACCGCTCGGCGTAATGCCGGCTCAGCGCGCCGCTGATCCGGTTGGTCATCACCGACAGCCGGTAGGGCAGGAAATTTTCCAGCACGAGCGGGGTTTTCGACATGGGCGCAGTCTCGCTTGATTTAGTTACAAATGTAACTAATATGCGGGGCAGATGCAAATTCCCCATGGAGGAAACCAATGGCCGATCTCTGGGACAACCCGATGGGCACCGACGGCTTCGAATTCGTGGAATACGCCGCGCCGGAGCCAGAGAAGCTTGCCGCCCTGTTCGAGCGCATGGGCTTCGTCGCCGTCGCGCGGCATCGCTCCAAGAATGTGACGCTCTATCGCCAGGGCGATGTGAACTTCATCCTCAATGCCGAGCCGGCGAGCTTCGCCCAGAGCTTCGCCCGCATCCACGGCCCCTGCATCTGCGCCATCGCCTTCCGCGTCAAGGATGCCGCCTTTGCCTACAAGCGTGCCGTTTCGCTCGGCGCCTGGGGCGTCGAGAACAAGGCCGGCCCGATGGAACTGAACATCCCGGCGATCAAGGGCATTGGCGACAGCCTGATCTACCTGGTCGACCGTTACGGCCCGCGCGGCACCATCTACGACGTCGATTTCGTGCCCATCGAGGGCGCGGACGGCAAGCCGGTGGAACGCAACCCAGCCGGCTGCGGCCTCACCTATATCGACCACCTGACCCATAACGTGCATCGCGGCCGCATGGGCGAGTGGGCGGATTTCTACGAGCGCCTGTTCGGTTTCCGCGAGATCAAGTATTTCGACATCGAGGGCAAGCTGACCGGCCTGAAGTCCAAGGCCATGACCAGCCCCTGCGGCAAGATCCGCATCCCGATCAACGAAAGCTCCGACGACAAGTCGCAGATCATGGAATACCTGCACGCCTATCATGGCGAAGGCATCCAGCATGTGGCTTTGGGCAGCGACGACATCTATGCCACCGTGAGCAACATGCGCGGGCGCGACGTGCCGTTCCAGGATACGCTCAGCACCTACTACGATGGCGTCGACAAACGCGTACCGGGCCATGGCGAGAATCTGGATCGCCTGCGCGAATTGCGCATCCTGATCGATGGCGCGCCAACTGCCGGCCAAGGCCTGCTCTTACAGATTTTCACCGACACGGTGATCGGCCCGATTTTCTTCGAGATCATCCAGCGCAAGGGCAATGACGGCTTCGGCGAAGGCAACTTCAAGGCGCTGTTCGAATCCATCGAACTCGACCAGATCCGCCGCGG
>VFQP010001792.1_pt1 | contig 26602 bp, 23 predicted proteins | sample 3512351 | NCBI WGS metagenome assembly VFQP01 (sample SAMN10412372, study PRJNA504923) | tailings metagenome | isolation source: Relicate 1 Philex TSF1 revegetated site | place: Philippines: Tuba, Benguet | collected 2017-08-29
AGACGGAGGACGCTGCTCCGGGCTGCGCGCGCTCCTCCTCCACGCGTCCTTGTCGTCCCTTCCCACACGGGAGCAGAGCGGCTGGCTGGCGTGGAGGAAAAGGAGGACGCTGCTGCTGGCGGCGCGGGCGCCCTCCTTGTCCCTGCCGCCCCTCCTCACACGGGAGAAGAGCGGCCGGCTGGCGTCGAGTCCGGAGAGAGGCGCCGCGCGCGCGGGGGCGCCCTACTTGTCCTTGCCGCCCCTCCCCACATGGGAGCAAAGCGGCCGGCTGGCGTCGAGTCCGGAGAGAGGCACCGCGCGCGCGGGGGCGCCCTACTTGTCCTTGTCGTCCTGCGCCTTGTCCTGCGGCGCGCTGGCGGCGCCCGCGTTGGACGGCAGCAGCGTGACGGGCGCCGCGTCCTGCGCCTGGCCCGGCCCGCCGGCGCCGCCGCCCGCGCCGCCGCTGCCGTTCATGAGCTTGGCGCTGCTCTGCACGCGGTCCTCCAGCGCCGACATTTCGGCCTGCAGCCGCCGGATCTCTGACAGAATGTCCTCCTTGGACCTGCAGGGGGGCCGCGCGCCACCACGTGACAGCAGCGCAGCACGCGCCACCATGACACGGTCAGCCAGACGACGGCGCGCCCGACGAGACGCGCGCACGTCGCCCGCAGGGGCGCCAATGCTGCGAGGCCTGAGGGACGCGGGTGGCTCTGGCGGCTCTGGAATGCGCCCCCGACGCCCCCCTGGGCAGCCAACGAGCCCCCGCGCCCCTCTGGAGGCAGCACGCCGCGGCGCATCTCTCCCCAACCCCCTACTCTCGCCACCCCTGAGCAGCCAGCGCGCCCCCACCACACCGCACCTCTCTGCGGGCGGCGCGCCCAGCAGCGCGCCCTTCTCCTCGTCCTTGGAGCTGGTGGCCGCCACCTTGGCGCGGATGGCCTGCAGCTTCATGTGGTTGTACACCACCACCTGCAAGGACAGAGCAGCGCGACCCCCACACACAGCAGAGTCAGACCGCCACTCAAGCATCCCACGTCCGCGGCGTCCTGGCGGCCCTGCCCCGCCCTGCCTCCTTCCCTCAGCGCAGCACCGACGTTCCTCAGCAGCGGCGCTCCGCCCCCTCCTCCCGCCTCTGCCCTGCCACCGCCCACCCCGCCCCCCCAAGGTTGATGAGCTGATGCTGGGCGCACCCCTGAGCAGCAGAAGGCGTAGCCCGCCAGGTTGGTCCACGTGAGCGGCGCCTTGAACAGGTAAAAGGAGAAGAAGATGAGCATCCAGTCCTTGATCACGCCGGCAATGTTCATCGTGAGCGCCGACGTCTTGCCGATCAGCAGGAACACCGCCTGCGCAGCAGTGGCGCAGCAGTGGTGGGGCGGGTCAGCCGCACGTGCCACCGGGATGAGGACGTCTCCATGCCCGGCATCAAAACCCGCTGCGGCTGCGCCCTGCTGACAGCGCGCCGCGTGCACCGGCGCAGGGCCACTCTGCGGCGGCTGGGCAGCCGGCGCCCCCAGTGGTGCTCCCCCCCACACGCCCGGATGATCAGGACGGCGTCAACTCGGCGCGCGCGCACCAGGTTGAGCACGAAGGCGGTGAGGGCGTTGGCCAACATGACGCTAGGGTTGAGCTTCCAGTCGGTGCGCGCCCGCATGGACGGCAGCTCCTTGGCCACTGCAAACGGCATGCAGCACCGCGACGCGTGGCGCGTCCCTTGCCGGACTCTGGAGCAGCAGCACCCGCCGCTGCGTCCCAGTCCCAAGTGCCATCCCCGCCGCCGCTGGCGGCTGCTGCTGCTGCTGAGCCCTCCTGCTGGTGCTCGCCCAGGAGGGCGGGGTGTGCTCGGCCAGAGCTGCCCCAAAAGTGCCCCGCACCCCGCACTCACGAAAGGGCACCAGCAAGCAGACGAGGCAGGCGGGCGACACGTAGTAGAGGCTCTGCATGGGGTTCATGCTGAAGCCCTTGCTGTTGATGAGCACTTGCACCATGGTCAGGCGCAGCGCCTGCGCGGCGACCAGGCGGCACGGCGACGCGTGCTCATCACCCGCCGCCTTCCCTGCCCCCACCCCAGCAGCAGAACCCCCTCGCCGTTGCTTGCCACGCTAAACGCAACATCCTGTGTCCTCCCCTGCCACCGGATCCGCCGCCCCGCCACGCCACGCGGAGTCTACTCGGATCCGCCCCGGCCCGCCCGCCCGCCCGCCCGCCTAGCCGCCACCAGCTGCCGCACCTCGAACATGAGCGCCGTGAGCTGCTGCACGAGGCCCTTGAACACCAGGTTGACCTCTCCGTAGGCGCACACCACCACGCCAAAGGCGATGAGCAGCATGTTGAGCGTGGTGGCCTGCGAGAACTTCTCGGTGCCCAGCATGACGCCCGAGGCGTAGACCAGGCCTGGCATGAGCGACTTGGTCATTTGGATGAAGGACACGCTGAGGTAGAGGTACGCCGAGTTGGACAGCCAGAGGCTGCCGGCGTACAAGAGGCCTGCGTCGTGCAGACAGCACGCGCGTGCGCATGCTCCTCGTCGTCAAGCTTGCACACTGCTCCTCCTCCTGACCTGCGCCACTGGGTCCTCCGCGCCTTTTGGCCGCCGCGTTGAGCCCACCTTCACCCCAGAGCCGCGAGCGCCCCCCCCCACGGCCTCGGAGCGAGCTCGGGCGCGGGGCGGCGCTTGCGCGCGTGCGTGTCAAGGCCTCACCGATGGGCATGACGCGCTTGAGGTACTCGCGCGCCGGCATGTTGTGGCTCTTGACGAGCCTCAGCACCCGCACGGCGAGGAAGCCCACGGTCGAGCAGAAGAGCATATGCCAGACCGTGAGCGCGATGGGGAAGGGGAAGCCGCTGTACGCGAGGAGCCACTTGTTGAACATGATGACGGCGATGGAGATGCCCATCCAGAGCAGCACCACGCTGTAGGCCTTGACGATCTCCCGGACCACGCGCGCCCTCTGCGTGGCCTTGCTCTCTGCTTGCCCCGCCATGGCTGCTGCTGAGCTGCTAGCCTGTAGCCTGCGTCCTCACGAGTCGCCGCTGCCGGGTCGCGCTCCGAGCTGTTTTGGCCTCGAGCGAGCTCGAGGTGAGGACAGCACGCTCAGGCGCCGCTGACGGCACGCCTCCGCAGCTGCGAGCGAGTCCCAGGTGGCCGCCGAGGCTGGCCGCTGCCGCGCTCACGCCGAGCTAGAGGAGCAACGACAAGCCGAGCCCACCACCGAGCACGCTGTGAGAAAGGAAGAGAGGGCTGCAGCTGGCGTGGGGCCGTGCTGCATCACCAGCCTGTGCACGAGCCTCTGCGGGTGGCCACACACACAGGGGGCTTCGGCCGTGCCGCCGGCGTGCTGTTCACGACGCATGCGCGAGGGCACACGTGCACGACGGCAGGAGCACTGTGCACTGTGCAGACACTGTGCAGAGCGGTGCCACACGATGCGCAGGGCGGCGCAGTCCTTGCTGTCTGGCCGGCAGCTGCAATGGCACACCAGCGCTTCCGCTGAGGCCCTGGGGTTCGTGCCGGCGAGCAGGTGCAGCACCAGCAGCAGCAGCACGGCTAGCGCGGCGTCGACGCGCGGCATGAGCAGCAGCGGGAGCGGCAGCGGCAGCGCGCCGCCCGCCGGCGGTTCGGCTCCGTCCTCCTCATCACAGGCCGCAGCGAGCGGGGGCGGCAAACACCTGAACGAAGCGGCCGCGGCAGCGGGCGTGGGGCCCAAGGCGGACGCGTCCGACGACCTGCTCAAGCGCCTCAAGGACCCCTCCATCGTGCACACGGGCGGCTTCATCGGCGGCAAGTGGACCGGCGCCTCGACCAAAGGCGCCGCGACCTTCCAGGTCTGTGCCTGCAGAGCGCAGCAGCCGCACCAGGGCACCGTGCTCGTGGTGCGTGGGGCGATCACACCCTCTTTGCGTGCCGTCTGGGGCGGGGCACGCCGGCCGGCGCAGGTGCGCAACCCCGCCACGGGCCAGGTGATCGCCACGCTGCCGCTCATGAAGGGCAACGAGACCAGGGCGGCCATCGCAGCGGCGGACGCCGTGTTCCCGCAGTGGAGCAAGCAGACAGCCAAGGAGCGCGCCGCCGTGCTCAAACGGTGCGGTGCGGTGCGCCATCGCGCGATGACGGCCGGCGTGCTGGCCCACGCAGCTGCCAGAACAGGCGCCTGCCACCTCGCCTGGAACCCCACGCACCTCGTTCTGCAAAGCAGGTGGCACCAGCTGGTGCTGGAGCACACGGACGACCTGGCCACGATCATGACGATGGAGTGCGGCAAGCCCAGGGCCGAGGCGCTGGGAGAGATTGCCTCGGGGTACGCCCTCTGCCGTAGCACGCGCGCCAGCAGCGGCAGGGGCAGCACCGTGTGCGTGTCTTGCTTCCTGCACTGATGGGGGAGGGGCGCAACGCCTCGCGCCTCTCACGCAGGGGAGGGGGCTGCAGCTGAACGGCCGCATGCACGCACGCAACCGCCTGCAGGGCCGCGTCCATCGAGTGGTTTGCCGAGGAGGCCAAGCGGACGTCGGGCGACGTGCTGGAGCCGCCCAGCAGAGACCGGCGCATGGTGGTGATCAAGCAGCCGGTGAGGGGCGCCGTGCGCGAGGTTCCTTGCGCTGCCTGCAGCCGGGCGTGGCGCGCGCGTGCACCGCTGTGGCGCCAGGCGGTGGCATATGGCAAGCAGGCGGCGACGCACACAACACGCTGGCCGCACGCACGCTGCACACCGCGCAGGTGGGCGTGGTGGGCGCCATCACGCCCTGGAACTTCCCCATGAGCATGATCACGCGCAAGGTGCGGTGCACTGGCGTGAGCGCGCACTGCGTGGCTGTGCGTGCGACGGGGCCTGGCGTGACCTCTCCCTTCCTGACTGCATGGCGCCTTTGAATGCGCTGCAGGTGGCTCCGGCGCTGGCGGCGGGATGCACCGTGGTGCTCAAGCCCGCCGAGCTCACGCCGCTGACGGCGCTGGCGCTGGCCGAGCTGGCCGAGCGGGCAGGCCTGCCCGACGGCTGCCTCAACGTGGTCATCGGCGACGCGCCCGCCATCGGTGCGCCTGCTGCGGCGCGAGAGGGCGGGGCCAGCGGCCGCTCAACACTGGCGGGGCAGGCCAGGGAGCAGGGCCAGCGGCCTCAACAACCACGGCGCTTGCTCGGTGCGGGCGCTGCAGGGCACGAGCTGACGAGCAACCAGGCGGTGCGCAAGATTGGCTTCACCGGCTCAACCGCCGTCGGCAAGATGCTCATGGCGGCCGCTGCCTCCACCGTCAAGGTGTGCGCGTACCGCCGGGCGCCTGGCAGGGTGGGGTGTGTCGGGCGCGCCTGGCATCTGCGCCGGCTTCTGCGGGGCCAAGGGGGGGACGCCTCAGGCAGCCACCTGGTTCCACGGGACGTGCGTCCTCGTGCGGCTGTGCGCAGCGCGTGTCGCTGGAGCTGGGCGGCAACGCGCCGCTCATCGTGTTTGAAGACGCCGACCTGGAGCAGGCGGCGGCGGGCTGCGTGGCCAGCGCGCTGCGCAACGCCGGGCAGACGTGCATCTGCGCCAACCGGGTCTTTGTGCACGAAAAGGTGCACGACAAGCTCGCCGGTGAGCGGCGCCGGCGGCGCAAGCCTGCCTGGGGCACGAGACTGCTTACGCCTCGAGCGTTTGCAGACCGTTTCCCGCTGCTGGATTGTGCTGGGACAAAGCAGCTTCGGCTCTCTGCTCCCGTGCGCCTCCGCCGGCGTCGCCCGCTTGCTGGAGATGCTTGCGTGCGCCAGCGTCGCTCCGCCCGCACGTTGTCGAAGCGCGCGGGTGCGTGCGCGGCCTTGCGCGCGTTGCGGCGCAGAGCTGGTGTCGAGCCGCGTGCGCAAGCTCAAGGTGGGCGACGGGCTAGAGCCGGGCACCACGCTGGGCCCGCTCATCAGCGCCGCGGGGCTGGAAAAGGTGGTGGGCCACGTGGCGGACGCCATGGCCAAGGGAGGCAAGGTGAGGAGGGCGGGAGGGGGTGGCGCTGGGTAGGCGGGGAAAGAGGAGGCGGGGCCGTGGCCAAGGGGGCCAAGGTGAGGAGGGCGGGAGGGGCTGGCGCTGGGTCAACGCGGGGAGAGAGGAGGCGGTGCCAGCCGTTTCTGACAAATGCCGCAACGCTCGGGGCTGCCATGGGCTGGGAGGACTGAGGTGAGGTCGCGGCCTGGCCACTGCCTTGCCTCAGCACGTTGACACCGTGGCTGTGGTGCAGCGGGCCCAAGGGCAGCGCACGGCCGCGACCAACCGCCGCGTCTGCCGTTGCTGCTGCCGTGCTGCAGATCCTCGAGGGAGGCAACAAGCCGCAGCTGCCGGCGCCGCTGGACCAGGGCACCTTTTTCGAGCCCACCGTCATCGCCAACGCCACCATCGACATGTGAGGGGCGGCGCAGCATGCGCACGGCACGCGCACCGCTGCCACGCGCTAGTTGTACTTGCGTCCTGGCACCGCACTCGGCTCTCGCCTGCCGCCTGCCAAGCTGCATTTCTCCGCACCGCCTTCTTTGTCTGGGGCACGAGCCAGCAACGTTTGCGTGGCGCGTGCGCGGGGCGCTCTGCTCGCAGGCGGTGCTTCAAGGAGGAGACGTTTGGGCCCTTGATACCTCTCTTCAAGTTCAGCAGCGACGAGGAGGCCATCCAGCTGGCCAACACGACAGAGTACGGGCTGGCCGCCTACTTCTTCACCACTGACCTCGCCAGGGCCTGGAAGGTGGCCGAGGAGCTCGAGTTTGGTGAGCGTGCTTTGCTGCGCTGTGCCGCCTGCCACTCCCGCAGGGCACCACGGGGACCAGGCGACAGCCCATGCGGGCGCAAAACAGCAGCGTGCCTGGCGCTGCATGCCTAATAACTTGCTTGCTGTGCTGCTCGTGCGCGCTTCGCGTCCCCACCAGGCATGATTGGGCTCAACGAGGTGGCCATCACTAGCGAGGTGGCGCCGTTTGGCGGCGTCAAGCAGAGCGGGCTGGGCAGGGAGCAGAGCAAGTGAGTGGCCCGCCCGGGGAGACTCGCAGGCTGGCTGGAGGCATCACCACCTCGTGCAGCTGACTGAGGACTGGGGCGTGCACACATCTGCGCAGGTATGGCCTGGCAGAGTTCCAGGACATCAAGTACGTGTGCTTCGGGCTCGGCTACACCAAGTGAAGAAGCTGAGCAGGAGCGAGCGGCAGGGTTGCTGGCGTGTTGTGCTTGCCGGGCCAGGGATTATTTGCAACAAGATTGGCGGGTGTCCTCGCCGTTCATGAAAAGCCACTGGTGCGGCGCGTCACGTGTCAAGCAAGTGCGTTCCAGCCGGTCAGCGCGGCAGCGCGGTGAACCACCCCTGCACGTAGTTGATGGCCGTGTTGAGCAGCGGGAAGCGCACGCGGATGGGCAGCACCTTTTGCCCGATCGCGTGCCAGGCCTGCGCGGCAGTGTGCGCGTGGGAAGGCACCGCAGCAAAGGGCGTTGACAACCGCCATGCCCTGCGTGCGCAACGCTAGCAGACCTCCCAAGACACAGTTCTTAACGCTTACCGCCTTGTGCTGCCTGGACTGGTCGCTGACGTGGAAGCGCATCTTGAGCAGGTTCCAGTACAGCAGCACGTTGATGAAGTTGCGCTGGCGCCTGCGCAGCGTCCGAGGCAGACAGCCCACCGTGGGTGATGCTGCTCCCTTGACGCCATCCCAGAGAAGGCGCGCACCGACGGCAGCCAAGCGCTGCTCACCCAAAGAGGCCCAGGATGAGGTAGAAGGCCGCCGCGATCTCCGCATACGCCGACGCCTGCATGGCCTCCCTCTGCGGCCCTCACGCCGCAACAGCACGGCACGGCGACACGCGCAGGTGAGCTCAGGCCAGGGCAGGCCCCTACCCGCCCCAGCCCTGTTAGTGGCCCTCCCCACGCATCATCTGCTTGCCAGAGATGGCTCCACCAGATGCAACGCTCAACACATGCCCCTCCCAGGCGCGCACCTGCCGCGGCAGCAGCGCCGCCTCGAGGCGCTTGCCCGTGGCGGCCCACGCCGCCGAGTTGCCAAACCTGGCCGCGGCCTGCGGCAGCCCGGCGTAGAGCGCCGCCACGGCCAGCGGCACGACCAGGAAGGGGTTGGGCTGCCGCCCAAAGGCAATGGAGATGAGCAGGAAGTGCAGCTCCGACGTGGGGGCCACCTGCGGGCGTGCAGGCGCGAGCCACGGTGGGGCGCCGTCGTCAGGGCCGGAGCAGCGGGGAATGAGCGGGCCGCCGCCGGTGCTGGCGCAGCGCCGTGCCCGCGCCCTTGCGCCTCCCGCTACTCGCCTGTGCCAGCCAGGCGCGCAGGTGGGGCCAGGAGAAGGGCCAGATGCCCTGCGGCGCGCCGAACTTGAGGAAGACCTTGTAGGCCTGGCCAAGCGTGGTGAGCTGCATCACCATGCCGTAGGCGCGCGCCGTCACGCTGGGCACCACCGGGACGAGGTACACCAGGGACAGCACCACCACCTGCAAGCGAGCAAGCACAGTGCCGCTTGCCGGGGAAGCGGGTCCGGGCTGTGCCGGGCTGCGTCGCTCCCCCCCCATCTGCAGCGTTCTCCCCGCCAGGATGCGCAAGTCTGCGCCGTGCTGTGGTGGCGGCACTTCCACGCACCGCCAGGTGATAGAAGAGCAGGTAGGTGTCGCCGAGGCCGCCGGCGGCGCGGGGGGGTGGGGCGCCGCCCGCCCCGCCCGCTGGTCTGCTGCCGCTCGGCTGCTGCTGCTGTGGCTGGGGGGACGGCGGCGCCTGCTGCTGCTCTGCGGGCCTCGGCGAGGTGCTGCTGGGGGTGAAGTGCGCCGAGGTGAAGCGCGAGGCGTGGCTGCCGCCGCCCGCCGCCGCCGCCGCCGTGTTGCTGCTGCCTGCGGGCGCGTTGCAGGGTGAAGGTGGGCTGCTGCACCCACGGTGCTCACGACCATCGGAATGAGTCCTTGCAGGCCTCGCCAGCACGCTCGCCACACCTGAGGCTGGCCGGGCCGCCGGGGTGGCGTCGCTGAGCCACGCCGGGTCAAAGTTGACGTCCTGTGAGGCGTCGCCAGCGGCCCCCACGGTCAGCACGCCGGCTCAGGCTTTGCGTTGCTGCGTGCCTGCACCTTCCCTTTCCCCGCATTCTCGAAGTCGCTCCCCTGCTGGCTGCAGTCCGATGGCGTTCGCCACGTCCGCTTCAGCAGCATCCACAACTCACGATGGTGCGCTTGTACCACTTGGCGCGCAGCTTTTGCTCGCTCACGGCGTCCCCCGCGATCTCAATCTTCGACCGCCACTCCTTGTAGCGCTCGTCGCCGTTGAAGTCGAAGCGCTCAAAGTCCTGGAGCTGGTCGCTGCGCCCCATCTTGCGAATAAAGAGAGAGCAGGTGCGGTGGGTGCGCCATCGACCCTCCGCAGCTGTGATCCATTCGTGAGGCCCAGCAGCATTGTGTGCCTTGATGCTGGGGAGTCTGCTTCCGGTGCAGCTGCTCTGGCCCCCAGCCCATCCACCTGCGCCTCTAGGCCAGCACCGCCCCGTCGGCGCGCCGGCCCCTGGCTTCGGCGCCGGCCAGGAGCTAGTGAGTCACCAGTGCCTAGTGTATCTCTGTGCAGCTGAGCTCTCCATCAGAGGCCCTGCGCACGAGTGAACCGCTCTACTCATCGGGCGATGATGGCCGCGGCACGTCCTGTTCGCGCGCTGCGTGGCGCCAGTGGTGCTGCTGTCCAAGCGTGTGGACCCTCTGCCCTTGGGTGGCCTGTTGGGGGGGCTGATGACCAATTGGCCAACCACCGATGGAACCCCCGTGATGTCATGGCGTGCACGCCGTCCATTCGCCGCGCCACAATTGTAGGTAGCCTGTGGGCCTGAGGCCAGCAGCAGCCATGGAAGGCCAGGAAGAACGGCCCAGCCGGCCCATACGGCCGAGCCGGGCTGGCTCTCAGCGGGTGCACCGGAGGGACAGGCACGAAGTGCCAATCGTCAAGCCGGGGCTGGTCCTGCGCAGCCCGGACGTGCCGCTGGTGCTGCCCGTGCTGGAGGAGGAGCACGACGATGAGGCGGGGTCGCAGGCGTTCGAGGTGGAGCGCTCGGCGTCAGAGGACGGCTCGATGCTCGGACGCGGCTTGAAGGGCGTCGTTCGGCGAGCGCTGCGCTCGTCGGGCCTCGGCGGGCTGCGCACGGCCTACAAACGGCGCAAGGCCGTCAGCAGGCTGCTGGGCGCCATCCGCGCAGGTGCTGCAGCAGCGCGCATTTGCTCGCCAAAGGGTGGGAGCTCGACGACAAAGCGCCCCCCAGCGCACGACGCTCGCAGGCGACACGGTCGAGGTGCTCGAGGCGCTCATCGACAACGCCAACGTGCTCGCCGACTTCAAGTCGCACCTCGACGGCAACACGGTGCGCGGCGGCTCTCCCGCTCGCGCCAGACGGAGGCATCTTTTGCGTGGAAGAAGGCATCAGGGCCTGATCACCAGCGCGCCAGCAGCTTTCGGGCACAGACGTGCGAGGAGGCTGCTGCTGCTGCTGCTGCTGCTGCGGCGGCGGCAACGGCGGCGGCACGGAGGGGGTCCGCCAGCCGAGGCGGGCACCGGTGCAGCGGGGAGCCCAGCAGCGTGCACACCAGGGCCTTCAGCGCGGCAGTATGGTCACGGTGCAGCTGCTGCTGTTGCCTGAGGCATGGCCAGCGGACGTTCAGGGGGGCTCCGAGCGAGCAGCAGGGGCCCCGCAGGTCTCCAGCACCTGATGACGCACCACGCAGCCCCCGGCGCCGGCAGCTGCAGCTGGTGCGCAGCGAGTGCAGCACGCATAGCGCTTGCAGCGAGGCACTGGCGGTGGCGACGGAGCCCCGGGGCGGTTGCACCGATGACGTGATCTCTCGTCACGGACAACATCGCGCGGGACCGGGGGGGCCACCACCCGCCAGCCGCCGGGGCCATGGTGCCACGCAGCCCAGCCCCGCACAGCCTGCAGCCACGCTCCCCCACCCTCCCCGCCTGCAGTGCTCCCCAGCCAGCCGACCCCCAAGACAGCATGCCAGCCGCGTCCAGGCAGCAGCAGGAGGGCGCATGCCAGTGTGGAGGAGCCGCGGGGCCGCCACGCCGGGCGCACGCTGACGCACCTGCGCATGCGCTAGGCTCGTGCGCCGGTGGCTGGGCTCCGTCCCCTCCGAGGTGCCCAAACACACGTCCCAGCACACACACGCGTGACGCTTTGTGCGCAGGTGTGGCACCTGCTGGCCGAGTACGGCGACGCCACGCAGCTGCAGGCGCTGGCCAACTTCATCAAGATCCACGCGCACACGGCCGAGCTGCAGGCCATTGGCGCGCGGCGGCTGCGCCGCTCCGTCACGTCGGACGAGCTCATCCACATCCTCATCAACACGGGCAACAACCTGGCGCAGGTCAGAGCTGGGGGGGGACGTGGAGAGCCTGGCTTGTGTGGTGCGGCGGTGGGCAGGGCGGGCTCAGGTAGTTCCTGACACGGGCAGCAACCTGGAGCTGGTCAGTGTGGAGGGCGTCGTCAAGCTAGTGCACTTGGTTTGCCGTGGGGCGGCGGCGGAGGGCTGGTGGGGGCCAGGTCGTTCCTGACACGGGCAATAACCTGGAGCAGGTCAGTGTGCCGCCGTTGAGTGCCTGGGTTCCTCTTTTCCAGTGCGGCGATGGGCTGGGGGGGGGCTGAGATAGTTCCTGGCACGGGCAGCAGGTCAGTGTCCCGACGGTGGAGCGCCTCGCTTGCTTTGGGGCTGCGGGGCGGCGGCAGTGGGCTGGGGGAGGAGGTCGGTCCTGGCCACGGGCAACAACCTGGAGCGGGTTAGTGTGGAGGGTGCGCAGCGCCTGGCTCGCTCTTGTGTGGCGCGGCGGCAGCCGCGGTGGGCTCGTGTCAGGGCAGAGCAGGTGGGGTCATGGTCGGGTGGGGTCGTTGTCGGCGCAGGTGCACGCACCGGCGCAGCGGCACGGGGGTCGGGTGTCGGGCCACGGCTGGCAGCGCGGTGTGCAAGAGCTCGATCGGTGGGCCCGACGGTGGCGTTGTGTGGCGTGGTGCTGTGCTGTGCGCGCAGACGCCCCTCATGTTTGCGGCCTTCCACGGGCGCGACGAGTCCACCAAGCTGCTGCTGCAACTGGTGAGCGGGCAGCGCAGGGCGGCGCTGGGGAGAGGCAGGGCCAGCCCTCTGCTCTCTGCGTGCGCCGACTGGCCTAGGGCAGCCCGGTGCTTCGGCGGCGGCCCGGTGAACAACGTTTGGCGGCGCTGGGGTGGCTGTGCGCGCAGGGCGCGGACCCGTGGGCACGGGACCGGTGCGGCCGGCGCACGGCCATCCACTACGCCTGCCGCAAGGGTCACGTGGCGTGCCTGCGCGCGCTGCTCGACAACCTGCAGCCGCAGCAGCAGCAGGACGGGAGGGGCGTCAGGTGCGCGGGCTGCCTCTGCCACGCTGCCGGCTCCGCGCACGTCGCGCAGCGGTCGCAGAGGAACAGCGGTCGCGGCGCACGTGACAACAGCACCAGGGCTGGGCAGCGTGCCGTCGTGGCTGGCGAGCGTGAGAGCCTGACGACGTGAGTGAGGACCGTTGCTCTGCGTGCGACGTGGCTTGTGTGCGGGACCGCAGGTACGTGGACGTGCGCACCATGAGCGGCTTCACGCCGCTGCACTTCGCCGTCGCCATCGACAGCGTGCCGTGCGTGCGGCTGCTGCTGGCGTACGGCGCGCGCTACTCGAGCTTCAACTTCTACAGGTGAGCGGCGCGCGGGCCGCGTGCCGCGGACGTTGCAGGCTTTCCGGAGGGGCAGGCGCACTGCCGTGCCCAGAAGGGAAGCGTTGTCGCCCGCACCACCCGGTGGCTGCCTCTTATGCGTCTCACCAGCGGGCGCTGCTTCGGCGCCTGGGGCAGCGCAGCGGCCCTCCGAGCCCCGCCTTGCGAGTTAAGCCCACACTCACATGCACACGCTCACACACACACGCGCGCGCGCCTGGCACGCGCCCAAGCACCACGCACCCGCCCCCTCCCCGCCCCCTCTCCAACACGCCAGGGACAGACAAGAGGAGAGGAGCACCTCACCAGCGGGCGCTGCTGCCCGCGCGTCTTGTTGCATCACGCCCGCAGCTCTGACGACTTTTGGGTGCACTGCCCGCCGACCACCACGCCGCTGCACCTGGCGGCCATGCTGGGCCTGCACAACGTGGCCATGGCGCTGCTGCGCACCTGGTGGGACGCGCAGCGCGACCGCGGCGAGGCGGCGGCCGGCGCCGACCCCCGGCGCTTCCTCAACAAGCACCGCCAGACGCCCTTCCAGGTGCGGTCGCCCGCGCCGGTCGAGAGCGCACGCGCGGTGCGCCCGCTCCGTCGCGGGTGTCCGATCCGCGGAGGGCGCCGGGCGCTGACGCAAACCGGCCCCGCGAGGCTGCGCCCGGGGCGCTCGCAGCGCAGGGAAGCAATGCTGCCCCGGTTCGCCGCGCTTCAGAGGGGTGATCGTCGGGCCCGTGTGCACCACCCTCCCCGCCTGCAGGTGGCGCTCAACGCCGGCTACGACCAGCTGGCGGAGAAGCTGCACCCGCTCGGCGACATCGACAGCATGTGGACGCCCGGGGACCTGGCCAAGTTCGCCGGCACCGGCAACGTGCCCACGCTGCAGGTGCGCTGCGCTCTCGCCCGCCGAGCGTTTTCCCCCCTTTTCCGCCGGGCCTGGACCAGCGCCCAGCGGGCGCGCCGCCGCCGCCGCCAGCCCTCGGCTCGCGCTGCGCACGCGTCCAGAGAGCCCCCGGCCCGACGTTTCGCGCGCATGCGTAGGTGCTGGTGGCGCGCGTGCTAGAGGCCAAGCTCATGGCGTCCATCCAGGAGGCGGCCGACTGCATGAAGCTGCTCGGCACCTACCACCAGACGGGCCGCGTCTTTTGCCGGCAGGGCCGCTACAACCCCGCCAACGGCGCCTTTGATGGCGACGATGACGAGGACAACTTCCACGTGGAGCACGACAGCCACCAGGAGTTGGACCCCCTGGAGGAGATGCTGGCGCTGGCCAACGGAAGCAAGCACGGCGGCGAGGGCGGCAGCGGCAGGCGGCCGGCGCGCACGGGCAGCCACGCCAGCGTGGCGGCGCTGGTGCCGCCGGCGTCGGCCGCTCCGCGCGTGGCGCGGCAGGGCAGCGGGCCGCTGCCGCTTTTGCCTGGCGGCGACTCGGGGCAGGCGCCAGAGGCGGCGGTGGGGGCGGCGGAGGCGGCGGCGGCGGTGGCAGTTGGCGGCCGCGTAATGCGGCAGGGTAGCGGGCCGCTGCCGCTTTTGCCCAACGGCGACTTGGGGCAGGGAGCGGAGGCGGCGGCATCGCCGCTGCCACCACCGCAGGGCAACGGCGCGCTGTCGCCGGCTCAGCGCGACGCGGGTGTGGTCCCGCTGTCCTACGGCCCTCCGCCGCTGGAGAACGGCAGCGCGGGTGGGACGCCTGCGCTCCTCATGCGCAGCCCTCAGGTGCGCCAGTTCGCTGGTTTTCGCTGTGGCGCCTGCATGCAAGATCGGGACAGCCATGTCGCGTTGTTGCGACGCTGCGTCGCGCCCGCCCTATGGACGCAGGCGCAGCCACCCGCGGCGCCCGACCCAGCCGCATCCAGCCCCGCCCCCCCCCCACCCGACGCGCCCGCGTCCCGCTCCACCACGCCGCCGCCGGACCCGCAGCGCTCGGCTGCCACGGCGGCCGCAGGCGGCCAGCGCGACCCCCCAACCTCCCCGCTGCTGACTCTGCCGCCTCCCACCGCGATTGCCAACGGCGCGGCGCCGCGCGCCGCGACTCCCGAGCACGACGCGCAGCTCCTCGTCATCGGCGGCGCAGCTGCGATCACCACCGCCGCATCCCCCAAGCTCAACCGCGCGAACGGCCACGACAACCACATCGTGCTGTACCCGCCCTCCTCGCCGCTCGCTGTCGCCGTCGCCGCCGACAACCACGCCGCCGTCGCCACCACCGCCTCGGCCATCGCCGCCGCACACGGCGCCGACCCGGTGCCCTCGCTGCTCGCCGCCCCCCCCCCCCCCCTCGCCAAGTTTGGCAACGGCCTGGAGGACCATGAGGGGCCGGAGCAGCAGCAGCAGCAACCGTCCAGCCCCGGGCGAGGCGCCGCGGTGGCGGCGCCGGGGATGCTGGGGCGGCCGAGCGGGTTTGAGCCGCACCTCACCAACGCCGCGCCCATGCCGAGCACGATTGGGCTGGCCAGCGCCTCCAGCATCGGCAACTTCACGCCCACGGCGTCGGGCGACGGCATCGCGCCGGCGCACGACCAGAACGGCGGCGCCGGCGGCGCGGCGGCGGTGGCGGCGTCGGCGTCGTTCGCCAAGCGGTCGGTGCACTTTTCGCCGCCGTCGGGCGTGGAGCGGCAGAGCAGCCAGGGGCAGGTGCACACCAGCATGGGCAGCAGCAACGCGACCATGGCCATGACGGCGCCGGCGGCCTTTTTGCGGCCCAGCATGTGCAGCACCCTGCAGCACGTGAGTTTGGGGTGTGCCCGCGCTTCCGTTGCTCACGGACGGCGAGGGCGCTATCACTCCTTGAGCATGCCGACGCGCGGGCGCTGCTGAAGGATATGAGCAGCGGCAGCGGGGCGCCTCGTGCGCCTGCTGGCGACGCCTCGCTTTGCGGCCTCTGCGCACCGCGGGCGCGCTGAGCGCACGGGGCTTTGCTCCCTTTCCACCTCTCGCCGTTTCACGTGCGCTGCGTCCAGCTGCGCGGCCCCCCCCTTGCCGGCAACAGGGTTGGCCGAGACGCCCGCGTTTCCGGTGTTTCACCCCGCCCGCAGGCGATGCCGGCGCTGGCGGGCCTCAGCGTGGACGTGGAGCAGCACCTGGCCAGCGAGCACGTCCCCCGCACGCTCACCACGGGGCGGCGCAGCCCGCTCGATATGCCCGGCAGCCCCGCGCACGCCGCCGGCAACGACGACAACAGTGGCAGCCCCACCGGCGCCGCCGCCGCTGCGGCCGGCGGCAAGCATCTCAGCACGTCGGGGCTGGCGCTCCCTGGCATCGTCTCGCAGTCCGAGGGTCACAGCAGCGACTCGCGGCTGGCGCACGTGGCGCTGCAGCGGACTGGGAGCAGCAGCGTGGGCGGCAATGCGGCGTCGCCGGCGGCGGCCGGCGGGGCGCTGGCCGGCGTCGGCGGGGCGTCGGCGGGGCTGTCGCGGCTGGGCCGCGACAGCAAGTTCGCGCGCGAGAGCGCGGCGTCGCCGGTCGGCGGCAGCAGCGCCGGCTGCAGCGCCTCGCAGCAGCCGGTGAGGCGCCGCCACGCCCTCGACTCGCTTCCAGCGCGACGACGCCTGCCCTTTCCTCGTGCGGTACGTGACGCGCGCTCTGCGCTTCTCCCGGTTGGTTGGTTTCTTCCCCCCGCAGGTGAACGGCAACAGCGGCGCGTTGATGGTGCTGGGCAAGGAGAGCCTGCTGCGCAAGAGCAGCGCGACGGGGCGCGGCGGCGTGGCGCGCCTCAGCGGCGCCGGCGTGGCGCGCATCAGCGGGCGCTCGTCGCCGCCGGCGGGCGGCGCCGCCTCTGGCCAGCAGCCGGGCGAGGTGGCCGTGCGCATCGTGGGGCATGGCGAGCACGCCATGGCCATCCAGGTGCGTGCGCCTTGTGAAATCACAGTTGGGTTAGGGGCATGCCTGGCAGCGCCTCGCTGTGCCACCTCGAACCGCCACTGCAAGCGCCGCCTTCGACTTTCCCTCACGCAGACGTACCCTCTCTTGGTGGGGGAGAACGACGAGGTGGTGCAGTACGGCGTGGCGCTCATGACGGTGGCGGGGGCCTACGCCTACGCCAAGGCAATGGAAAAGACCTTCCAGCAGGTGCGGCGGCGCCGCCTGGCCCTCGCCGCCTCCGTGGAGGCGCCCCGGCTGGCGGGCGCGAACACCAACGCCGCGGTTGTTTCACCGCGCAACGCCCCCACCGGGCGGTGCCTCCTCACGGCGCGACATCCCGCGGTGGCGCCTGGTCCAAACTACGCGCGCAGGCGTCGCACGTGAGCCAAGGCACGGGCGACGGCGGCGCAGACCAGACCTTGTCGGCGCGCCCCTCGCACAACCCTCGTCCCGCCACCACGTCGGCGGCGCTGCCCGGCACGGCGCCGACGCCGCAGCCGCAGCCGCCGGCGGGCGGGTCGCCCACCTTCCACCCAGGTACGCGACGCGCGCCTGTTTGCGCGACGCCGAAACGCCCAGGTGTCCCAAGCGCACGCGGCTAGCCGCCGGCGCTTCGGTCGCCTGCGCGGGCCGACGACGCGCGCGCCCCGTTTTGCCGCCGCGCGGCGCAGGCACCGGCCCTGTGCCCCTGCGGCACTCTCTGTCGGGCATCGGCGCCGTCAGCCCGGCGGCGGCGCCGCGCCCGTCGAGCAGCGGGCAGGTGATGCCTTCGCCCAGCGCCTTCGCCCAGGCCAACTGGTCGGGCTTCCACGGGCACCAAATCAGCCTCGACACGCGCAGCCATGCGCCTGGTGCGTGCCACGGGCGGCCCCGGTCGCACGCAACGAGGCTGCTTCACCCGGCGGCGCGTGTGGCGCCGGCAGCTGTTTGATCGCGTGCGTTCGGGCCGGCAGGTGCTGCGGATCCGCGGCGTGCGCTCATGCGCCTGCGTGCTTGTGCGTGCGCTCGGCGCCGTGCGCAGCGGCGGCGGCGAACGGGGCGGGCGGCATGGGCACCGCCACCAGCGGCGGGCTGACGCCGTACCTGTCGGCGCACACGTCGGCGCTGCCGCCGCACCTGCGGGGCCCCTCGGGCGTGCGGCGGAGCGTGGAGCCGCCAAAGCCCATGCGCACCATTGACCACATCAAGGTGCGCCGCCGCGCCTGTGCTGAGACGACGAGCGGGGGAGAGAGCACCGCAGGGGCGCCGCCGCCCGATCGCAGTTTGTCAGGGAACGGGCCGCTGCGCCGTCCTTTGTTGCCTGCCGCCTCCTGTCTGCCCCCACATACCCCTGCGCGCCCCGCGCCAGATGACCGTAGGCCGCCGCGCCGGGTTGGAGCGGGAGAAAAGAGAAGAAAAGGGGAGATGTGGTGCGCGCTCTCACTCGCGGGCGGTGGGTGGCGTGCCTGCGGTATCGTGCAGGACTGGATTGGCTACGAGCGCGCGTACGAGGGGCAGCGCGGCGCCATGCTGGGCAAGCACGGCGAGGAGGCCTCGTCCCTGCGCCAGTACGAGACGAACCTCGAGGTGAGGCATGCGCCGCCCTGCGCCCTGCACCTGCCTGCCCTACGCACCGTGATGCCTTGCTGGCGGGCGCGCCAGGCGTGAGGCCACATGGGCTCTAGCCTCGAGGGACGCCCCGCCAGAGCTCTGATCGCGTTCAGCACCAGCAGAGGCTGCGCGCGCTGTGCCCGTGCCCTGGCGGACGCAGCGCAAGCAGCGGGAGCGCGAGCGGCGGCGGCGGCCGCGCGGGTACCTGTGCGGCGTCATCCCGCTGCCGCACTGCCTGTACGACCCCAACCCCAAGCGCTCCACCAAGGAGGTGGCGCTGCGGCCGGGCGTCGACGTGTGCGGCATGTGCATGGACAACAAGTGAGCACGCCAAGACGCCACAGGCCCCTGCGTGCTCCCTGCTTCACAGGCTGGTGCTGCCGGGCGGGGCTCCCCACCCGACAGACAATCAGCTCCCCCGCTGACCGTCCTCGTGTGGCGCGCGTGCCCGGTGCGCGCAGGCCGCTGCTCGAGATGCGCTCCTGCCGCCACCGCATCGTGAGTATACCCGCCTTGCCCGCCCACCCACCCTCCCCACGCTGCGGCACGCGCGGGGCTGGCGGCCTGCGCCCACTCCACTCCTAACGCGCTCCCGCCCCCCGGCCTGCCTGCTGTGCTTGTCCGGCTGCGTCTCGCACGCAGTGCATCGTGTGCGCCAAGGCGCGGTGCCACCTGCTGGAGCTCCGGCAGCTCGTCACGTGCCCCTACTGCGCCGCGCTGGTGACGGAGTTCACGCTGGCGTGAGCACGCCGGCGTCGGCGTCTGCGCGCCGAGCGCCGACCTGCTGTCTCGCCGCCCGCCGCGCGTGGAACGGCCCCATGGGCGATGTGGTGCCTCCGGTGCCTCGGCGCGCTGGGCGGGGTGGCGGCGCGCGTGAGGGATCGTGCGGCGTGCGGCGTCCGAGGCCCCGCAGGCGTATGAATTGTTTTGGCAGCTTACCGGGCCCGGCTCTTTGTACCTCTTGTCGTTGCCTCCAAACGAGCAGCGGCCCGGGCGCGCTGGTAGCGCGAGCGTCCGCCGCGCAAGAGATGACTACTGGTTCTTGCTCATGGTGTTGCGGCGGTGGCGCCTGCGTTGCCGGTTCGCGCGCCCCCCGGCGCCCTCGCCTGCACTCGCACATTTGGATCGTGGCTTGGCAGGGAGGCGACGCGTTTTGGCAGACTCTTCGCCTCGGCACCAGATTGCGCCTGGCAGGCCGACGGTCCAAGGGCCTGTGTACTCACTCTTTGACGACGAATTAACGCACGGCGCGATGTACGTCCCAGCTCTTGCCCACCGCACGCGTTCTCCTCTTTTGACCGGTTCTCACTCTAAACAGTGCGGTCCCCCGCGCCCCGTTGAGTGCGCTTGTCCCCACTTGCGCTTGCGTGCACGTGCCCGTCGGTGGCTCTGGCAAGACTGGGCACTTGATGCGGCGTTTCTTGGCGTGCGCCGCGCGCGCGGCACGCGAGGGCCTGTGCGCCGCCGCCCGTGCTGCGTGCCGGGCCGGAGAGGGGCCGCTCCGCTCTTCCCGACGGCGTGCCAGGCCCCCGCCGTCCCTTTGCGTCCGCTTCCGCAGACCCAGCCTGCTGTCTGTGCTGTCGTGCTGCGTGACTCTGGCTGCGCGTGCGTGACTGTGTGTCACTGTGGGGGTGTTGCTGTGCGTCGAGGCCGTAGCAGACGTGGTTCAGCCTGATGACTCGTTCTCTCAAATCTTTGCCACTGTCGAACTGCGACACACAGCAGGGTCGTGCCTGGCGTGTGAGATGTGTGCGCGAGCCTGCGTTTGTGCATGGTCTGCAGCAGACCGTTGCGGTGCAGAGCCAGGTGGCTGTTGTCGTTTTGTCGTTTCGTACCCGTGCGCCTGCGCGGCCACTCTCTGTTTCCTGGCGTGGTGCCACGGCGTGCCGTGAGCTCCTCCCTCTGCGGCGTGTTGGACTGCCCCTAAGCTCTATGTGCTGCTCGCTCCTCTGGCCCACATGTGGCTGAGGCGGCGACTGCATCAACAGGCAGTGCAGCAGCGGCGCGTGCTGGCGCACCCCGTGCGCTGCCTCTTTTACCCACCATTGGGGGGACTACTGAACTACTCCAGGCCAGAGGCCTTCCGTCCCGTCAGGCGAAGCATGTTTGCGTCAGACTGTTGGCAGGATGGGATGCGCCGTGGATCCAGCAGCGCCACGCGCTCCTGCTCTGCTTCTCTTCTGCTGCAAGGGCTGCCATGCTGGGCTTGGCAACCGCACAGCAGCGGTGGGCCGCAGCAGCGGTCTAGCGTAAGCAGCAGCACAGACAGCACAGACAGCAGCTGCTGCCGTGGGATCTCGGCGCGAGGGGAGCTCGCTGCTGGCGTGGGCACGATGGCCGCCGCTCGGGGAGAGGTGGCCACGGCGGTGGCGCAGGTGCAGCTCCTGGCGCCGCACGCCTCTTCCAGAGGGCCTGATGACCGCAGCGTGTACACCAGCAACAGCGGCAGCGTTGCTGCACCAGCCAAGTCTGCGCCGCACCAAGTCCAGGCTGCGGCAAAGGACCGAGCCTCCTCCCAGCGCGTCATCGCCGCGGCCACCAACCGGCTGCAGCAGGACCCGCGCAACGTCAAGGCTCTGCTGTCGCGCGCTAGAGCCCTTTGCGAGCAGGGTGAGCGGGGCGGGTGGTGTGGCGTTCCGCTTCTGCCAACCGTTCCGTGCTCGAAGTCGAGGGGCGACAGGCAGCCAGGCCGAGGCCTCCGCCAGCAAGGCCACTACCACCGCACTCACGACCAGCAAGCGCCGGCAAGCGCTAGATCGCCGCCAGCCCGCAGCTGTGTTCGCACCTTCGAGCACGCCATGCTGCGCGACGAGTGCACGCAGACAGCCCGGAGCTGGCCCTGGCGGACTTTGAGGCGGTGCTCGCGCTGGACCCGGACTGCGTGGACGCCCTGTACTACAAGGGCGCGCTGCTGGCCAAGCTGAGCCTGCTGGACGACGCCATTGACGACTTCACGCGCGTGCTGCAGCTCGAGCCCGACCACATCAACGCGTCCTACGCCAGGGCCGCGTGCAGGAACAAGAAGGGAGACTACAACCAGGCCATCGGTGCGGTGGTGAAGAGGGCCAGGGACTCTGGTGCACGCAGGGCACCCCGCCCCTCCTCTCAACCGACCCACCGCGTCCCCTGCTTGCACGGCGCAGAGGACTACAAGTATGCCCTGGACCGGGACACGAGCAGCGGCACCACGGCGCACGCCGCCAAACGCCGTGGGTGGCAGTCGCGGCTCAGCCGACTGGACCTGCAGCAGCAGCAGCACCCCGACGAACAGCACACGCAACACACGCAGCACACGCAGCACCCCGACGCTTCGGGCGTGCGGCAGCACACGTCCGAGTGGGACTCCGGGGGCCTCACGCCGGGCTCGGTGACTTCGGACGCGCACACGACGGCGCTGCTGCCGCCTCTAAGCGGGGGGTCGCTGGCGGGGGCGCCGCAGGGGTGGAGCCGGGGCGGAGGCGGCGCCGCCCTGGGCGGCAGCCGGCTTGCGCACGCGGCCTCGGCGGCGGACGCCGGCGCCGAGTGGGCGCCGCGGCACGAGGAGCAGTTAGCTGGGGCCGCAGCGGGGGCAGCAGCGGTAGCAGGCGCCATGGTGCAGCACGCAGCGGGGCGGGGCGCAGTAGAGACGCAGCAGAGCAGCAGGCAGGGGGACGGCTACAGGCAGCAGCAGCAGGCGCAGGCAGGGCACGGCTACCTGGCAATGCACCATGGTATGCATCGCCCGCCTTTGCCTGCTGCATGGCGCCCTCGCCTTGAGCCGCGGGGTGCGAGGTCGCCTCGCTGGTGGCCGCCCGTTCTGCTGCCACGCGACTGCAGGGCCCGGCCACGGGAGCGACACCACTAGCACTAGCAGCCAGGGCAGCACCGCCGCGCAGCACCTCTTGTCAGGAGCGGCGGCAGCAGCAGTGGCGTCCCCCGGCGCCGCCAGCCCGCCGCCGCCGCCGCCCGCCAGCGCCCGGGCGCCGGACAGCGTGCAGCGCAGCGTGGCCAGGCACGCGGCACGGGCCAAGGAGCTGCTCCGGCTCTCCGTGCCGCCGCCTGCCGAGGACCGCGTATCATCAGCAGCAGCCGCGAGCGGGCCAGGCGCGGTGGCAGCGGCGGTGGCGGCGGCGGATGTGCTGCTGCTGTCGCCCAGGCAGGCGGGCACGCAGGCGTGCCCCATGAGCCCTAGGGCTCAGGCGCACGAGGACGAGGAGGAGTCGGGCGCGGCGCGGCAGCCGCCGGCGCCGTCCACGGAGCAGCAGCGGCGCAGGTGCGTACGGGGGGAGGGGGCGGCAGCAGGCGGCTGGGGCTGTCTGGGCTCCGGGCGCGGGGGCTGCAGAGCGCTGGGTGCTGTGCGGCGGGAGAGCCCCCGGCTCGCTCGTCAACGCCACACCCTCCCGCGCCTCGCCCTTCCCCATGCTTTGCACTCGCAGGCAGCAGGTGGACGCGCACCACCAACGGGGGCTCGCCCACCGGCGGGTGAGCTTCCTTTCTGCAAAGACTGCAAGGACAGCGTGTGGCTTTCTTTCCCAGAGCACCACTCTTTTGAGTGGTCCGGTTGGGCCGACGCCTCACGTGCTGCGGGACTGCTGGCGCGATTCCTGGCGTGCACAGGCGGGGCAGTACGAGCAGGCGATCGACGAGTACACGCAGGCCATCGCCGCCGACCCCTCGCACTTCAAGTCCTTCTTCAACCGCGTCTTCTCGCACGACAAGGTGCGCTCTGGGCGGCGCGAGCGCCCTGCTGCCCGTCGCGCTTTTGGGGGCGCGCGGCGGCGGCGGCGGGCCCGCCGTGGCTGTGCCCGTGCGCCGCGTGGCGGGGGGAAGGGGCGCGAAGCGAGGAGCAGGGAGGCACGGGAAGAGGGCCGTCTCGAGGGGGCAAGGAGAGCGCCTGGCGCGAGGGGCGCGCGCGTGGCGCCTCTACACCTGCCCCGCAGCTGGGTCACTGGGTTTGCAGGGCAGGAAGGAGAACCAGCCAGGATGCAAGACCAGCGTGTGTGCGTGTGCGTGGTTTGGCTCTGCCCCGCAGCTGGGTCGGTACGCCGAGGCCGTGGCCGACTACACGCGCGCCCTGGAGCTGGAGCCGGGCAACAGCTACGCGCACTACAACCGGGGCATCACGCGCGACCGCCTGGGCGACTTCCACGGCGCCATCCAGGTGCGCGCCAGGGCCGCACATGGAGCCCTCGGTACGCCCCGGTGCTCTGTTGCACGGCGCTGCTGGCCCGGGGTTGGTTCGGCGCGGGGCGCGCCCCGGCGCCGGGGACGGGGCGGGGCTGTGCTGTGTGGTGCGTGGCGGCGGTGGAGGAGAGAGGAGGGCGGGAGAGGGGAGGTGGCGGTGCTGATTGGGACAGGTGCGTGTGTGTGTGGCGCCTGCGCAGGACTTTGGCCGGGCGATTGAGTTGGATCCGCAGGCGGCCGACTTTTACCACAACCGGGGCTACTCGTACCGCAAGGCGGTGAGAGCGGCCACGCGGTCACGTGCATCGACAGCAGCAGCTTGTGGGGAAGCAGGCCTTTTGGGATGGAGGGAGAGCTCCCTGGGGGCGCGGCGCGATTGGTCCGCATGGCTATGGATGGTCATGGTTGCGTGGGCGGGCTGGGTGGCCGCAGGGCCAGTTGGACCGCGCCATCCAGGACTACACGCGCGCGATCGAGCTGTCGCCGGGGCACTGCCGCGCCTTTTACAACCGGGCCTTCTGCCACGACAGGTGCGGCTTTCTTCTCTTGTGTCGTGGGCCGCGGCTCTGCTTGCTCTAAAGAGCTGTGTGGCACGCAGCGTGGTGGTGGTGGTGGTGCGGTGGTGCACATGTGCGCTGTGTGGCTGCCGGCGCGTGCGTGCGTGCAGGCTGGAGCACCACGAGCGGGCGATTGATGACTACACGCGCGCGCTGGAGCTGGAGCCGCGCAACGCCACCGCCTTGCACAACCGCGGCGCGCTGCACGAGCGACTGGGCAGGTGCACCGCCCCGCCCGCCCGCCACGCGCGCTGCGCGCGCGCTTGCTCTCCCAGTGTCGTACTGGGGTGCGGCGCCAGCGGGTGGAGATTGTGCGCGGCGGGAGGGTGGCCATGGTGGCGTGGCGATGGTGCGGGCCGCTTGCAGGGTGGACGAGGCGCTGCGGGACTTCAACGCGGCACTCGAGGTGGACCCGCGCTGCGCCCTCAGCCTCCACGCGCGCGGCGTGCTGCGCCAGGTGAGGCGGCACTGCTGCGGCGCTCGGCTGGGTTCCAGAGCCTGCCGCTCACAGGGCTGCCGTGTGCGGGCGTTGTTGCGGCACGGTGCTGTAGCTGACCCGATGCGGGGACGAGTCGCCAGGGGCGTTGCTGGTGGCGTCGTGGGCGCGCGGCGCGCGCGCGCGCGCAGAACGCCGGGTCCCTGGAGGCGGCGCTGGCGGACTTCGACGCGGCGCTGGCGCTGCGGCCGCAGAGCGCCACCTACCTGCTTCACCGCGCGGCGTGCCGGCGGGCGCTGGACGACCTGCGGGGCTGCGTGGAGGACCTGGGCAGGGTGCTGCAGCTGCAGCCCGGGGACCTCGCCGCGCTCACGCAGGTGCGCGAGCCCTCTGGCAGCACGTGTTGCAGCGGGGACGGGGCCCGGGCCCGGGCTTCCAAGCTTGGAGCTCGGTGTGTGCAGTGCTGAGTGGCGGCGTGCGTGCGTGTGCTGCGCGCAGAGGGGCCACGCGCTGCGGCGGCTGGGCGACCACGCGGCGGCGCTCGAGGACTACGACGCAGCGCTGCGGCTGGCGGGCGGCAGCGGCGCCACGGCAAGCAGCACCGTCAAGCTGCACAACAACAGGTGGGGGATGGGGGCGCGTTCGGACACTTGGTGGAGCGTGGTGCACGGGCGGCTGCGGGTGTCTGCGAACCTGGGTGCGCTGGGCGTCCCATCCTGGCGTGTGCGCAGGGCGTACTGCTACGCCAAGCTGATGCGGTTCGAGGACGCCATCCGAGACTACGACGCGGTGCTGCGTCTGGAGCCCGGCAACGCCCACGCCACGCACAACAGGCAAGCGCTTGCGTTAGCGCGTTTGGCCGGTGGCCACCTGCCGCAGGCGTCGGGCAGTCCAGCAGCGTTCGCCCGGCTCTCGCGTGGTCGCGCAGGGCGATCAGCGTGTCCAAGATGGAGCGCCTGGTCATGCAGGCTGCGGCGCAGCAGCACGACTGAGCTCGTGGCGTTGCGCTGGCGGGGCTGTTGCTCCCAGTCGCTCCAGCTGTCTGTGAGGGCTGGTGGCGATCTCCCGCGCGCAACGCCTCGCTCACGGTGCAATTTGCGCTCGCGACGTTCCACACCGTCTGTTGCGCGCCGGCTGGGGGCCTGGATCAACGCAGCGCGCAGCAGCGAGGGCATGACGGTTTTTCCCCGGTCCCGAGAGTCCGCCATATGCACGCACGCCAGCGAAAGAGAGAGGGAGGCTTCGGGGCGAGTGCACGAACAGGAGGAGGCTCCACACGGTCGCAGTCCCCTGAAAGCAGCCTTTCCAGTGTGCAGTTCCACTGCGCTTCAAGTCGCTGCTCTTTGGTGGACTCGAGGGCGGGCGACTCGCGGGTCCGGACCTTCCCGCCGCCTCCATCAGTGAACGCAGCTTGGTCCGCTCCTCAGCGCGCCGCAGGTGCGGGGGCAGGCCGTGGCTTGCTGCTTCCGCTTGACGTTCTGGGCGTGCGCTCGAAGACCGCTCTGGCGACTGGGTGCGGAAGCAGGCTCGGGCCCCAGGAGGATGGCCGATGGGCTCGGTGGTGCACTTGCTGCTGCTCTGTGCAGGCCTGGGCCCCGGAGGACGGCGATTGGCCGCGGCGTGGGATGAGCGACCAGCCTGGTGAGCGCGCGTGTGTGGGCTCCCACAGCCATCGCCGCTGCGCGGACGCCGATGGGGAGAATTCACAACGTGCAGCACAGAGCAGTGGCGCTCGGGCGCCTTCGTTCGCCTTTGCGGGGGTCGCTGCCAACAACATGCACGCCAGAGGACGGCAAAGAGGCCACAGGGGGAGCAGCGGGCAGTGCAGTGTGACAGTGCACGGTCGTGCAGCTTGCTTTTGTTGCGGGCCTGGGGGCTTGTGGGGGGATGGGAGGCTGCGGTCCCAGGCAGGTGCGCCGCCCACAAAAAGCAAGCCGTGCGGCCACAATTGCGGGCAGCGGGCGATTGATCATCGGAGCCAAGCAACGAACGCGCGTGATGTGTCCACATCTTTCGCCTGCTCGCAGGGCAAGGCGCGGGCGGCGGGCGCGCGGGATCCTCCTCGCGCAACTCGCCGCCGTCCCCGGCGCCCGCGCAGCAGCAGCTGCCGCCGCCCGCGTCGAGCGGCTCGAGCGGCTCGTCGCACAAGTCCAAGAAGAGCCCCGGCAAGACGGTCGGCGCCGCGCTCAAGAAGCTGTTCGGCATCGGCGAGGAAAAGGAGCGCGCTCCCGCAGCCAGCGGCCCGGCCAGCGCCACCTCGGGCCACAGCGCCTCCAGCCAGCCCAGCCTCCGCAGCGCCCCCTCCGCACCGACCCCGACCCAGACCCAGCCGCAGGCCCCCCCCCCCCCCCCCCC
>VFQP010001793.1_pt1 | contig 26594 bp, 26 predicted proteins | sample 3512351 | NCBI WGS metagenome assembly VFQP01 (sample SAMN10412372, study PRJNA504923) | tailings metagenome | isolation source: Relicate 1 Philex TSF1 revegetated site | place: Philippines: Tuba, Benguet | collected 2017-08-29
CCTCATCATCACCTCTTTCCATCAGTTTCAGTTGTTCTTCAAATCGTTCACGCTGATCGATCGGGTCATTCAGCTCAGAATAGGCATTAGCGATTTCTTTACCATTTACCATTAACTCAAAGCGCTCCACCAATCCAGGTTTACTGCGGTGTTTTTTGGTAAGCGGACTCATTTCAACCGGATAATCGATGATGAATGTGGGTTGAATAAATGTGTGTTCGCTGGTAGCGCCAAAGAGCTCATCAATGAGTTTGCCTTTTCCAATATTACCAGGTACGTCGATATTCAATTGTTTGCATACAGCTCTTAAACCAGCCTCATCCATTTCACTCACATCAATACCAGTATTCTCTTTGATGGCATCCAAAATGCTGATGCGTTTAAAGGGAGCTTTAAAGCTGATGGTCTTGTCGCCCAGAGGTATTTCAGTGGTGCCATGCAGGGTAATGGCTATACGTTCGAATAATTGTTCAGTTACTTCCATCATCCAGAAATAATCCTTGTAGGCTGTGTACCATTCCAGTACCGTGAACTCAGGGTTATGGGTTCTGTCCATACCCTCATTACGGAAATTGCGACTAAACTCATATACCCAGTCGAAACCACCCACTATCAGTCGCTTGAGGTATAACTCATTAGCAATACGCAAATAGAAGGGAACATCCAATGCATTATGATGGGTAATGAATGGTCGGGCCGCAGCACCCCCGGGAATATTTTGTAATACCGGAGTATCTACTTCCAATGCTCCCTGCTCATTCAGGAACTGGCGAATGGTATTAATTAGCTGGGTGCGTTTAACGAAAGTATCTTTTACATCAGGATTAATGATGAGATCGGCATAACGTTGTCTGTACCTGAATTCAGGATCGGTAACAGCATCGTAGACATTTCCTTCCTCATCGCGCTTAACAACAGGTAATGGCTTCAGCGATTTGGCCAGTAAGGTAAATGTTTGTGCATGGATGGAAGTTTCACCGGTTTTGGTCACAAAAACAAAACCGGTTACACCAATAATATCACCCAGGTCGAGCCCGTGTTTGATTACCGTATCCCAGAATGATTTATCCTCTTCAGGACAAATATCATCACGGCGTACATATAATTGAATAACACCCTTGCTGTCTTGTATCTTGATAAAAAATACCTTGCCCTTATCGTTGATGCTCATTACCCTGCCGGCAACACAAACGGAAGCGAAATTATCTTTATTCTCTTCGGTAAACTGTTCCTTTATATCTGTTGAATAATGGCTCACGGGATATAAGGCTGCGGGATACGCATCTACTCCTGCCTCTTGTAATTTCGCCAGTTTTTCGCGGCGGATCTGTTCTTGCTCAGACAAATGTGTTTGACTCATACTTTATTGTATTACTACTGAAGTGGCTGCAAAATTAACTGTTAAGAGCCAAACTGGGAATTATCAGTATGCTGATAAATATTGGGCTGGTGAATTTGCATGACCCTTCCAGCCAATTCCTGGGGGATAAGCTCCCATCCAAATTGTTCATACAGTCCCTGTGCATCCTTTGTAACCAGTAACCACCTGCGTAAGCCCTGTAATTCGGGTTGCGCATGAATAAAGTGCATAAGCTGTTTGGATAATCCCCGGGCTCTGTGTGCAGGAAGTACAAATACATCGGCCAGATAGGCAAAACTGGTTTGGTCGGTAATAACCCTGGCAAAGCCTACCTGACCCAGCTCATGATGGTAAATACCAAAACAAAGCGAATGTTGGATGGCTCTCTCTACTGTGCTCAAAGGAATATCCTTGGCCCAGTATGTTTCACGAAGAAAGGAATGGATTAATGGGATATTTAACAGTGAAGCATCCTTACTGCAAAAATAATCCGGGTGTATATGTTGCATAAATAAGTGGTATATATGGTTGATCTGGTATTACCGATCGAATAGCAAGCGATACATTTCTTTCTCCTTCATTTCCCGGATCTCACCGGGTGCTAATCCCTCAAGCTCTATTCTTGCGATCCGGTAACGAATAAGCCTAAGCGTGGGAAATCCAACCTTGGCCGTCATGCGCCGTACCTGTCTGTTCTTACCCTCATACAAGGTTAACGATATCCAGGGTGCGGGTATTTCTTTTCTGAAACGAATAGGTGGCTGGCGTAAAGGAATCATCTGGCTATCTTGAAGAAATGTTGCCTTTGCGGGCAGCGTATGGTGCAACTTTCCATCTATGCTAATCTTTACTCCCTTGCTTAACGCTTGTAAAGCTTCTTCATGTATGGCACCATCTACCTGTACCCAATACTCACGTTCATGTTTGAAGGATGGATGAAGTAAACGATGATTCAATGACTTGTCGTTCGTAAGGATCAACAGCCCCTCACTATCATGATCCAATCGCCCTACCGGATAAACATCTTTGGGCACATCGAAATAATCGGCCAAGGTTTGCTTACCTGCAACAGGTGAGAACTGCGATTGTACGAGATAAGGTTTATAAATGATGAAGTAGCGATTCATATAAAACAAAAGTCCCGCTTTGAGGCGGAACTTTGTATATGGATGGGTTAGTAAGTACAGGGAAAAAGAATTTCCCTACACAATATTAAAAAGAGTTTTACCGAAAGCAAAAAATATTTTGAACAATTTTATTCACATTTTTAATTTGAATGTGAATTTGTACAGGTATTCTTCTTTTGCATCTACCCTTTGTTTTTAGTTTTTTAATCATCAATCTAATCCTGAAACATCTTCTTTGAATCGCTGTAATATTGATGAATAAAGGGTTGTAGAAGTTTTTGTTTTTTCATCACAGCTAATTTATTTCTTTTTTTCATGCATTAACAAGCCGGGAAACACGGTTTTAACAGATGAAAAAAACCTGAAAACCGGTTCTGCCAACTACCTTTGTTTTAACAAAAAACATTCTATATGAAGTTCCCTTCGCCGGTAAGTACGAGCTGGATGGCATCTTTGATTAATGCCAGGGTTGTAGGAAATGAAGCTGCTCAGATTCTTGGCATCAATGAAATCCATAAAGTAGAAAAGGGAGACCTGGTCTTTGTTGATCACCCTAAATACTATGATACCTGTTTGAAAAGCGCTGCTGATTTTATCATCATCAATACCAGTGAGGTAGAAGTTCCTGCAGGTAAAACCTTATTTATTACCGACGAACCTTTTGAAGCATACCTAAAAATTGTTGAACATTTTCGTCCCTTTGAACCCGCCACCACTGCTATTGCTTCTGATGCAGTAATTGGTAAAGGTTCCGTTATTATGCCCAATGTGTTTATTGGTAAGCAGGTGGTAATAGGAGCAGACTGTATCATTCATCCCAATGTAACCATACTGGATCATACAATCATTGGTGATCGTGTTGTGATACAGGCAGGCACTGTTATTGGTAGTGACGCTTTTTATTACAACACCAAAAAGAACAGGGATATCTGGTATCGTAAAATGAAGAGCTGCGGAAATGTAGTGATTGAAGATGATGTAGAAATTGGCGCAGGCTGTACAATTGATCGGGGTGTTACTGCCGAAACCCGTTTAGGCAGTGGTACCCGCTTGGATAATATGGTGCATATTGGTCATGATACTTCTGTTGGTAAGAACTGTTTGTTCGCTGCACAGGTAGGGATTGCCGGCGGTACCATTATTGAAGATGGCGTTGTTTTATGGGGACAGGTAGGTGTAAGCAAAACACTGACCATCGGTGCCAACGCAGTCGTACTGGCTCAAAGTGGTGTGCCTTCATCGCTGGAGGGTGGTAAAACCTATTTCGGATATCCTGCTGAAGAGGCAGGCCTCAAACGCCGTGAACTGGTTTGGGTAAAACGCATACCTGAACTTTGGAAAAAAGTGATGCAATAAATTGAGGTGTTGACAATAGTTTCATCCTTACACCCACTGACATCTGTATGGAGTGTAAGGATGAAACATAGATCACCAAATGCCTGATCAATGCATGTAATTGGGTTGATAAGGCTGCCTTGTAAGAATGGTATAAAGATCTTTTTCTATACTCACTACCGGATATTCCACGATCCTGCCAATTTCTTTTTTCTGCTCATATACGATCAACGTGGGTACCCTGATGATTTGTTTACCAGCTTCTTCATGCTGTGGACTTTGTTTGTACATTTTGGGGTCATTACTCACAAATATCAGTTGTACCCGACTACTGTCTACCCCAGCCCGATCTAATATCTTGAGCATTCTCGGAACCTCTCTTTTACTATCTCCGCACCAGGTTCCTAAAAAGATTTCTATGGTAATGTCTTTCAGTAGTGGTATTAATGCTGAAGTAGTAGCCTGGTCGTTAGCGTACTGCTCATATCCGGTTTGGAACCATGAGCGATAGGCTTCCCGCTGTAAGAGGAAACGGTTACAGCGCCCTAGTAACATATCATTACCATAGGCATCTTTTACTTGTTGGTTGGGTTGTTGAACGGTTGCTTGTTGTGTAGTGGGTATAATGGTAGCGCAGCTTGCACATAATAATACAAGCAAGGCGCATATGATGTTTTGCATATGAAGATGATAATAAAATGAATCAATGACTGCCAGGTCATTGCAACCAGGCTTCATTCAAGTAAATGAATATTCACAGGCATGTGCACATGCGCAGTTGCAGGACTGTGTTGCAGTGATGAATAAATAAGGGTGTAACTATATGGTAGGCTAAGCAAGTGGTGGACGAAATACTGCCCTTTCATGCGCTTCGGAGAGATCGGGTATGGCATGAGCCTGATGATGGACATGAAAACTCAATTGCCAATGGCTCAGCTTTACCTGATGCTCAGGAATGAATTTCCAGTCGGTCTTTATTTGTATATCGGCTTGTTTTTGGGTAATGGGAATATCATCGGCAGGTGAATTGGTGATCATACAATCACACCAGGCGCTGATCTCATTGCGGGCCAGTAAACTGGCACACTCCACATATGCCATCATTTTAGCGGCAATGGGTGCATATAATGAAAGGGATAATATCAGAATGGTGATGCGCCTCACACTACAATGTACAACATTCCTTTCTGTTTGTTAGGAAAAACTGCAGGTTCAGTGATCGGCAATCTATAAATAATTGGCTGAAAAAAGCAACGGCATCTCAGAGTTGATAACGGCTTTTGAGTTCTTGCGTAATGCGCTGTACAGATTCCTGTAATGAATGATACTTGAAACCAGGAAGTGCTTGCAGGAGTTTTTCGTTATTGAAGAATACCTTAGCCTGGGCCGTATGGGCGGTTTCTTTTGTGAGTAAGGGATTTTTACGGGTAAAGAGTGATTTAATGGCTTCCAGGCGCCAAACAATAGCAGCCAGCAATGGGGTAACTTTTTTATGCGGAGGTTTTTTGCCAAAGGCATTTGCAATGGTCGTGAATACTTCCCGATAGGTATGGTTACCACCGCTAATAATGAATCGTTCGGCACTGATATCACTATTCATGATCCTTACCATGGCTTCTGTTACATCTTCCACATCTACAAAGCCACTCACGCCCTCGGTGTACCAGGGAAATTCATCATAGGCCGATTTAAAGATGCCCGATGACCCCTGCTCCCAATTACCGGCTCCTAAAATAATCACAGGATTTACAATGGCTGCATTCAGCCCCTCACCAATACCACGCCATACTTCCATTTCTGAGAGAAACTTGCTTTTGCCATATTCACTGTTACTGGTTTCGGGTGTCCATTGCATGCCCTCATGCACCATTTCATCTTTCCTGATCCGGCCCAGCGCAGCAACCGAACTAACAAATACCAGCTTGCCGATTTGTTTTTCAAGGGCCGCATTCACCACATTGGCCGTTCCCTCCCTGTTTACCTGGTGCATATGTTGTCGTTGGGAGGGACTGAAGGATACAATGGCTGCGCAGTGATACACCTGCTGTACCTGATCCATGGCATCTTCAAGTGATTGAATATCGAGAATATCGCCCTTTACCCATTGTACTTTATGCGACCACGATGTTTGGGGTATGCTGCTGCGGTAGAGTGCCCTAACGGGAATGCCGGATTTTGTGAGTTTGCTCAGCAGGTGTGACCCTACTAAACCCGTGGCTCCCGTTACCAGTATCATAGGCGAATTAAGTTTATGCAGAACGAAGATATAGGAAAGCCTCTTGCCTTCCTATGCAGCAGAACATTTATTACAAATACCACTTACAACAACATCTGTTTGTTGTACCATAAAACCTGTTGGCAATTGAATGGCTGGTACCGTGATATGATCCAGACAATAGGTATTGCCACACTGATCGCACATAAAATGAATATGATCATCATGGTGATGACCTGCCGAACATTCATCCTTGCACAATGCATAAAGAACGGCATTGTCGGGACTGGGAATGGTATGAATAATGCCCTTATCTACAAAAGTTTGCAGGGTGCGATAAATCGTTACCCTATCGAATTCAGTGCCACTCTTATGTTCAATATCCGCATGTGCCAGTGCACCATCAGATTCCAAAAAATGGGTGAGTATTTTTTTTCTGCTATCCGTTACACTCAGCCCATTCTTTCTCAGCATGTCGATAATCTTTTCCATAATCCTGTAGTTTAACCTGGGTTATTGGTAAAAATGCCATTCACAAAACCACCCTTACCCTTTTCTTTTAATAAACCACCAATATCCTTCTTTAGTTTTTCCAGTTCCTCTTTTTTTAATCCATCATATACCTGTCCGCGCACTTTACCATTCTTATCCACCAATGCAAAGAACTGTGTGTGAATGAACTGGTCTTCTATTTTCTCAAAATTATTCTTCGGATCATCCAGCAAATACGAATTCCTGGCGGTACGATACAGGCTATCTTTTCTGCCGGTAACCAATACCCATTTCTTGGTATCAATCTTCATCGAGTCTGCATAAAACTTCAAACGGGCTACTGAATCTCTCTCCGGATCACAGGTATGTGCCAGTATCATAAAGTCGGGTTCATTTTTATAGGTATTGTAAATATCACTCATGCCCACATGCATTTTCGGACAAATACCTTTGCAGGTAGTGAAGAAATACTCTACCACCGTCACTTTGCCGAGCAGGTCTTTTTCAGTAACCGGTACATTATCCTGGTTGCGGAACATGAAAGGTTTTACATAACTGATCTCAGCCAGCTTTACCTTCCAGTTATCTGTACCACGAAATAGGAAAAAATAGAACACTGCCACCAAAACTGCAAAAAAGAGGAGGTAGCCCAATAGTTTCTTACGCATAACCCTGAATTGTGGGGCAAAGTTACGCCCCAATTACCTCATCTGGCTGTTAAAAACAAATGATTGAAATTTGTTTGCAACAAAGTTGCATTGTTGTATTTTTGCAGCCGGATGAATTATAAGATTAATTGGGACGCATTTGGAATCGCTACTTCGCTTGCCTGCGCCATACACTGTGCCTTGCTACCACTCTTTCTGAGTAGTTTGCCCATGTTTGGGGTAAATCTGCTTAATAATGACTGGTTTGAGTATGCGATGATTGCCTTGGCTTTTGCTGTGGGGACCTATGCTTTATACCATGGCCGGAAAAAACATCACCATAGCTGGGTGCCCATGATTTTCTTTACTGCAGGTATTTTGTTATTGTTGGCAAAAGTGATCTGGCACAATTGGGAGCTTTGGCTGCTCATTCCTGCTGTGATCTGTATTGTAACCGCACACTATATCAATTACAGAATGTGCCGCAAACACGACCATGCACATGCCGATGACTGTAATCACTAATTGGTAGGCTTCCTTCGTTTACTACTCTTAACAGCCGGGCTCGCAGGCTGACAGGCACAATCCGGACAAACAATAATGATATTCTCTGCAAAACGGGGGCTAACACTCGATACCTTACCATCTACCTCTATCTCTATTAGTTCATCGTAGGATTGTCTGGCAATGATACGCAGGTGATTATGCATGCGCAATCCTACTTTGTCTACATACTGCAGAAAGGCAGCAGAATTATCTTTCACCCCCACCATTTTACAACGATGACCAATTTCTTCTTCATTCAGTGTTTTCCGGGAAATCGATTTCATTTCTCCATTAGCAGCCGGAATGGGATCGCCATGTGGGTCTACCACCGGGTAGTCTAATAGTTTGTCCAGGCGGTCAATCAGCTTCTGGCTTTGAATATGCTCTAACTGTTCTGCCACTTCATGTACTTCATCCCAGGTAAAACCTAGTTTCTCATACAGAAAGGTCTCCCATAAACGATGTTTTCGAACCACTTCAATAGCCAGTTTACGTCCTGTGGCGGTAAGCGACGATTTGCCATATCGCTCATAATGGATAAGCTTTTTCTCTTTCAGCTTTTTCAGCATATCATTGGCTGTAGCCGGCTTAATACCCAAATGGGCGGCCAACTCGTTGGTGCCCGCTTCTGGTTTCTGCGGCTGTTCTACCGTTAGCTGTAATAAGGCCTTGAGATAGTTCTCTTCTGTGGTCGATAACATGCCCCAAAGGTAATTGAAAAGTCAAACTTAATTTGTTAGGTTAGCCTAACAATTATACTTTTGTTTGTCAAACTATGAAACAGTCCATTTTTCTAATCTGTCTATTCCTCTCATCGCTCAAGGCTTTACAAGCACAGCCTGCAAGCCTGGGTGGCCGCATTTCGTCGAATGGGCAGGGGATTGCTCATGCTGCGCTTCAGTTGTTACCGGCTGGTGGGCAAACGGTATCGGATAGTTCGGGCTTCTATGCTTTCACCTCGGTGCAGGCAGGCACATTTACCCTGGTGGTCAAAGCACTGGGATATAAAGAGCTTCGGAAAAAAATCACCCTGCAGTCACGGCAACAGCTTCCACTCGACCTGCAACTGGAAGTGTTGGAAGATCAGTTACATGATGTAGTGGTAACAGGTACCCTTAAGGAAGTGAGGCGAATGGAGAGTGCCGTTCCTGTTGAAGTATATAGCCCATCTTTTTTCAGAAAAAATCCTACCCCCACTATTTTCGATGCCCTGCAACAGGTGAATGGGGTAAGGCCTCAGCTAAACTGTAATATTTGTAATACAGGAGATATTCATATCAATGGCTTGGAAGGCCCCTATACCATGGTATTGATAGATGGTATGCCTATTGTGAGTGCCCTTTCAACCGTGTATGGCCTTTCGGGTATTCCTAATGCACTTATTGAAAGAGTAGAAATAGTAAAAGGACCTGCATCGTCTTTATATGGCAGTGAGGCCGTTGGTGGCTTGATCAATGTCATTACCAAAGACCCGCGCTATGCACCCCGTTTCTCAGCCGACATAATGCGCACCAGCTGGCATGAACAGAGCATCGACCTGGCGTTTACCGCTAAGCCATCAGCCAAATGGAAAATGCTCACCGGGGTTAATTTCTTTCATTATAATCATCCTATTGACCATAATCAGGATGGCTTTACTGATGTAACCCTTCAGCAACGGATATCGGTATTTCAGAAATGGTCAAAACAGCGGAAAGACCAACGCATTTTCAATATGGCATTTCGTTATAACTATGAAGATAGATGGGGTGGCGATATGCGGTGGAATCGTTCTTTCCGGGGTGGGGATAGTATTTATGGGGAAAGTATCTACACCAACCGATTCGAATTCATGGGTCAGTATCAATTACCGGTGAAGGAAAAACTCTTGCTCTCGGTTTCCTATAATGATCATCGTCAGGATAGTCGTTACGGGAATATTCCATTTATCGCATCACAACGAATTCGTTTCGCTCAGTTAACCTGGGATAAGCGAAAAGGTAAACATGATCTGCTAGCTGGTTTGGCCATTCGTAATACCTTTTATAATGATAACACACCTGCTACTGCCGATAGCCTGAATCAACAAGATCAGCCGCAGCATACCTGGCTGCCGGGCATCTTTGTGCAGGATGAAATTGATCTTGGAAAAGGGCAGCACCTGTTATTGGGTATGCGGTACGACCATCATCCGGTGCATGGTAGTATTCTCACACCAAGATTGGCCTGGAAATGGAAATGGGGCAATAACCAAACCCTTCGTTTTAATGCAGGTACAGGTTTCAGGGTAGTGAATCTATTTACAGAAGACCATGCAGCCCTAACCGGTGCCAGAAAAGTAGAGATCAGGAATGAGCTAAAACCCGAGCGTAGTTATAATGCTAATCTCAACTATACCACTAGATGGTTATCGAAGGGAGGAACGATCTGGAATATTGATATGAGTGCCTGGTATACTTATTTCAATAATCGCATCACTGGTGATTTTGATACAGACCCCAATAAGATCATTTATGATAACCTGAAAGGCTATGCAGAGAGCAAGGGACTTACAGTGAATGCAGAAGCATCTTTTATGAATGGAATTAAAACTATGGCAGGTATTACTTTACAGGATGTAGCCCTGGTGAATAATGGTATTCGAACAAGACAAATACTTACAGAGCAGGTGATGGGTACCTGGTCTGTTTCGTATAGGATACCCCGGTGGAACTGCACAATTGATTATACCGGCAATATGTATGGCCCAATGCGATTGCCTTTATTGGGGCCGCTGGATCCACGCCAACCTAATTCTCCGGTATGGAGTATTCAGAATATTCAGTTTGTTTATACAGGCCGAACCATTCAGTGGTATGGTGGTGTGAAGAATTTGCTGAACTGGACCCCGGCCAGAAATAATCCCTTTCTCATAGCGCGGGCGAATGATCCATTTGATAAGGATGTGGTGTATGGTGCCAATGGACAGGTTCAACCAACAGTCAGTAATCCTTATGCACTTAGTTTCGATCCCACCTATGTATATGCTCCCAATCAGGGCCTCCGCGTATTCATAGGCATCCGCCTCTCCATCGCCCACCCTTAGTGCCTCCCTTAGTGCCATCCTTTGTGTCCATTGTGTCCTTTGTGGTTTCAACACTCTTTGACGTTTTGCAAGCCTGCAGATCGTGTAAGCAGATTTGAAACCACAAAGGACACAATGGACACAAAGGATGGCACAAAGGATGGCACAAAGGTTATTGGATGGTGTAGCTCATGCCGCCGTCTTTTTCGTCTTTGAGTTGGATGCCGATAGTAGCGAGTTCGTTTCTGATTTTATCGCTGGTTACAAAGTCTTTGCGTGTTTTGGCCTCTTTGCGAATCTGGATCAGCAATTGTAACACGCCATCTAATTTGCCATCCTGACTATCGCGTTCACTGGTTAAACCAAAGATGTCTTCGATAAAAACTTTCATGCGCTCCTGCAGGAATAACAAAGTGGTGCGGCCGAGGCTATTGCCTGCGATATGTTTATCTTTCAGTGAGTTGATGATGCTGCTTAGTTCAAACATGTTGGCTAATACCTTGGCTGTATTGAGGTCATCATTAATGAATTCGTCGAACTCATTCACCAGTTTCACTACTTTCTCATCGAGCGCTTTATCACTGGCAGTTTCATCTGTAGCAGATAAATCCTGCTTCATTAACCACTCATAGCTATCCCATAAACGTTTCAATGCTTTTTCTGATGCCTGTAAAGCCTCATTACTGAAGTCCAACGTGCCGCGATAGTGGCTTTGCAGTATGAAGAAGCGAACAGTCATTGGGTGGTAGGCTTGCAGCAGCAAGGGGTGTGTTCCTTCGAAGAGCTCACTTAGTTTAATGACGTTATTATAGCTCTTCCCCATCTTTCTTCCGTTGATGGTGATCATATTATTGTGCAGCCAGTATTTCACGGGTGTTTTGTGGTTGCATACTGTACTTTGAGCGATCTCACATTCGTGGTGTGGAAACTGAAGGTCCATGCCGCCACCATGTATATCGAAGTGATCACCCAGGTATTTACTGCTCATAGCTGAACACTCAATATGCCAGCCAGGGAAACCTTCTCCCCAGGGGCTTTGCCAGCGCATGATATGTTCAGGTGGGGCTTTTTTCCAGAGGGCGAAGTCGCTTCTGTTTCTCTTTTCATCCTGGTTATCCAATTCACGGGTACTTTCAATCTGTTCTTCCAAAACCCTTCCGCTCAACATACCGTAGGGAAGTCCCTTTTGTGAAAAATCAGTATTGTACTTTTCTACATCAAAGTATACAGAGCCATTGATTTCATAGGCGTAACCATCCTGAATGATCTGTTTGATCATTTCTATTTGCTCAACAATATGTCCGGTGGCAGTGGGTTCAATACTGGGGGGAATATTATTGAAACGACCCATGGCCCAATGGAACATATTGGTGTATTTCTGAACCAATTCCATCGGCTCCAGTTTTTCAAGGATCGCTTTCTTGCTAATCTTGTCTTCTGCTTCCCTTCCTTCTTCCTCAAAATGTCCGGCATCGGTGATGTTGCGTACATAACGCACTTTATAGCCCAGGTGGGTAAGGTATCTGTACAGCACATCGAAAGTGATATAGGGGCGGGCATGACCCAGATGGCTTTCACCACTTACGGTAGGTCCGCAAACGTACATACCTACATAAGGTGGATTAATGGGTTCAAAAACTTCTTTTTGCCTGCTTAATGAATTATAGACTTTCAGTGACATGATTCTTTGGATTGGGAAAGGAAAGGTTTGGGAACGGAGAAACTTGGGCCGGAGCAAAGCCGGCAGTTTGTATCAACAACAACAATATGGGTGTTCAGTTCTCGTCATACTGCAAAGATATTCATTTTTTCAATTGCAGGTCGCTGATCAGCATGATATGGTCGCTGAGGCCTTCGTCGATCATATCGAAAGCCTGTACTTGAAATGTAGGATCGGTAAGAATGTAGTCGATACGCAGTGTGGGTGCCAGGGAAATAAAGCTTCGGCCAATACCAAAACCTTTTTTCAGAAAAGCATCCTGCCATGCCTGTTTGATATGGAAATAGGTATAAGAATTGGGAACATCGTTAAAGTCGCCGCAGATGATAGCGGGGTGTGGACTTTTATTGAGTTCCTCCCGTACAATTCCTGCCTGAACGCCCCTTCTGCGAAAGGCAAGGCGCATTTTCCGGACAATATTCCTGGAAGCCTGTATCGATTCTTCATCCTGTTCCTTGATCTTTTCCAGATCAGAATAGTCGGCATCCTTGAATTTAAAGGATTGCAGGTGGGTATTGAAGATGCGAAGGGTATCGCCATCCTTTACCAGGTCGGCATAAATAAGGCTCTCTGCCACGGGATATTTGATTTTACCGGTACCTGCAATTGGAAATTTAGAAAAGATGATACAACCTGAGTGGTAGCGGCCATTATTCCGTGAATAATCTTTTGAGAAATAGTAATAAGGATAGTGTTCGGTGAAAAGTGCCAGGTTATTGGTTTCCGGGTTCGGACCATCGGCATGGTTAAATTCCTGCAGACAAATTACATCGGGCTGAAATTTTATGATGGATGCCGCCAGCTCTGTTCTTGTTAGTTTCTTGGCTTCACGATTGCTGGTGAGGCCTGTGAAACTTTTGATGTTCCAGCTTACGACCCTCAGGTTATTCGTGGCTTTTTTCTCTGTGATAGCAGGGCCATTGCGCCAGGCGAACATCACATTCAATTGTTGTAAACCAATGAGCAGGGTAATGAGTGGAATAAGTGCTAATCTTGGTTTAACAATCAGCCAGAAAAGTAGGAAGAATAATAAGAGGATGACCAGATAGGGCAACATGAGTCCGGTAAAACCAATCATCCACCATTTGGCCGGATTAAGAAAAGGCGAAAGGCAGGCAATCAGGAACAGCGTAGTGGTTACCAGGTTAAGGGTAATGATAATGCTCTTAGCGGTTCGCCTGACTATGCTCCGGGCCATGCGCTAAGTTAACCATTAACGTATAATTTTAACTGCTGAACAGATATTTCATTAGAAGCCGAACCAAATTTAATTTTTAAATACATCTCCGGGTTGTGATATATTTTTTACTTATTTGATGATTTGGTAGGTTGAGATTCCATTCCCGTATTTGTTTTGATAATGTATGCGCAGAAAATTTTTAGAAAACGCGTATTTTATTACAAGTAATTCCCGTTCATTGTCATACAGCAGTTTGCGATTTTTTTTGACCGATTCGATGTTTACTTCTTTAGTCTCTCGATAAAAATAGAAGTGAGTTTCAATAGAGTCGACGCCAATAGTTACATTTCGAAAGAAGAACTCCTTTAGCGCAGTTGTGTCTGATTCAAAAAAATTTCGAACTAAATAGTATTCGTTTTTGAAGATTATTTTTTTACCTCTGTCGAATTCTTCTGTGCGCATGGTGAGATTGTCCATTTTTAGTATAACAAGGGGAGGTGAATCCGGCTTTCGTTCATTTGAACAACTGATAATTAGGAGTATGAGCGTTATGAATAAAAACTTTCGCATTTCAATAGTTACGCTGGTTTTGAATGGTGCTCTGGATCGTTCATGTTGGTGTATACACGATGATGTACATGTAAAAGACAAATCGTAGATACCCTTTTTACACAAATCTGCGATCAGCTGAATCTGAATAGAAATCATGCTGAATTCTATGAAGGATTTGCGGCAAGATTGACATCAATCCTTCATATATAGATCTGCAGTCGATCAATTAGTGAATGGAAAAGCTTACTCAGATCGTGTTTGATCTGAATATTAATAGTACAACAAATTAAATACACTAATTATCGTTGAGCTCACTACTTGCTTTCTTCAGAAAGGCTTTTTCCTCTTCCGTCAGGTAATGATAACCTTCCTGGTTGATTTTATCGAGTATTTCATCAAGCCTTTGTTGGGTAACATTTCTTTGTTTCTGAAAAGGCTCACGGGAGGCTTTATAAAAATGGCGATTACCCGCTTGCTGCTGCTTTTTTTCCGGGTTGAAGAGGTCGTTGGTCCAACTGGCAAACCTGTTCATCCAGGCACCCAGATCACGCCCTTTCCTCAGTTGTTGTATAAAAATAAAACCTACAATTCCTGCAGCCAGATGTCCTGCCCCAATACCAGCATTATTACTGGCCAGGGATGCAAAATCGATGATCACGAAAATCAACGTAAGTACCCATAAAGGAATGCCCCCGTTAATGAGCGGGAATATCCTGTAATCGGGTGCCAGCGTAGTAGTGGCCACAGCAATGGCCATCACAGCGCCACCAGCGCCTAATAAGGGAGCAGTACTCCCCAGTTGGGCAGATAATACCGGCACAGTATTATTCATCACAAGGAATACAACGCTGCTGATAAGGCCGCCATAGATATAAATAGGGATCAGTTTATTATTGCCTGCGAGATCCTGCAAAATATAACCAAAGCACCAGAGCCATAACATACTGCTGATGAGCTGCCAGATGCTGTGGTGGGTGATCATATAGGATAGAATGGTCCAGGGTCGTGTAGCCAGCACATCTCCCTGTGCGGGCAGGCTCAGCCAGTTGAGTACCTGTGAGTAAAACAGATCAATGGGGGTGTCGGACAGGTAATAAACGATTTTGATGAAGTTCACAATTACGAACATCAGGGTATTGATCGCAAACAGGAATACCAGGGCATTATTATCCTGTCCTAATAATATCTTTCTGTTAGACTGGTATGAAGAACGGGTTGCCATATATCAATACAACGTTTTTTTATTGGTTTTGTTCCAGGTAATCACAATCAATAGGCCAACCAGCCCTCCACCAATATGGGCCCATCTGGCTACATTATCGCCGGCAGTATTCTGAATAGCATAGAAAATCTCATATCCGAAATACAGTAAACCCAGCCATTTTGCTTTAATGGGTACAAAAAAGTAGAGATAAATATAGGTATTGGGAAAGAGGTAAATGAATGCTGCCAATATACCAAATACAGCACCGCTGGCACCTACGGTAATGCCATTGATCCGCTCATTCTTGAAAATAGTAATGGCATTCATCAATTCATTTAGTATGGTAGTATTACCGGAATTTGCCTTCAGATAATTGATGGTATCCGGATTAAAAGCAAATGACATATTATGCTTTCTGCCAAAGCTAATGGCAGCATCGATGAAGGCTGCTGGATCGTTTACGTTTTGGGCAATGATATTATAGTCCCTAACAATTGGTGCCAGCTCATAATTGAGTGATAACAGGTGGATCAGTGCTGCGCCGAGTCCGCAAACAAGATAAAAGATCAGGAATCTTTTAGCACCCCACACATTTTCCAGGATCGATCCAAACATCCATAAGGCAAACATGTTACCGAAAATGTGCATGTAGTCATTGGTGCTATGCATGAACATATGGGTAATGAGCTGCCACGGACGGAACAGATCACTTTGCCAGGCATGTAAAGCCAGCAGGTCGTTCATGGGAAAACGGGGAATGGCCGTACCACCGTCGAGTGTTACCTGTGCAAGGAAAAAGAGTCCGTTAATGATCAACAGGTTTTTGATGATCAATGGTAATATCTGAAATCTTCCTGGTCTGAATTCTGTCATTCCCTCTTCGCTTCTGCGTATTTATAATTATTCCAAAATAGATATTATGCTTCCCTGAGTTTAAGTTGTACCACATTCTCAATATGCAGTGTATGGGGGAACATGTCAACGGGTTGTATCCTTGTTACCCTGTATTTTTCGTCAAGCATACCCAGGTCCCTTGCCTGTGTAGCAGGATTGCAGCTTACGTATACAATAGTAGGGGCTGCAATATCCAGTAATTTACGTACAAGTTTCTCATGCATACCTGCCCTGGGTGGGTCTGTAATCACAACATCCGGACGACCATGTGTGGCAAAGAATGCATCATCACAAATATCGATCACATCGCCGGCAAAGAAGCTGGTATGTGATAAATCATTGAGTTGGGCATTTTCCTTTGCATCCTCAATGGCATCGGCCACCACTTCTACCCCTACTACTTTTTTGGCTCCTTTGCTTACAAATATACCAATGCTGCCGGTTCCACAGTACAGGTCATACACTACCTGACTACCATCCAGTTCTGCCATATCCCGTGTTATGCGATATAACTGCTCTGCCTGTTTTGTATTGGTTTGAAAGAAAGATTTGGGGCTGATCTTGAACAAAAAACCGTCTAACTCTTCCAGGATATATCCCTTACCACTGAACACCTTGGGTTCAAGGTCGTAAAGACTGTCGTTCTTTTTGGTATTGATGGTATAGAGCAAGGTGGTAATGGCCGGGAACTGCTGAAGCAGGGCATTGAGTAACTCTTCGCGCAGCGGCTTATCCTCATAACCCAATATCAGGTTCACCATCAATTCGCCACGTGTACTGTTCCGTACAAACATATTACGCAGCCAGCCATGGTGTTGTTTGATGTCGTAAAAGGGAATATTGCGTTCAATCGAAAACTGTGCAGCAAATTTCCGGATGGCATTGGTAGGTTCTGCCTGAAGATGGCAGGTGTTGATTTCAACTACCTTATCGAAGAAACCCCTGGCATGGAAGCCGGCAGCACCTGGTAAACTGTTAGGGTCAATACCCTGTTCCTTCAGGGCCCTGAACTCATTACCCGGAATATATTTACGGGTAGCGAATGTATATTCCATCTTATTCCGGTAGTACCTTGTTTCATTGGCACCGGCAATGGGCAGGATGGTGGGTAAACTTACTTTTCCAATCCTGGTGAGGTTATCGGTTACCTGTTGTTGCTTATACTTAAGTTGTAAATCGTAGGGCAGCATCTGCCACTGACAGCCCCCGCAAACACCAAAGTGTTCGCAAAATGGGGCAATCCGGTTAGGTGATGGCTGGTGGGTATGGATTACATGCCCTTCCGCCCAATCGGCCTTATTTTTAGATAATTGTACATCTACCACATCGCCGGGAACAGCCCCTTCAATGAAAATGACTTTTCCGTCTACCCTGGCAAGGGATTTCCCCTCGGCAGCATAGTCGGCTACGGTAACTTGTTCAAGTATGATTCTCTTCTTTTGTTTTCTCACCCTGCAAAGGTAACCATGATAGAGATAAAGGCCATCTGAATATGCGGGTTAGGTTTATTTGACAGATGATTAACAGGCCAATGACTGTATTTAACTAAATTTAGCCCCAATTCTTTGGTCATGAAACAATATTTACTGATCCTTTTATCATTAACAGGTTCTTTGCTGGTGCAGGCGCAGAAGCAAACTGCCGCAACTAAACCGGGCACCAAACCGGCCAATCAGCAGGGGCGTAACATATCTATTACCCTTACCCCACTGAAGAATTGTAAAGTGTACCTGGGTAGCTATTTGGGTAGCGGTCAGAAAAGAACCCTGATGGATTCGGCCATGCTCGATGCCAACGGAAAAGGCGCATTCAAAGGGGATAAAAAATTGCCGGGCGGTATCTATTTTGTCGTGAGCCCACAGTATACTGTTCAGTTTGAATTCCTCATGGACGATATACAACAGTTCAGTATCAAGGGCGACACGTCTCTTAAAGAGCAGGCCACGATTACAGGATCACTGGATAATGACCTGTTTAAAGCCTATTCCCAATTCTCTGGTCAAAAGGGTCGCCAGATCGATGAGTTGGAGCGTGCCCTGAAGGCTGCGGTCAACAAAGCAGACAGTACAAAGCTTACCAAAGATATTTCCAGGGCCGATCAGGAATTGCAGGATTACCGGAAAGGGATTATGAAAGACCACCCCAACTCTTTATTGGCTATGTTGCTCAATTGTATGAAGCGCCCGGAAGTGCCGGAAATACCTGTTGTAAATGGTAAAGCCGATTCCAGTTATCCTTTTCGCTATGTGAAAGATCATTTTTGGGATGATGTACTTTTCAATGACGACCGATTACTCAGAACACCCTTCTTTGAACCCAAACTGGATGATTATTTTCGATACTATGTATCACCCGAGCCCGATTCGATTATTGAAGAAGTGAAGTATATATTATTATCTGCTAAAACTGGGAAAGAGATCTACCCATTCCTGCTTACCAAATTCACCAATAAATACATGAATCCGGAGATCATGGGTCAGGATAAAGTATTTGTGTACCTCTTCGAAGATTTTTATGCCAAGGGAGATACGATGATCCTCAATCCCGCATCACGTAAAACAGTAGTAGAGCGTGCTTACAGTTTGATGGCCAATCAACTCGGGAAACCCGCGCCAGTATTGAATTTGGTAGATACGTTGGGTAAGTCGGCGCCTTTGTATAACCTGAAATCTACCTTCACGATTGTAGCTTTCTGGGATCCTAACTGTGGGCATTGTAAAGATGAAATGCCAAGGCTTGATTCATTTTACCGCCATAAGTGGAAGGATAAGGGCGTGGCCATTTACGGGGTGAATATTTATGAAAATGAGATTCCTGCCTGGAAAAAATTCATCAATGAAAAACAACTCACCGGTTGGAGTCATGTATACCAAACCAAAGCAGCCCGTGATGCCGAGGAAAGGGCTGGCAAGCCCGGATACAGGCAGTTGTATGATGTATTCAAAACACCTACTGTGTATTTGCTCGATAAGGATAAACGTATTATTGCCAAACAGCTTAGCATAGAACAGTTCGATGAAATGATAGAAGCTAAGCTCAGGGCATCTAATTAAGAGGCATCATAGGCTACTGCACCTGCTTGTTGGGTATAGAGCGGATGCTGCAGCAGGAAACACTATTTTTGTATAAATATCTTCTACATTGAGTTTGATCATTCATACCAAAGAGCTGGTAAAGAGCTATAAGGGGCGCACCGTTGTGAAGCAGGTGAGTATCAACGTTAGCCAGGGGGAGATCGTTGGTTTACTGGGTCCGAACGGAGCAGGTAAAACAACTACTTTCTACATGGTGGTAGGACTCATTAAACCCGATCAGGGTACCGTTCTGCTGAATGATATGGACATCACCAAGTTGCCGATGTATAAAAGGGCGCAAATGGGAATTGGCTACCTGCCACAGGAAGCCAGTGTATTCAGGAGCTTAAGTGTGGAAGATAATATTCTCTCCGTTTTGGAAATGACCAAGCTCACCAAGAAGGAAAGGATGATGAAACTGGAAACCCTGTTAGATGAATTCAATTTGCACCATGTGCGTACCAATAACGGGGATAGTTTGAGTGGGGGTGAAAGAAGAAGAACGGAAATCGCACGGGCACTGGCAGTAGATCCTAAATTCATTTTATTAGATGAGCCATTTGCCGGTGTAGATCCTATTGCTGTAGAAGATATTCAGGGTGTTGTAGCACGATTGAAATACAAGAATATCGGCATCCTGATTACCGATCATAATGTAAATGAAACCCTCTCTATTTGTGATAGAGCCTATTTACTCATTGAAGGAAAGATATTCAAGCACGGCACAGCCGAAGAACTGGCCGATGATGAACAGGTGCGAAGACTTTATTTGGGCACCAACTTCCAACTCAGACGTAAAGACTGGATCATTGAAATGGGGCGTCAGCATGAATCCCACTAAATGAAGGATAGGGATAAGTTCTCTTCCTGAAATAGCTTTTTTCAACTCTATTCCTTATTTTGCCGCATACAACCATGAAGCTGTTGAGTCCGGCCATATCACGACTTGCCCGTTTCAGGCATTGGCGCATAGAGCAATGGCTGAGGGATCCGCTTGCGGCACAAAGAGAAGTGTTGCAGGATCTTGTTACGCATGGTCAATACACAGAGATTGGTCGTAAATATGGATTTACATCGCTCTTTAACCTCAAGAACTTCAAGGAAGCGGTACCCATTCATGAATATGAAGATCTGAAGCCATATATAGAAAGGCTGATGGAAGGTGAGCAGAATTTACTATGGAATACCCCTGTGAACTGGTTTGCCAAAAGCAGTGGTACCACGAGTGATAAGAGCAAGTTCATTCCCATTACACAGGAAAGTTTAGAAGATTGTCATTATCAGGCTGCCAAGGATGTACTCACCCTGTATTACAATTACAATAGTGAAAGTGACCTGTTAACAGGGAAGGGGCTGGTTATTGGCGGTAGCCACCAGGTGAGCAGGGTAAATGAAGAAGTGAATTATGGCGATTTGAGTGCGGTACTATTACAAAATACACCCATCTGGGCCAATTGGCTAAGAACACCAGATCTTTCTATTGCATTGATGGATGAGTGGGAATCAAAGATTGAGAAGCTGGCAGAAACCACGATACCTGAAGTGGTAACTTCTATATCGGGAGTGCCTACCTGGACATTGGTCTTGATTAGAAGGATTCTGGAAATGACCGGGAAGCAGCACCTAAGGGAGGTTTGGCCTGGTTTGGAACTGTACATACACGGAGGTGTTTCATTTACGCCTTACCGTGAACAATTTAAAAAACTCATAGGTCCGGGGTGTACTTACCTGGAGATGTATAATGCGAGTGAAGGCTTCTTTGCTGCGCAGGATGATCCGGCAGAAGAGGGTATGTTGCTGTTCCTGAATCATGGCATCTTCTATGAATTCATGCCGGTGGAGGAATATGGTAAATCTGATGCACAAACCATTGGTCTCGATAAAGTAGAAACAGGAAAGAACTATGCATTGGTGATCAGTACCAATGGCGGATTATGGCGCTATCTGGTAGGGGATACGGTACAGTTTACTTCACTGGACCCTTTCCGCATTAAGGTGAGTGGCCGTTTAAAACAATACATCAATGCCTTTGGGGAAGAAGTGATTGTAGACAATACGGATAAGGCCATTGCCATAGCCTGTGAGAAAACCGGATTGGTGGTAAGGGATTATACTGCAGCGCCGTATTACTTTGGTGACCAGCATAAGGCGGCACACGAATGGCTAATTGAGTTTGAGCAGATCCCTGCGAATACGGATGTGTTTGCTTATGAACTGGACTGTGTATTAAAGGCACTGAATAGTGATTATGAAGCCAAACGATACAAGGATATTGCGCTTACCCTGCCATTGGTTAATGCGGTGCCGCATGGACTCTTCCATGAGTGGCTCAAGCAGAAGGGAAAGCTGGGAGGTCAGCATAAAGTGCCCCGATTGTGCAATGACAGACGCTATTTGGATGATATGAAACTATTGATTCCTTAGGCTGAGGATCATTTATATGTAAGCTTCAGATAAATGCGTTTATTTGCGCTTGTTATTTTATCAAATACACCAACATGAAATTATTAGAAGGAAAAGTATCGATTGTAACGGGGGCTGCCCGTGGTATTGGCGCTGCCATAGCCCTGAAACTGGCAGAACATGGTAGTCATGTGGCATTTACCTATGTAAGTGAGGGTAGTGCAGAAAAAGCTGCTGCCCTGGAAGCACAGCTGAAGGCGCTGGGTGTGAATGCCAAAGCCTGGAAGAGTAATGCCGGCGATTTTGCCGAGTGTGAGTCATTTGTAAACGATGTAATCAAAGAATTTGGCGCTGTAGATGTATGTGTGAATAATGCGGGTATTTCAAAGGATAACCTGCTGCTGCGCCTTACACCCGACCAGTGGGATGATGTAATGGATATAAACCTGAAGAGTATCTTCAATATGACCAAGCAGGTGATCAGACCAATGATGAAGGCTAAATCCGGCAGTATCATTAATATGAGCTCCATCATTGGTATTCGTGGTAATGCAGGGCAGAGCAGTTATGCAGCTAGTAAGGCCGGTATCATTGGTTTTACCAAGTCGGTAGCATTGGAATTGGGAAGCAGGAATATTCGTTGTAATGCCATTGCGCCAGGGTTCATTGAAACCGATATGACGCATTACCTGAAGGATGGGGATGGAGCTTCAGAATTTCTTAAAAAAATACCCCTGGGTCGCTTTGGTAAAGCAGAAGAGATTGCAGATACCACCCTTTTCCTGGCAAGCCCCTTGAGTAGTTATATTACAGGTCAGGTATTGAGTGCTTGTGGCGGATTGAATATCTAAAACAGGTGGTTAGTCTACTGAAAGAGTCGAATTTTGCCTAAAATATCAGGAATTTGACCGAAATCAACGGTTTTTTGCCTGTATTTGCATGATTTACAATATTTTGTGTAAGCCCTCCGGGGCTTATTTTTTTGTTAAACAAATGTTTAAGCTTGTATCTTGTGTTACTGGCTTTTACTTTTGTAACCCGCTATGGCTAAACGAATTATCAATATCTTCCTGGTGTTGGTGTTATCTGTACAGATACTGCCTATCCAACAAATGGGTAAGTTATTGTATAGCAATACGTTTACCGAAGAGATTCCTCATTGTCCGGATCATTGTCCGGAACAGGCAAAGCAGGCCGAGTCAAAAAGTGATTTCATTTCTACTCCCGAGTTATCCATTCTTCGAATAGATACTGTTTCTTCTATTCTGCGTCCGATCCTTTCAGATGCGATTCCGCAGAATCATACGAATGAAATACATGTACCCCCTCCGAATTGCTGACCAGTCCCCACATTAGCAATTTTACTACTACTATATAACACCCCAACAATTGCATGAATAAATATTTAAAACATGCAGGCGCTGATGTGTCTGCATCCATTGTTGTACTATTGGTGGCATTGCCACTATGCCTGGGTATTGCCCTGGGATCAGGAGCCCCCCTGTTCTCTGGCATTATTGCAGGTGTGGTTGGTGGCATTGTGATCGGTGTCCTGAGTGGCTCACCACTGAGTGTGAGTGGGCCGGCTGCCGGCCTTACCGTGATCGTAGCAACTGCCATCACTAAATTACAGGTATATGAGGCATTTCTGCTGGCCGTTGTACTGGCAGGGATCCTTCAACTGATATTCGGATTTATCAAAGCTGGCGTAATCGGAGATTATGTACCTAATGCAGTAATTAAAGGTATGCTCGCAGCTATTGGTTTGATATTGATCATGAAACAGTTCCCGCATCTCATCGGTTATGATGCCGATTTTGAAGGTGATGAGTCATTTCAGCAGGCCAATCAGGAGAATACATTTTCTGCGCTATTCAATGCAGTGAATTATATCACTCCGGCCGCTATGGTGATTGGTGCTATTTCTTTGACACTTCTGATGCTATGGGAAACCAGGCTCATCAAATCCATTCAGCCATTAAAGGCCATACCCGGCCCTTTGGTGGTGGTATTGGTGGGCACTTTGATCAATGAGTATTTCAAAGCATCCAATGCTACTTATGCACTTGAAACCAAACATCTGGTTTCTCTGCCGGTAGCCAGTGATGCGGCGACCTTCATTTCGTTTTTTACTTTTCCGGATATCGGGTTTCTTAAGAATCCGGATGTGTGGGTATCGGCCTTTACACTCGCAGTGGTTGCCAGTTTGGAAACACTGTTGGGTATTGAGGCCTGTGATAAAATGGATCCCCTAAAAAGGGTAACTCCTACCAATCGCGAACTCAAAGCGCAGGGTGTAGGTAATATCGTATCTGGCCTGATTGGCGGATTACCGCTTACATCGGTGGTGGTACGTAGTTCAGCCAATATTGCTGCAGGAGCAAAAAGTAAGATGTCGACCATTTTTCATGGCACCATGTTACTGCTTTGTGTCATGCTCATACCTGGTATTCTGAATAAGATACCATTGAGCGCACTGGCAGCAGTATTGATCTTTACGGGGTATAAGCTGGCCAAAGTAGCTTTGTTCAAAGAGTTCTTCCGCAAGGGCTGGGATCAATTCGTCCCCTTTGTGGTCACTATTGCAGCTATCCTGCTTACCGATTTGCTGGTTGGTATCATGATTGGTATTGCAGTAGCTTTGTTCTTTTTGATCAGGAGTAATTTCAGGTCGGCTGTAGTGATCGTGAATGATGACGACAAGTACCTCATTCGCTTCAGGAAAGATGTATCTTTCCTGAATAAACCAATCGTAAAGCGGAAGCTGGAATCCATTCCTTCCAAAGCCTATGTGCTGATCGATACCACAAGGGCCGATTTCATCGATAAAGATGTATTGGAAGAGATTAATAATTTCCTGCATCATGCCCACCTGAAAAAAATCAGGGTAGAATTGAAAGCAGGGATAACCACACAAAAAATCTTAAAAACTGAAAACGCAGAATAATGAAGATCTACGAAAAACTCCTCTTAGAGAATAAGGCATGGGCAACAGAAAAAGTACATGATGATCCTCAGTACTTCTCAAGACTGGCCGATATCCAGCAACCCGATTTTCTCTGGATTGGCTGTAGTGATAGCCGTGTGCCTGCCAATGAGATCACCAATACGCAACCAGGCGAAATATTTGTACACAGAAATATTGCCAACCTGGTTGTTCATACAGATGTGAATTTGCTGAGTGTACTGGATTATGCAGTTACCCACCTCAAAGTAAAACATGTGATCGTTTGCGGTCACTACGGTTGCGGTGGTGTAAAAGCGGCTATGTCGAACCACGATTTTAAACAGGTATTGAATATGTGGCTGCGAAACATCAAAGATGTATATCGCATTCACAACGATGAACTTTCGTCTATTACCGATGAGCAGGCAAAATTTGACCGTTTGGTTGAATTGAATGTGCAGGAGCAGGTAATGCACCTGGCCAAAACCTCCATTATCCAGCGCGCCTGGAAAAATGAGCAGAGGCCGCACCTGCATGGCTGGGTATATGGTTTGAAAGATGGCTTGATCAAGCCGGTATTTGAAATGCCGGCCAATACCAAGATCGATAGTTTGTACGAGTACGACGATCTGTAATACTATGTGGTACAGCCTGTTATGCAGGCTGTACCATGTTAATTAATTGTTTTAGTACAGAAATAACTGGGTTCATCCGGCTTTGATGGCAACAATGGCAGGTTTTAAACGTTGTTCAGGTATTCTTAACTTTCTTTGACAATTGTAAATATTATGGCCAAAAAGGCGAAAGGGTCCGCATTAGAGGCGGCCAGGAAATTTTTTGCACTATTGAAACTGGACAGTAAGGATGTGTCGGCAATCTATGCTTTTGCGATCCTTGCTGGGCTGGTACAATTGTCGTTACCACTGGGAATACAGACCATCATCAGTTTTGTGATGGCTGGTTCCATATCTGCGTCCATCATTGTATTGATCGTATTAGTGGTAGCGGGTGTATTCATTTATGGGTTGCTGCAGGTTAGGCAAATGCAGATCATTGAAAAGATCAAACAAAAGATCTTTGCCCGTTATTCTTTTGAGTTTGCCGACAGGATTCCCAAACTTAATATTGAAAAGCTTGATAGTTTCTATTTGCCCGAATTGGTGAACCGTTTCTTCGATACGGTTTCTTTACAAAAGGGTATGGAGAAGATTCTTCTGGATGTTCCATCTGCGATTATTCAGATCATCTTCGGTATGGTGTTGCTATCATTCTACCATCCTGTATTCATTGCATTCGGTGCCATCCTGTTACTATTGTTATACATCATCCTGCGCAATACACTACCTAATGGTTTTGCTGCCAATATGGAGGCGAGCGATTATAAGTATCGTACTGCATCATGGTTGGAAGAGATTTCCAGATCTATTAAGTCATTCAAATATTCAAGAGGCACTTCCCTCAATGTTGAAAAGACCGACCTGCTGGTAACAGAATATGTTTCTGCCCGTACCCGATATTTTAATATTCTTCTTGCCCAGTTCTGGAGCCTCATCACTTTCAAAGTGCTGGTTACCTCAGCTATGCTCATAGTAGGTGTTTTGCTACTTGTGCAACAGCAGATCAATATTGGTCAATTCATCGCAGCCGATATCGTGATTATTTCGGTCATGAACTCTGTAGAAAAGCTGATCGTTAACTTCGATAAAGTATATGACACCCTTACTTCTATTGAAAAGCTGGATGTGGTGGCTGGTAGTGAAAAGGAAAAGTCTGGCTCTGAATCGCCCGATACTTCTCCCGATGGTTTCGCCATTCGCTTTAGTGAAGTAACTTTCGGATATGTCGATGGGGCAGT
>VFQP010001794.1_pt1 | contig 26572 bp, 27 predicted proteins | sample 3512351 | NCBI WGS metagenome assembly VFQP01 (sample SAMN10412372, study PRJNA504923) | tailings metagenome | isolation source: Relicate 1 Philex TSF1 revegetated site | place: Philippines: Tuba, Benguet | collected 2017-08-29
GATCGTCGTAGCGGCCGCCGCCGCCGACGGAACCGAAGCGGACGGGGTTGCCCTTTTCGTCTTTCGCCGGGATCAGCAGCTCGGCCTCGAAAACGGGGCCCGTGTAATATTCGAGGCCGCGGACGACGGAGTAATCAACTCGTACTCGATCAAGTTCGTACCCCGCTGATTGCAGGAGACCCGCGATTGTCTGGAGCTCACCAATTCCTTCGACGTAAAGTGCGCTTGGCTCGAAACCACCAATACGCCTTGCGGTGATGCCGCCGCCTCCTGCTGAAGGCGGAGGTTGCGAGACAAATCCAATGAGAGCTTCGATTTGGTCCTTCGCCAATCCGGCGCCCTTGGTGAAGTCGCCGGATTCATCCTTTCGGCCGGTCCCGAGCAACAACGCGATGTCACTCGCTGCGAATTTGTCGAGCTTGTCCAGCGAGCGAAGGACTGCCAGCCGCTGCACTTCGTTCGCTAAATCAACACCGACAGATTGCAGCATTCCGTCGAGCACTTTGCGGTTGTTGACCTTGATGACGTATTGGCCGCGCGGGATGCCGAGGGCTTCCAGCGTATCGGCGGCGAGCATGCACATCTCGGCATCAGCTGCGACGCTCTCCGCACCAACAGTGTCGGCATCGAACTGCGTGAACTGGCGTAAGCGGCCAGGGCCCGGCTTCTCGTTGCGGTAGACCGATCCCGTCGCGTAGCGGCGGAAGGGCTTCGGCATATCCTGGAAGTTCTCGGCCACGTAACGCGCGAGCGGCGCCGTCAGGTCGTAGCGCAGGGACAGCCACTGCTCATCCTCGTCCTGGAACGAGAACACGCCCTCGTTGGGGCGGTCGCTGTCGGGAAGGAACTTGCCCAGCGCGTCGGTGTACTCAAATGCCGGCGTCTCGAGCGGCTCGAAGCCATAGCGCTCATAAACCTTGCGGATGGTCTCCAACATGGCGTGCGTCTGACGCAGCTCGGCCGGGCCGATGTCGCGCATGCCCTTCGGCAGGCGTGCATTGGGGCGCTTCGGAGCGTCTTTGTCGGGCTTGGCCATGCGTCGGGGATCTTTGGATGAGAGTTGCTGATGCGGGCAATTAAGGGCCGCGCTGCGTGCCGCCTTATACCGGATACCCCTAGGGCGGAAAAGGTTACCACTTTGCCGCTCGGTCCCGGCCTTTCGCTCAAAGCCGGAAATCGCTAGAAGATGCGGCATGACACTGGTTCTCGATCAGACGCCGCCCAAAACGGGCCCTGTCGCCGAAAGCGCGCCTTTCCGGCCGACGCTGGCCGGCATGAGCCGCGAGCGGCTGCGGGAGGCTATGGCCGCGGCCGGAGTACCGGAAAAGCAGCTCCGCATGCGCGTGATCCAGCTCTGGCGCTGGCTCTACATCAGCGGCGCGACGTCGTTCGACCAGATGACGGACGTTTCCAGGGAGCTGCGCCAGGGGCTCGAAGCCCGCTACACGCTCGACCGGCCCGAGATCGTGGCCGAGCAGGTCTCCGTGGACGGCACCCGCAAGTGGCTGCTCCGCCTGCCGAAGCGCGGCCATGAGATGCGTGCTCCCGAGATCGAGGCGGTCTACATCCCGGAAAGCGATCGCGGCACGCTCTGCATCTCCTCCCAGGTCGGCTGCACGCTGACGTGCAGCTTCTGCCACACCGGAACCCAGCGCCTGGTTCGCAATCTGGAAGCGGCGGAAATCGTCGGACAGATTTTGGTGGCTCGCGACCGGATCGGCGATTGGCCCGGCGCGGCACGTCCGGCGGACAACGGTCTTCTTCCGACTGGTGATCGCAAGATCACCAACGTTGTGCTGATGGGCATGGGCGAGCCGCTCTACAATTTCGACAACGTGCGCGAGGCGATGGACATTGCGTCGGACGGCGAGGGCATCTCGCTTTCGAAGCGGCGCATCACGCTTTCGACGTCGGGCGTCGTTCCGGAGATTGCCCGCTGGGGCGAACTCTCGGGCACGATGCTGGCGATCTCGCTGCACGCCACGCGCGACGACCTGCGCGACGAGCTCGTGCCGATCAACAAGAAGTACCCGATCAAGCAACTGCTGGACGCCTGCCGCGCCTATCCGGGGGCGTCAAACGCCAAGCGCATCACCTTCGAATACGTGATGCTGAAAGGCGTGAACGACAGCCCCGCCGACGCGAAGGCCCTGGTGCGCCTGCTGGCGGGCATTCCGGCTAAGATCAATCTCATTCCCTTCAATCCGTGGCCGGGCTCGCGCTACGAATGTTCGGACTGGGAAACCATCGAGCGTTTCGCGGACATCGTGAACAAGGCGGGTTACGCGAGCCCCGTTCGGACGCCACGCGGCCGGGACATTCTCGCGGCTTGCGGGCAGCTCAAGAGCGAAAGCGTGAAGCTGCGCGCACGCGACCGTCAGGAGCCGGCTACTCCTTCGGCCGATCCGGGAGCCTGACCAAGCATGGTGCTCAAGACGATCGGTCGGCTGATCTGGATTCCAATCGCGTTCCTGATCGCTGCGTGCGCAGCGATGTTCGTGCTGCTGACGCTCGGGCTCGAGACGTTCACGCACGCGATCCATAGGCTCGATGAAACGGACACCGTCACAGCCGCATTCGACGTGGCCTGGCAGGGCTCCATCATCGCCTCCGGCGCAACTTTGATCCCGGCGCTCCTCGTCGTGATCGTCGGCGAGGTCGCGCGCATCCGGTCGTGGCTTTACTATCTGGTCGGTGGCGGCCTTGCCTTGGCGATCATTCCGCTTCTCGCCCGCGTCGATCCCGGGGCAATGACCTATTCGCTGCCTGCCCTTTGGCATGTTTTCGCGACGGCCGGGTTCGCGGGCGGCTTCGTCTACTGGTTGCTGGCCGGCCGCAACGCTTGAGCGCGCGCGACCGCTCCCTTACCTTAGCCCCGCTGAGGGGGCGCTGATGGTCGTCGCGATAGTCAGGTTCGTTCTGGGCTTCATCGCCGCCACGCTCGTTGCGGGGCTGGTGCAGGTTCTCTTCGTCGCGGGCATCGGCGGGGTCGTCAGCGCGGACAGTACCCGGCTGCAGAACCTTGGCCTCCTGGTGCTCCTGGCCGCCACCCAGTCGGCGCTCTTCGCGGCGCCCTTCGCCCTGATCACGGCCGTGGTCGCGGCTTGGTTGCCGATACGAGCTGCAGCCTTTTTTATCGCTGCTGGAGCCGCTATCGCTCTCGCGGGCTTCCTTGCGCAGTGGGCGGGCGAGGGGCGGGATGCCACCATCCTTAATCTTTACGCAGTCACCGCTTACGTCGCCTCGGGTCTTGCCGGAGGCCTGGTCTATTGGGCTGCAGGGGTGCCGAAAAAGGGCGGGAGCAGGCCAGCCATATCGGCATAACGATCTGCTGGCCTTTAGTTATTGCCTACGAAATCCGATTGAAAATGCACGTGCGCACCCTTATGTTGTGCGCTGCACAATCGCACGTGCGAAAATTGGATCCTGAACGGCGGAATGAGGCCTGCGATGAACCACATCGACAGCGAACTGTCCCAGCGCTTTGCCAGAAGCTGCACCACCGCGGCCTTCGGCTATGCGCGCGCGGCCTCTGCCGCCTATGCGGCGTTCGCCAATCAGGCCATCGACTTCTGGGGGCAATCCGCGAAGGCCAGCACGCGGAGCGACTATCACCCGGTGACCCCGTACCTTGTGACCGGACCGCGCCCCTACCGCTCGGCGGTCAGCCAGTCTTCATCGTCCAACCCCTGGGCCGACACACCAATGTTCGCGGCCATGCGGGCGTGGTGGGGCCTTTTTCCGCTCGAGGGAAATCCGGCTAGTTGGCCAATGGCTTACGCCATGATGACCGCTGGCGTGCCCCGGGCGGTGGCGCTCCCGGCGGCTGAAGCCAACATGGCGGCCATGGACGCTGCGGAGGCTGCCTCCACGTCGATCGATCGGGCGTTTTCGACCTACCAGTCGGAGAGCGGATTTGCGGTCTCGCGCATCGTTTCGCCCAAGGCGCTTTACGGCGCGGTGTTTTTCGCGCCGTTCACGCTGTCCATGAAACTTCCCTGGGCGTAGAGGCCGTCATTCGCCAGACGGCGGCACGGTTACCACCACCGCATCGCCGTGGCCCGGCATTGCCGCCGAGAACGAGCCGAACGACGGCGCTGGCCCGCTTGCTTTGCTTGCGGTCGATGGCTGGGCCGGCGGCTTCACGACGATCGGAGATTTGGCCGGCTCTTCGGCCTTCTTCTCGACCTTCTCCGACTCGGTGGCTGCGCTTTCCTTGGCGGCAGGCGCAGCCTCAGGCTCGGGTGCCTTTTTGGCTTGAGCGGCCGGTTCCTTTTTCTCAACGGGCGCGGGCGCCGGGTCGAGAGCGGCTTCTTCCGTTACCGGTGGTTTGGCCTTTGCGGCCTTCGGCTGTTCATCCTCGATCCGCGTCACTGACGCCTTCACGGCCGGCGCGGCAGCAGCCGGAGCTTCGCTGGTTTTCTTCGGCTTGTTGGCAGGAGCGGCCGCCTTCGCCGCCTTTTTCGGGGGTGCGGGCGGGCGAGCAAGGCAGCGCGCGGGCGCCGCCGTGCCATCGGGAAGCGCAACTTCAGCGATCCAGGCACAGGTCTTGAGATCGCGGCAGGCGGCCTCGAACAGGCTGCTGCACTGGGCGGCCGCGGCCGCGACAGCCGGATCGGCCGGAGCAGCGGGCGCTTCGGTCAAAGGCGCAGGCGCCGCGTTCTCCCACGGGAGAACCTCTTTCTTTTTATTGGCCGTTTTCGCGGGTGCCGGAGGTGCTGCAGGTGCCGTTGCTGCGGCGGGTGGCGCCACGGCGGCAGCCTCTCCGGCATCTTCCGACTGGGCGATGGATGGGCCGGCGCCCAGGCTCAAGCCTGCGAGGATGGCCGCGAACAGCAGCGAGGTCGTTCTCATTGTCACAATCGTTCCCCCGAACGTCTGGCTCTTACCGGCGCACTCCGTCCAGATTAGGCGCTATGAGCCAAAAAAACACGGCGAGATGATGGAGATTTTCCCCTCGGTATCCTAAACCCTAGGCCCGGCTTGCAGAATTCCCTGTGGGTCCGATGAGACGGTGTGCGCCTTGCAGGCATCGGAGCGTGATTGTAAGGCAATCGCGCCCGTGAGCCCCGGGTTTGCAAAGATTCGAGAACAAGAGGTCGTGACGATGAGCGCGAAAGACGGCAAGCCGAATATCAAGAAAGTCGTCCTCGCGTATTCGGGCGGTCTCGACACCTCCATCATTCTCAAGTGGCTGCAGGAAACCTACGGCTGTGAGGTCGTCACCTTCACAGCCGACTTGGGCCAGGGCGAGGAGCTGGAGCCGGCGCGCAAGAAGGCCGAGATGCTCGGCATCAAAAAAGAGAACATCTTCATCGAGGATCTGCGCGAGGAGTTCGTTCGCGACTACGTGTTCCCGATGTTCCGCGCCAACGCGCTCTACGAGGGCATCTATCTGCTCGGCACCTCGATCGCCCGGCCGCTGATCGGCAAGAAGCAGATCGAGATCGCGCGCAAGACTGGAGCCGACGCCGTCTGCCATGGCGCTACAGGCAAGGGCAACGACCAGGTGCGTTTCGAACTTACCTATTACGCGCTCGAGCCCGGCATCAAAATCATCGCGCCTTGGCGCGAGTGGGCCTTCAAGGGCCGCGAGGATCTGATCGAGTTCGCGCGCAAGAACCAGATCCCGGTCGCGAAGGACAAGGAAGGCGAGTCGCCGTTCTCGGTCGACGCCAATCTTCTGCACTCGTCCTCCGAGGGCAAGGTGCTCGAAGACCCAGCCAAGAAGGCGCCCGAGATCGTCTACCAGCGCACCATCTCGCCGATGGATGCGCCCGACAAGGTCACGACGATCAAGATCGGCTTCGAGAAGGGCGACCCCGTTTCGCTCAACGGCACGCGCATGAGCCCGGCTACGTTGCTCAAGGCGCTCAACGATCTCGGACGCGACAACGGCATCGGCCGCATCGATCTCGTGGAGAACCGCTTTGTCGGAATGAAGAGCCGCGGCGTATACGAGACGCCCGGCGGCACGATCCTACTCCAGGCTCATCGCGCCATCGAGAGCCTGACGCTCGATCGCGGCGCCATGCATCTCAAGGACGAGCTGATGCCGCGCTACGCGGAGCTCGTTTACTTCGGCTTCTGGTTTAGCCCGGAGCGCGAGATGCTCCAGGCGCTGATCGACAAGTCCCAGGAGCACGTGGAGGGCGAGGTCACGCTCGAACTCTACAAGGGCAACGTCATCGTCGTCGGCCGCGAGAGCCCCAAGTCGCTCTATTCGCCGACGCTGGTCACATTCGAAGACGACAAAGGCGCCTACGACCAGAAGGACGCGCAGGGCTTCATCAAGCTCAATGCGCTCCGCCTGCGCACGCTCGAGATGCGCAATCGCGGGAAGTAGGCCGGTAGCGAAGTTCAGGAATTGGCAGCGGGCCAGAGTTCGGTGTGAGTAAGGAGACCGAAATGAATACGTCAAAGATCATCGCGGCGTTTGCAGTTGGTGTTGGCGCACTCGCGGCTGCGGGAGCAGCGAACGCCTACAGTGGACGCGTGAAGTCGGCCTGCAAGCCGGACTTCTACAAGTTCTGCCCGTCATACAAGCCCGACACGCCTGAGCTGCGCTCCTGCATGCGTTCGGCCGGCGGCAACATCTCCAGCCGCTGCCTCGATGCGCTCGCCGATGCCGGTGAGATTCCGCGCAAGTATCACAGCAGCCAGCGCGGGAAGAAGTAGCCTTCGCAATCGGCAAACGTCTTATCAAGCGCCCGGTCCGAACGACCGGGCGTTGTTGCATTTGATGGATGCACGCACCGGCTCGAAGCTAAGTGCGGTTTGCGTTCCAAACGCCCGAGCAAAGACCGGAAGGACCGCGACCAGACCATCTGCCACTTGCGCGGACCGAGGTGAAACGCCCTGTGCCGTTTGCTATCCGGGGTCCGGCCACGGCTTTGAGGTTGGCGCTCCCGGAGCCCGAGACGCGGCCACCCAATCGGATCGGATAAGACGCGAAAGAACCACCGGTCGCATAGATTCGGCCGCCTTTGATTCCGAGACCCATCGGGATTGTGCCGCAATGACCGCGGGTGGTTTCGGCGACCATGTTCCAGTTGCCGTCATACCGGGCTGCGTTCGCGGGCAGAGCGAAGGCAGAAATCGCGGTCGCGGTTATCAGAATGAGGGTGCGCTTACGGGTGCTAATCATGGGGACCTCATAGCAACGCTTGCTGCTTCTCATCGAATCCGGCTGTTCCGACGCGGGTAATTTTGCCCGCTGGGCGGCAGCCTCCCTCGATTACCAAAGGACCCCGTACGCTCAGGCTACTGCTTTTACACGCCGAGCGGCAATGCAACTTCCGGCGCAATTTCCTGGTTCCGCCACCGCTATTGCTCACCAACCGTTCGCCAGCAACACGTGAGCGTTCATCACGCGTTCAGTCGCAGCGACCGACCTTGGGCCGGACCCAATTCCAGTGTTGCGCGTTTTAGCCAACGCACAATTGCGCCCCGCGGGCGCGCCATACGGAGACTGCGAGTGAAGCCAATCCTCAAACTGCCACTTTTGACCCTTTCCGCCGCGTTCATTAGCGCCACGTCCGTCCATGCCCTCGAGCGCGTCGCTCCTCAGTTCCTGGCTCAGGCCGGGCCGGAAGATGAGCAGAGCGGGCCGCGGAGCGAGCAGCCTGAGCCACCGCGCGAGAGTCCTGAGCCTGCCGAGAAGGCTCCGGCAGCGAAAGAGAAGAAGGGCGAGGGGCCAGCCGAGCGTTCCGCACCTCGCGAGCGCGGCGGCGGAAAAGCCGAAGACGGTTCGGCACGCCCGCAGCGCGAGCGACCCGCACGCGAGAACGATGGCGAACCGCGCGAGCAACCTTCCCGGCAAGAGCGGGAAAGCCAGCCCTCACCTGCCAAGCCCGAGCGGCCGGCAAAATCCGAGGATCGCGCGGTGCCGGCTGAGCCCGCCCCGGTGGAAGCGCCTCCCGCCGCCAAGGAGGCACCGGTAGCGCCGAAGGAAAAGGCGCCTGCACCCAAGGAGGAGGCACCCACCAAAGCTGAACCGAAGGAGGAACCAAAAAAGGTTCCGGAACCGGCCGAACGTCGTGAACTGCCGAAGGCCCCTGAAGCCGGAATTCCGCCTTCCAATGAAGAGCAGGGACCGAAAGCCGCGCCGCCCGCTCCTCCCGGAGCCGAACCGGGAGCGAAGGGTTCGGACGCCGAGCCGCGCAAGCGCGAACCGACCGCCGGCACTCCGCCGCGCGGCGAAAATGGTGCCGAGCCAGCTCGGCGCGAGGGCGCACCACCCGTCGCTCCCGCGGAAGTCAAAGACCTCAAAGAGGTCAAGGAGGAGCGTAAGGAGCGCAAGGAAGACGGCGGCAAGCGCACAGTCATCGAGGAGCCCGACAATCGCGTCATCGTGAAGGAGGGCGGCAAGACCATCATTCGCGCGGACGAAACCGAACGCTTCCGGCGGCTTGGCGGCAAGGAGCGGCGCGAGAAACGGAACGGCCTCGACATCTCGATCAACATCCGCCCCGGCGGGATCGAAATCTTCACCGAATCCGACGAACGCGGCCGACCCCTACGCCGCTACCGGCGCGGCCCCGATGGCCGCGAGGTGATCCTTTTCGACAATCGCGATTACTATCGCCAGCATCGCGACGGTTCGTTCATCGGCGCTATCGTGGACCTGCCGCCGCCGCGGATCGAAATCCCGCGTCGGGACTATATCGTCGACTACGAGGAGGCCTCAGACGACGATGTTTATGACGCGCTGGCAGCGCCGCCTGTCGAGCGGCTCGATCGTTCCTACTCGCTCGAAGAAGTACGCCGATCGCCGATGTTGCGCGATCGCATGCGGCGCATCGATCTCGACGTGATCAACTTCGAGTTCGGAGCCTGGGATGTCGCGCCGGATCAGTACGGTGCGTTGGGCCGCATCGCGAAGGCGATGAAGCGGGTCATCGATCGCAATCCGAACGAGATGTTTTTGATCGAGGGGCATACCGATGCAGTGGGATCGGATGAAGACAACCTCAGCCTCTCGGATCGGCGCGCGGAAAGCGTGGCCATCATCCTGACCGACGAGTTCGGCGTGCCCCCCGAGAACTTGACCACGCAGGGGTATGGCGAGCAATATCTCAAGATCGCGACCGAGCGGCCGGAACGCCAAAATCGGCGTGTCGCTGTCCGGCGCATCACGCCGCTGCTTTCGCGCGGCAACTGATCCTCAAATCGCAAAGGCGGCCTTCTGGCCGTCTTTGCTTTGTTGGACTTGCCCCCATGGCGATGCCCGACGACCCTCTGACGACGTGGACGCTGGGCGATATCGAAGCCTCTGGAATGAAGCTCGAGGGCACGTGTGCGACCGAGGGCCGCAATGAATTCGCGCGCTTCAACGTCGCGGGGCTGATCTCGCGCTTCGGGGCGGATTGGCGCGTGCCAAAGGTCTTGCCCGTTCGCTGCTCACAATGCGGCGAACCGCTACTGTTTCAGCTCGCCGTACTCCACGAAGATGAGCCGGACGCTTAGAGCGGCTTTTTATTTTCGATATTGTGCGTCGCTGACCTTCTCGAGCCATTCGACCACCTTGCCGTCCAGCGCTTCTTGAATAGCGATGTGCGTCATGGCGGTCGTGGACGTGGCACCGTGCCAATGTCTCTCTCCCGGTGCGAACCATACGACATCACCCGGTCGGATCTCCTCGACGGGACCGCCTTCGCGCTGTGCCCATCCGCAACCTGCCGTGACGATGAGCGTCTGCCCGAGCGGGTGCGTGTGCCAAGCGGTGCGTGCGCCGGGCTCGAATGTGACGCTGGCGCCGGCGACGCGGGCCGGGCTCGGAGCTTCAAACAGGCGATCGATGCGAACCTGCCCGGTGAAATAATCTTCAGGCCCGCTGGTTGAGGGCCGCGAGCCATTACGCGAGATGTCCATGGCTTGTTCTTTCGTCCGTTGGGATGCCGACCTCGTATATGCGCGCGGACCATCCCCTCTCACAGGCCAAGCCCGTTGTTTAATCCGGTTCCCTCGTGAGACGCTAGGGCAACAGTGCCATTGGACTTCGTGGACAAAGCGCGAAAGTTGGCAAGCCTTCGGCCATCTCATGGTAGCCAAATGGGCTCGCGAGCATTCACTGGAGAAGTCGTCGTCCATGCTCTCACTGCGCGTCGTTGCTTTCGCTTCACTCGGTCTGTTTGCGCACAACGCCTCGGCCGGCGATCTCGGGTTGGCGGGGCGGGACTGGCAGGTCGGCGGCTTCGTTTTCGTGGCCCCGAAATACGAAGGCGCGAAGGATTATGAGGTTCGCGGCGCGCCATTTATCGCGCCCGCCGGTCTCGGCGAAACGAGCCGCGTGCAGTTCCGCGGTCTGGACGACCTTCGTTTCCGCGCCATCGAATTCAACGGCTTCGAAGCTGGTCCGCTCGTCGGCTGGCGCTTCGACCGCGACGAGAACGACGCGGCGCGTCTGCGCGGTCTCGGCGATGTGGACGGAGGGTTCGTCGCCGGCGGCTATGCCGCTTATCGTGCCGGCCCGATCACACCGTTCGTTTCCTACCATCATCAGTTGACCGGCGATGACACCGGCGCGCTTATCCGGTTCGGTGCGGAGACCAAAGCACCCTTCGGCTGGGGCTCCGTCACGGCAACGGCTGGCGCCACCTACGCCGACGACGACTACATGGACGCGTACTTCTCAGTGACTGCGGCGCAGAGCGCGGCCTCGGCCGCCAATCTCGCGGCCTACGACGCGGACGCCGGCATCAAGGACGTGTTCCTGGGGCTGACGAGTGATGTTCCGCTCACGGATGTCTGGACGCTCAAGCTCAGCGGCCGATATTCGCGTCTGATCGGCGATGCCGCCGATAGTCCAATCGTGGAAAGCGAGAACCAGCTCTTCGGCGGTCTCGGCCTTAGCTATCGCTTCAACGTCGGCCGCTAAATCGTCACAAAGCTTACGACCAGCTTACAAAGCACCCGCCGCTACGTCGGTACAGGAACTCCAAGCGCCTCAACACGTTCCTCTCGCACACGCCGAATACCGAGAGGAGACTTCCGTTGAAAATCGCCGCTATCGCCGTATCCGCAGCCTTGCTCGGAGCGCTGAGCATTACTCCCGCAAGTGCCGTGCCGTCTTCGTCGGCGATCAAACACGCGACCACGCAGGACAACGGTGTCGTGCAGGCCCAGTACAAATACAAGTACAAGGGCAAGGGCTACAAAAAGGGTTATCGCAAAGGGTATCGCGCTGGCCGTCACTACCGTCACGCGCCTCCGGGCTGGCGCCGGTATTCGTCGCGCCCCTATGGCTGGCAGACGCGCGGCTGCATCGTGATCGGGCCGGTCTGGTACTGCCCGTAACGACGAGATGTCTTTATTCAGATGCATGCCGGGGAGATCGCTCCCCGGCATTTTTGTGCGGCGCCGAGCGCACGCCATGCACTCTTTCATGACAGACGAAAGACACGCCCCAACTCGCAACCAAAAACAGCCGTTCGACATTGCGCATAACGATGGTTAGTATCTGTACGGCTGGTTGGCGAGGGGAGACGGGACGTGAACCAGATCATCAATCAGATCGTGCAGTTCCTCCAGCAGGGCATTGCGTGGATCTTCAATTTCTTCAAACTCATCTGGACGTGGTCGTTTGGACAGATCATCACGATCTTCCAATCCGACTGGCAGAGCCTGCCGATCTGGAAGATCATCGTTCTCGTGCTGGTCGTCGTCGGCATCGTCTACGTCCTCTACAAAGCCGTGATGGAGCTTTGGGAAGCGGCGGAGAAGATTCTCAAGGCCTTCATCGGGTTGCTGAGCGTTCTCGTGAGCATCCTGCCGTACATCATCATTGCCGGGCTCATCGCGTTCGGCGGCAGCTGGATCATCCAGAACGTAAACTTCTAGGATGCGGGAGCCGTTAGGCGCCTTTTCTGCTTTGGCCGGGCGTCACGCATCCGGCCTTTGCCGGATCGAAGCCTTTTGGCCAGACCGTTTCCGCATCGTAGGTAGCGCCAACCAGCTCAGCGCCATCGAGTTTCGCGCCTCCAAGATCCGCGCCCTCGAAGCGCGTGGGGCGGTCCGGCAGACACGCGAGCGCGCGCACACCGCACAAATCGGCCCCGGCCAGACATGCGCCGATGAACTCAGCGCCGGAGAGATCGGCTCCGCGCAAATCCGCGCCCTTCAGATTGGCTTCGTGGAAGTCGGTCGTTCCGCCGAGATTGTCGACGCCAAGAAACGCGCCACGCAGGTCCGCGCCTTCGACATTCGCGCCATTCAATATCGCTCCGCGCAGATCGCAATCGCGCAGGATTGCGCCGGCAAGATTGGCCTCCTGAAAGTTCGCCCAGTAAAAATCGGCGCCTGTCATGTCCACGCCGGCTAGCTCGGCGTACATGAGATCACGGCCTTCCTGCAGGGTGCCTGCAAGAGAGCGATCGCCCGCGGGCAACCGCACAAAATCGAGATAAGTGTCGTCCATCGTTCTGGTGGCGCCTGTTGAGTTTGCAATCTCGCAACCCTAGCGATTGGGAGCGCGCTCGAAGTTCCCGCGGGAACAGCGCGCCCATAACCCAAGCCCGCATAGCTTGTGGACAGAGCAACTGCGGCATTTTCCGGAACCGCATTTGCTGGGATGAATTGAATTATCAGGAAGCGTATACTTGTGCGCTACTGCAGCTCTGGAGAGGTCCCATGATCACTCTCTCAACTGCCAAGTCGATAGTTGTTTTGGCGGCTTCGCTCGGCGGGTCGATCCAGGACTGCAATGAGGCGCAGAATCCGCAGCGCCAAATCGCCGGCTGCTCCGCCTATATCGATAGTGGCTTGGCCGATGGCGAGAATCTCGTCACAGCATACGTGAACCGCGCTATCGCCCGGACGACGACGCAGAATTACAAAGCTGCCTTCGCCGATTTTGCGGCCGCTCTTAAGGTGGATCCCACCAATTGGCTGACGCTCTACAATCGCGGCAGCGTTTATCTCGACCTCGGCAAGGACGATCTCGCCATCCAGGATTTCGCGTCAGCCATCCAGGCTGATCCGAATACCGGCGTCGCCTACTACAATCGCGGATTGGCGTACGAGCGCAGCGGAGACGTGCAGAAGGCCGTCGACGACTACCGGCGCGCGGTCGATCTCGATGCGACGGATGTGAACGCAAAGGCGGGACTTGAGCGCCTGACGGCGCAGCAGCAGAACTTTTGACCCGCGGCACCGCTATTTCAGCGGCCACGCCCACATTATGAGCGGCGTGCCAAGGAAAAGGACGAGGAGCGAGAGCGGCAATCCTAGCCGCCAGTAGTCGCCGAACCGATACCCGCCTGGCCCCATCACAAGCAGATTGTTCTGATGGCCGATGGGCGTCAGGAAATCACAAGCGCAGCCGAGCGCCACCGCCATCAGGAAGGGATCGGCGTTGTAGCCAAGGGATTTGGCGACCACGCCCGCGACCGGCCCGAGCATGAGCACCGCCGCGGCATTGTTCAGGAACGGCGTCAGGATCATGGCTGCCGCCAGCATCATACCGAGTGCAACCACCCCCGGCACAGCGGAGCCCAGCGCCGCCATTTGGTGGCCGAGCAGGTCGGTCACGCCCGTGGTCTGCAGGCTTTGGGCGATGGGGATCAGGGCGGCGAGCAAGACGATCACCGGTCCTTCTATCGACTCGTAGGCTTCCTTTAGCGAGATCTGCTTCAGAACGATCACGGCCACAGCCGCTGCGAAGAAGCCGACGGCCACCGTGACGGCCTTGAAGGAAATCAGCACCATGGCAATCGCCAACACAGCCAGCGACACCAGACCCTGACTCGATTTGCCGAGGGAGAGCGCGCGGTCGGCGAGCGGCAGCAAGCCGAGATCCGACATCGTCGCGAGCAAGGGTTTCTCCCAGCCCTGAAGGACAATCACGTCTCCCACCTGAAACGCGTGCGACTGCAGGCTCACGGCGCGACGCTTGCCGGCGCGACTTACTGCAAGGACACTCACGTCGTAGCGCTGGCGAAGCGCGAAATTCCGCGGCGTGCGGCCGATCAATGGGGAGTCCGCGCTGACAACCGCTTCGACCGTCGTCAGCTCGTCGTCGTCGCTGCCCTCGGACTTTTTAAGTTCGGCCGCGTGGGCGAGATCGAGCTTGGCGTCATCGACGAGGCTCTTGATCGCTGACGGCTCAGCCTGGATGGTCACCGTGTCGCCCGCGTACAACGGCCAGTGCGGACTCGGAATGTAGTTGTGGCCGCCTTCGCGAATTACTGCGGTGACGACAATGTCTCCGTCCACCGCCCTTTCCAGGTCTCCAACAGATTTGCCCGCGAGCGGGGAGCTCTCCCCGACGACCAGCTCAGTCGTGTAGTCCTCGATCCGGAATTTCTCTTCCGCCGACGGTGTACCTTTCCGATCCTTCGGCAGCAGTCGCCAGCCCACCGTTAGAAAGACGATGGCCAGCAGCGTGAGCGGAAGGCCGACCCAGGCGTAATCGAAGAGGCGGAACGGCTCACCGCCCAGGTCCTGGCGGACCGTGGAAATGAGAAGATTGGGCGAGGTGCCAATTTGCGTGATCGTGCCGCCAATGAGCGACGCGAAGGCGATCGGCATCAAATAGATCGAAGGCGATTGCTTGGAGCGGCGTGCGACCTGTATCGCGATCGGCATGAAGATGCCGAGCGTGCCGACGTTCTTCACGAAGGCGGACAGGAACGCAACGGCGGCCGCGAGTACGCCAATCTGCAGCGACGGATTGTCGACGCCGCTGAGGACGTGGCGGACCAGACGATCCAGGACGCCAGATCGCGAGATGGCCTTGCTGACCACCAAAACGGCCGCGATCACAACGATGACTTGGTCGGAAAAACCGTCGAAAGCCTTGGCCTGGGGCACGATCCCTACCGCTATGGCCGAGAGAAGGGCGCCCAGCGCCACTACGTCATACCGCCAGCGGTCCCAGATAAAAAAGCCAAGCATCACGAGGACAATGGAAATTGCAGCGATCTGATCCGCCGTCAGTCCGAACATGTGCCGTGTGCCCCCAATGCCGCTTTCCCGAAGCGCCTTCGCGGGCTAATGGATTGCCCTTGAATTGCCGCCGTCGCGCGGTCACGGTTGCTTGTCCATCAGCAGCCGACAAGTCAAGCAGAAGCTTCCCGCCATGACCCGCGCCTCACTCAATCGCACGCTGCGCCGCGCCTACTTTTGGCTGACGGTCGTGCTGGCTCTTTCGCTCGCCTCGAAGTTTGCCGACAGAATTCCGGGCGTGGCGGGCACGCCAATTGAGACGGCCGCGCAAGATCTCTACGAGTATCTCAAGGACATGGCGCTGGTGTTCGTGACTGTCGTCGCGGCTTACCTGGCGAATGTGTTCCAGAAGCGCTCAAAGTTCGTGGAGAGCCTGGAGGAGGAGTGGCGCGGTATCGTACGGACGAAATCGGCACTCTATACCTATTGCGAAAAGCCCTACGTCTCGACCGACGACTATCTGGCCGCGTTCTGCCGCATCTCCGAGACGATCGACAACATGCGTATCGTGTACGGGAACGCGGGCGAGACGGCGAACCTGGTGGGCCTGTACCCTTACGCGCCCCTGCACGACATGCGCCGCGCCTTGCAGTCGATCGATCCGCGCAAGCGACCCGACATTCCGCCCGAGGAGCGGAAGCTCGCCCGGGACGCCATCCTGCAGTCGTTCTATGCGCTCAGGGAAACGATGCTCGAGGAACTGGACCTCGATGAGCCGGCGCATCCGTTGCTCATATCCGGGGGCCGACGCCTCAAAAGCCCCGGTGCCACCCGCCAGGCGGTGGCGCGGCAGGTCCGCCAGAAGAAACGCCAGGATCAACTCCCCGGCGCGAAGCCCGATGTGGATGCCTTTTTGGCCCAACTCCACCAAGCCGAGCAGGGGGGCCCCGCGGCCGAGACCGCAGTAGCGCCTCAGCTGCCAAAGGGTGCGCCAACCAGTTAGGGCATTTGATTCCGGTCACTGGCGGGAAAACGCGGGGTGTGCTACCTCGGCGCCAGAAATTATTGCGGCGCACATATTCAATCCAAGGTTGAGTTGCGCCCACACCTCATTCAGGACACTCATGGATATCCGCAATATCGCGATCATCGCGCACGTCGACCACGGCAAAACGACCCTTGTCGACGAGCTTCTGAAACAGTCCGGCTCGTTCCGCGAGAACCAGAAAGTCGCCGAGCGCGCCATGGACTCGAACGATATCGAGCGAGAGCGCGGGATCACCATCCTCGCCAAGTGCACGAGCGTGGTCTGGAAGGACACGCGGATCAACATCGTCGACACGCCCGGCCACGCCGATTTCGGCGGCGAGGTGGAGCGCATCCTAAACATGGTGGATGGCGTCGTGGTGCTGGTAGACGCCTCCGAAGGCCCGCTGCCGCAGACCAAGTTCGTGGTCTCGAAAGCGCTCAAGCGCGGCATCCGCCCGATCGTGGCGATCAACAAGATCGACCGTCCGGACGAGCGGCACCTGGACGTGCTGAACGAGATCTTCGATCTGTTCGCCAACCTTGACGCCTCCGACGAGCAGCTCGATTTCCCGGTGCTGTACGGCTCCGGCCGCAACGGCTGGATGGCGCTCGACCCCGCGGGGCCCAAAGAAAATCTGGCGCCGATGTTCGACCTCATCGTCCGGCATGTTCCGCCGCCGACGGTGGAGCCCGGCCCGACCCGACTGCTTGCCACGACGCTTGAAGCCGACAATTTCCTCGGCCGCATTTTGACGGGCCGCATCACGTCGGGGACGCTCAAGGCGAACCAGCAGCTCAAGGCGCTCGACCGCGACGGCAAGGTCGTCGAGAACTTCCGCGTTACCAAAGTGTTGGCATTCCGCGGTCTCGAGCGCGTTCCCGTCGAGGAAGCCCATGCCGGAGAGATCGTGGCCCTCGCCGGCATGAGCGAAGCGACGGTCGCCGATACGCTGTGCGACCCCTCGATCGAGGAGCCGATCCCGGCTCAGCCCGTCGATCCGCCGACGCTGTCGATGACGTTCCGCATCAATGACGGGCCGTTCGCAGGGCAAGAGGGCGACAAGGTGCAAAGCCGCGTCATCCGCGACCGACTGATGAAGGAAGCCGAGCGCAACATCGCCATCCGCGTGACGCCTTCGACTGAAGGCGGCGACTCTTTCGATGTGGCTGGACGCGGCGAGTTGCAGCTTGCGATCCTGCTCGAAAACATGCGCCGCGAAGGGTTCGAGCTCACGGTTTCCCGCCCGAAGGTCGTGTTCCGTACCGACGAGGCGACCGGAGAGAAGCTAGAACCCATCGAAGAAGTCATCATCGACGTCGATGAAGGGCACACCGGCATCATCGTGCAGAAGCTTTCGGAACGAAAAGGCACGCTTCTCGAAATGCGGCCCTCGGGCGGCGGGCGCACCCGCATGGTGTTTCATGTGCCGACGCGCAGCCTGCTCGGCTATCAGGCGGAGCTGCTGACAGATACGCGCGGCACCGCCGTCATGAACAAGCTGTTCCACGCCTATGAACCGTTCAAGGGCGAAATCGCCGGGCGTCATACCGGAGTTCTGATCTCAAATTCCGACGGCGAAGCCGCTGCCTATGCGATTTTCAACCTGCAGGATCGCGGGCCGTTTTTCATCGGCGCCCAGACCCGAGTCTACGTCGGCATGATCGTCGGCGAGCATACGCGTGACAACGATCTCGACGTTAACGTCGTTAAGGGCAAAAAGCTCACCAACGTGCGCGCCTCGGGCAAAGACGACGCGGTTCTCCTGACTCCCCCCATCAAGCTTACGCTTGAGCGGGCCATGAGCTACATCACTGACGAAGAACTTGTGGAGGTAACTCCGAAGACCATCCGCCTCCGGAAGCGGTGGCTGGATCCGAACGAGCGCAAGAAGCAGGAGCGCAAGAAGGAAGCAGAAGCCGTTGCCTAATTTGACATTCATTTGCACAAATTCACGCTTCGGTGGCGCCCGACTATTCTGCTACTATTAATTGCGCCAGAACGCTGGTAAGGTGACCAGATAGAGAAATGGCCTCTTTTTAGTTTTTATTCCATCCATCCCTCGTGGGGGTATTCCGATCTTCGATCAATGGGATACCGGCAATAGGGGTCTACATTGAAGAAACTTGATGCGCATTCGGCGCGCGAAATTTTGGACTCAGCTCACAACGCCTGGAGCAGAGGTGATATTGAGGCGATGTTGGCGCACTACGCCGATGACCTCGTCTATTGGTGCAACGCCGGCTCGCTCGACGGCATCCCCTACATCATCGAGGGAAAGCAAGAACTCCGAACCTTCCTGCGGTCGATCCTCTCCGTCGCCGAGAGCGCCACGGCGACCGAGCATTTCCAGTTCGAGGACGGTATCGGGCGGGCGAAGGTGGAAGCCTACATCCGTCACCGGCGCACCGGACACGTCCTGTCCGGCTCCTTCCGGCAGATTGTGACCTTCAGAAATCGAAAGATCGTGCGGCTGGAGGAGTATCACGACGCAGCGAAGATGGCCGCGTTCTGGCGCATGGTTACCACCGATGAGGCGGCCGAGCACATCGTCAGCGGCGCTTCTAAATAGTCGTCATCTCATTGCAGACCATTTGCTCTTCGCAAGGCGCCTGGCGCCCCTTCGAGAAACTTGGCGACGGTTAGCGACACAAAGGTTTCGATATCCGTTGTGACCTTGAGACCGTAAACCCATCGTCTGACGGCGAGATAGAATACCTCTCCGTGGAGCCCCCACGACAGTTCGATCGCCTCGTCGGACGGGCTCTTGTCGCCCGGCCGCGCGGCGAGGGTTTCCAACTCGATGGCCACGGGCACAATGACTTTGCGGCGGATCAGCTTGAGATAGCGCTGATTGATGTTCACGCCGGCTAGGCCGCCATAGACGAAAGTCCGCACCCATTCGGGGCGATCGATGGCCGTCAAATATTCCTGGTAAAAGCGTACGAGGCGGCTCGAAAAATCCAGCGAGCGGTCTTCCAGGACCGCATCCCATGACGCGCTCCACCGGCTGAGAAATATGCGGTCATACACGCGGTCGATCAGGACATCCTTAGTCGGGAAGTAGCGGAACAGAAGTGCGTGAGAAATGCCGAGCCGCGAAGCCAAGTCGCGCATGCTGCCGTCGAACCCCACCTCCGAAAAATAGCGCACGGCGCCATCGACGATCTCCTCCTCACGCTGCTGAGGGGCCAGCCGCTTGCGCTTGGGTTTGTCGAAGCTTTCGTCTCGAACTGCCATCAGTGTTTTCCCCTCCGCAAAAGGGCGGGTGCGACCCGTTGACCAAATGGTCATTATCAGGGTGTCACGTAGTCACGCGTACGGATATATATTGACCGCTTGGTCATTAGTCTAGGGTCCAGTTAACTCGAGGAGATCGACATGCCGAACACCCCAATCGTCGTTACCTTACGCCTCACGCCCAGCGATCCCGCCGCGTTCCAGGCCTTTCTCAGCGATATTCTTCCCGATACGCGCAAGGCGCGCGGCTGCCGCTTCTGCAAGACCTACACCGGCGGTGACGGCGACTTCATGCTTCTGCAGGAGTGGGACTCGCAGGAAGACCAGCAAGCCTACATGAAGTGGCGCGAATCCACCGGCGTCCTCCAGACGTTCCTCGGCCATCTCGCGAAGCCGGCCGATGTCACTGTTTGGCAGCTTGACAAGGCCTGAACGAAGCCCAGCGGACGGCTTCGTGCCGTCCGCTTTCGTCCCGGTTGCTTACCGCGCGCCGTGGCAGCAGCTCCTATTCGATGACGATCGTCGCCACGTAGTCCATGGTGCGGTTCACGTTGTCGGCGGGCAGCAGCGAATTTAACAGGTACGACGTCGGCGAGTAGTTCTCCGGAACGGCGCGATTGAATGCGCTTCGGATCAGCTTCGCCCGCAACCGCTGCACAACGGTGCCGCCGGACACCCCGAGATAATAGTCCTTCAAAGTCTCGAACTTGGGCTGCATGGCCTCGGCCACTTTGCGATGGCCCTCGGACATCTTCGCGAGCCCCGCCGGATTTTCGACGAACACGGACTGAAGCAGCGCCTTGCGATCGTCCGACGGAATCTTGAGTCCATCGATTACGGTCAGCGGGCCGTCCGCCAGACCGATCGCCGCGGAGCGACCTTCGCTGGTGACGCTGTTGCCCGCCGCATCAAGCGGCTTCATCGGAGGCTTGACGCAGGACGGCACGCGGCTGCCCTTGAACTCGTCGGCGGTCTTGGCGGGATCGCAATCGCGCAGCGCAAGCAGGGACCAGGCGAACTCAGAGCAGTAGAGGTCGAGCACGCCCGACGGGTTCTGACCGAGACCGATCTGGCCCAGATGCTTCACGAACTCGAGGGGCTTGCCCGGCTTGAACTTCGGCGCGTTGTAGTCGTCGTTGAACTTGACCTGGCTCGGATAGACGCGCTTCGCGCTGCTGTTGAAGCGTGAAGCCCACGCGGCGATGTTGGCGCGTTCCGCGTCGGTGAGTCCTCGCGGGCGCACGACGTGGATGAGGTTCAACGTTCTGTAGTGTTCGCTGGTGAGGTCGGCGGACATCCCGCGGCCGAGATATTCCTCGTTCAAGGGGTTGTCGAGGTTCCTGAGCTTGCCGTCCTTGACGTAGGCGAGGCCGGTATGGCTGATGCCCATCTGCACGTTGGGATAGGCACCGGCGCCGCCCCACTCTGCACGAAAAGTAAGAAGCAAATCTCCGGTCTGAAAGATGCCGCTCTTTGCGAGACGCGCGGCCATGCCGGCGCGTGGGGTTACGACCAGCCGCAGGCCGGCGTCGCTGTTCGTCTTGATCGCATCGGGATGCTTGAAGTCCAGCAGGACATCGGTGGTGTTGAACCCCGCTTCGCCGAGTGGCGCCCACGTGCTCTTGGGCAGCGTGAAGAAGATCGGGATGTTGAGCTTCTTGGCGAGACGGTCGTTAGCCTTCTCGCTGAAAGTGAACTGTTTTGGCGCCGACCAAGCCGGAGCCGCGAGGATTGCCACCCCCAATGCAGCAGCGATCGAAGCCGTTGCGCTCAGCTTTCCCAATTTCGACATGCTTGGACGCTCCCCACCCCTAAGTATTGCCTTTGCCCGCACTCTCGCTTGACGAAGGCTCACTAAGCAAGGGCAAGCGCAGGCTGCAAACCTGTGCCGGATAAGCCATCGGCTTACAATTTCTGTAAGGTTTGGCTTTTTTACATGCCTTGCTTGCTTCGACCGCCGTCTTCGCGTGTTCTTTCAAGTCATAACACTCCAGGAGGACCATGCCACACGACGTCTCGCTGATTGCCACCATCTCGATGGGTCTCGTGCTCGCGTTCATCGGGGGAATGATCGCCAACAAGCTCCGCCTTCCGCCCCTGGTCGGCTATCTTCTCGCGGGCGTTGCGCTTGGTCCTTTCACACCCGGCTTCGTCGGCGACGCCCACATTGCGGGCCAGCTCGCCGAAATCGGCGTCATGCTGCTGATGTTCGGCGTTGGCCTCCATTTCTCGATCAACGATCTGCTCGCCGTCCGCCGCATCGCCGTGCCGGGCGCGATCGCTCAAATCACGGTTGCGACAGCCAGCGGGCTCGGGCTCGCTTTGCTGTGGGGTTGGGGCGTCGGAGCGGGTCTCGTGTTCGGCTTGGCGCTTTCGGTTGCGAGCACGGTGGTGCTTCTCAGGGCGCTCGAACAACGGAACGCGGTCGACACACTCAACGGCCAGATCGCGGTCGGATGGCTTATCGTCGAGGACCTCGCGATGGTGCTCGCCCTGGTCCTGCTGCCGGCGCTCGCGGGCGTGCTGGGCGGCGAAGCACCAGGGCGCGGGGTCGCCAGCCACCTCTCCGGCGGGAGCGTGGCCATGACGCTGCTCCTGACGTTGGGCAAGGTCGCGGCATTCACCGCGTTGGTGTTCGTCGTCGGCACGCGGGCCGTCCCGTGGGTTCTGCAGCTCGTAGCGCGAACCGGCTCGCGCGAACTCTTCACTCTCGCGGTGCTCGCAATCGCACTCGGCATCGCCTACGGATCGGCGGAGCTGTTCGGTGTATCGTTCGCGCTCGGCGCCTTCTTCGCGGGCGTCGTGCTGAGCGAATCCGATTTCAGCCACAAAGCCGCAGCGGACTCGCTGCCGCTGCAAGACGCGTTCGCCGTGCTCTTCTTCGTGTCGGTCGGGATGTTGTTCGATCCAAGCATTCTCGTGAAACAGCCGCTGGCGGTGTTGGCGGTCGTTCTTCTCATCGTGTTCGGAAAGTCGCTCGCGGCGTTCGCCATCGTGCTCATGCGCGGCTATTCCATCAACACCGCGCTCACCGTCTCGGCGAGCCTAGCGCAGATCGGCGAATTCTCGTTCATCCTCGTAGGCCTCGGCATCACGCTCGGACTGCTGCCAACGGAAGGACGAGACCTGATCCTGGCAGGCGCGATTCTGTCGATCATGCTCAATCCGCTTGTGTTTGCTTCCATCGATCCAATGACGGCCTGGTTCCGCGCGCGGCCAAAGCTTCTTTCATACCTGGAGCGGCCAACCGGTCTCGAGACGCTGCCCGAGAAGGCAAAGGAGGCGAACTTCAAAAATCACGCGATCATTGTGGGCTACGGTCGCGTCGGCAGCGCCATTGGCGAGGTAATGAAAGCTCAGGGTCTCTCCTTTGTCGTCATCGACGAAGATCGCCGCAGGGTCGAGGAGCTTCGCAAGAACGGAATTACGGCGGTGTACGGCGACGCGACCGCGCCGGGTGTGATGGAGGCCGCCGGCGTAGCAAGCGCCAAGCTGTTGATCCTTGCCATTCCGCCCAGCTACCAGAAGCGACAGATCCTGGAACTCGCGCGCGAGGCCAATCCGGCCATCGACACGGCCGTGCGAACGCACCGGGCTTCCGAGCTCGCCTACCTCAAACAGCAAGGCATCGGACTGGCCATCATGGGCACGCGCGAGGTTGCCCTCGGGCTGCTCGGGTACACGCTGACGAGCCTCGGATATTCGGCCGACAGGGCTGAGCAGGTCGTACGGCAGGCCCGGCTGTCCGGCGACGGTGCGGCATTCGAGGAACACGGGGCGCTCGATTTTCCGGATAGCACGCCGGAACTGCGGGAGCACCGCGAGGAGGAAAGCTAAGTCCAGCCGGGCTTTGCGAGGCGGCTTTCGCGAGACCGCGTTTACCCTGCGGGCTCGTGACTCGCCCCGGCAAGGCCGGTAGAATGGCTGCCAAAACGGGTTTGGGGAGTTCAGGGTATGGCGGAAGCTGTGGCGAGCAGCGGGGAAAGCGTGATCCCCGAGGTGAAGCACGAGCGCGACGTCTACGCGGTCGGCGGCGGCCGCAAGACATTCTTCTCCTTCATTTTCCTGCTTCTGCTGCCGTTCTTCGCCAGCCTGCCGGCGATGATCTACATGCGCATAAAGAACGGCTTGTTCTTCGATGCCGTGGGCCTCGGGATCATGGCCACAGCCTTCACGATCCTGATGTTCCTGATCGTGGTCGAGCTTCTCTTTTCGCTGCTCGCACGGGTGGAGCTTGGCGAGAAGTCCGTGAAGATGACGCTGCCGTCGGGCCGTGGGCCGACCCCGATGCTCCGCTACAAGAGCTACGAAGTTCCTTACGATCAGATCCAGTCCGTCGAAACGCGCCGTGAGATCTATGGCGGGTCCTTCGTGCCGGTGCTTCTCAAAGGGGCGCGCATCGTCACCAAGGACGAGAAGTCGATTCCCATCGGTTATGTGAGCGAAGCCAACGTCGATCCCTGCTTTCCCTATCCGGAGATCGCCAAGAAGATCGCGGACCGGGCGGTGCTTCCCCTCATCGACCGCGGAAACGTGCGCCGCTCGTTTCGCCGCAAGTTCTTCGGCATCAAGGGCAGCCGCGTGAACGAAGTGGATGCGGTGGACGATGCGCAGATCGCCGAACTCAACAAGTCACACCACAACGTCGTCATGGGCCTCGTCGGCGCGCTCGTGGTGCTGATCGCAATCGGCATCGTCGATGACTTCGCGAGCGAGACCCCCATCGGGCAGACAGCTTCCACGGCGCTTCCGGTCGTCAGCAAGGTGGCGCCGCAGACAAGCAAGACCACCGCGCCGGCCAAGAAGCACTAGCGGCGCTCGGGGTCCGGCACCTCAGTTGACGAAGATGGTCACGCTTCTGCGCCTGCGGCCAGCATAGCCCGCCAGGAGCGAGAGGATCCCGAACGTGACGAACGTCGGGACATTGAGCATCGGTTCGATCGCTCCATTCCAGAGCCAGGGTGCGAAGCCCACAACCGTCTTGCGCGCTGCCTCATGAGAGCTCGGCCCCAGATCCAGCCAGTGGGCCGTGAGCGAAGTGGCATGAAACCCGGCCGAGCCGTAAATCGCGGGCGTTGCATCCACGACCAAGGCGATGGTGGCGACCAACAGGAAGACGGCGGACAAAAAGCGAAAAACGGCCATTCTAAGCTCACCGGGCTGGGCTCAAGGGACGGCGATTCACGCAACCGATGCCGCCCATGCTCTAGCACAGGTGACGGAAAAAGAAGACCGGATCGGGCCGGTTCGCGTGTTGCCTCCAAGGCGCGAATGAGTATAGTGCGCCGCTCCACGTCGGAATTCTGCAAGACCGATGGCGTGCTTCGGCTCCAGGGCCGCGGACGGCCAGGGTCTGGCGCTCAGGAGAGATGGCCGAGTGGTTGAAGGCGCACGCCTGGAACGCGTGTAGGCGGGCAACCGTCTCGTGGGTTCGAATCCCACTCTCTCCGCCAAGTGCGCTCGGCGAGCGCACTGTTTTTATTGAAAACTTTTCATCGCCTGCATCCCATATTACCGGGGTCAAGGTAACGCTCTGGGTAACCGATCAGCAGAGCACGCCCCCATAAGCGCGCCGGCTACTGGGGGGCATCAAACGCGTCCCATTGGCATTCAAGCACGTGGGAGCGCGGAAGTTCGTCCGCGTACCACCGGCGTAAAAATCGCCACCTCAAGCCGCGTGAGATGCGGCCGGTATCTGACAAGAGCCAAGCGGCTTGGTCATTAATGCGCCAGCGGTGATCGCGGGTCAGGCATTAAATTCAGGGGCCAATTCGCAAGCGGCCTATTCGGTTCAAACGAAGGGAACCACGCAGGGTTCGCGTAGCTTTTATGAAACATCATCCAGAACCTGATCCCTGAGATGCTGCGTCCTAGCCGCGAACTTGAGAAACGAACATGCCGGATTACAGATATCGTCCCACTGACCCGCGCCATCGCGATCGAGATGACAATTTAGGCTTCTCGATGCTCCTTAGTATCAGTGGTCTTGCAGTAATTGGGCTACTGACGCTGCTTTTTGTTCGGGAGGCGCATCCCGATGAGAGCGCGGCTAAATTCAATCATTCTATGTTGGCGTCTACTCGATAGCGAAAAGGATACCTAGAGCCAAAATCGTCTTCACGACGAGCGCGCCAAGCGTCTTCGTCGTGGTGACAATGGCGCTTTCGCTAGCGGTGTGGTGCAGGTGTACGTGCGATCGTCCGCTTGCCGCGCAGCGTCGGCCCGGTCAACCACCGAGAAACTGCGCGAGGGATGGCGCTCCGCAACCTGTGCCTCGCCGATGAGCTAGAGCAACTGGATGTCCTGCGCACGCACGACGATGCTCTCCTGCTTGAACACCCTCTCTAGCCGCTTGCGGTAGTTTCGCCACCATTTGCCGTCGAGACCTTCGGTCATCACCTCGACCACCACGATGTCGTCCTCGCTGGCCGGCCCGCCTTCGGGCTTCCACCGCCCTTCTGCTGGCGTCCGCGTGAAGGCCGTGACCCCGCCGAACCTCTCGGTGAGTTCGCTCGCCACCTGCTCGTAGTTGGCTTTCGGGAACCCCCTGCCCTTCGCATCATGGAGCGGGAGCAGGATCTGAACCAGGTGCATCACAACCTCATTAAGCCCGCAGCAGCGCCCACACCGGCGCATGGTCACTGGCGCCCCGCAGGCCGCGCACCGCGCGGTCAACACCCGCCGACCGCAACCGCCCCGCTAGCCCGGGGCTGAGCAAGATATGGTCAAGCCGCAGGCCCGCGTCGCGCTCCCAGCGTTTCCGCAGGTAATGCCAGAAGGTGTAAATGCGCTGGCCGGGGTGCGACTCCCTCAGCGCATCGGTCCAGCCCTGTTTCACAAGCCGCGCATATGCGGCGCGGCTTTCCGGCTGCACCAGCGCATCATCGTTCCATGACCGGGTCGGATAGATGTCCAATGACGTCGGCGCGACATTGAAATCCCCGGCAAGCACCACCGGCGCCCCGGAGCGCAACAGCTTCCGGGCATGACCGTTCAACCTCTTGAACCAGGCCAACTTATAATCGAACTTCGGACCGGGCTGCGGATTGCCGTTGGGAAGATAGAGACAGGCGACCAGTATGCCGTCCACCGCGGCCTCGATGTAGCGCGCCTGCTTGTCAGAAACGTCACCCGGAAGCGCCGTGCGCGTCAGCACCGGCTCCCCGCGCTGCGACAAGATGGCGACGCCATTCCAAGTGCGCTGTCCGTGCCAAACGGCGTCGTAGCCGGCTTTCCGCAACGCCGCCATAGGAAAGGCATCCTGCGCAGCCTTCAGTTCCTGCAGGCACACGACATCCGGCCTCGCGGAAGCTAGCCAACTCAGGAGGGCCGGTAGCCGCCTGTTGACGTCGTTGATGTTGAAGGTGGCGATCTTGAGGGCCTTTTTAGCGGTCGGCACGACACACCTGACTATCCCCG